>Ga0326727_10005303_pt1 | contig 37077 bp, 46 predicted proteins | sample MB2enrmetagenome_FD_207643 | JGI IMG/M metagenome (GOLD analysis project Ga0326727, IMG submission 207643) | Lab enriched peat soil microbial communities from McLean, Ithaca, NY, United States - MB29MY | ecosystem: Environmental > Terrestrial > Soil > Wetlands > Peat | place: USA: New York... | reverse complement strand
CCCGCCAAAGTTCCTTCTGTTGGTGGGTCCGATTGCCGTCCACGAGCAGGTCGCAAAGATGCAGGCCCTGTGTCGGCCCTTTGGCTTTTTCCTTCGGAGGGCCCAGGATGACGACGGGGCAATTGGCGTTGTCGGCCAGGTACAGAATCGTCTCCGGCCCGGCGCCGCGCAACGTCTGCCCGTCCTGCCGCAGCATAATCCGCTGATGGACGAGGTAAGTCCCCCGGCTGAGAATAACTTGACCGCCGACGCCAACCTGGTCCAGCGCCTGTTGAATCCCTTCCCCGCCGGCGACAGGAGGGACCTCCAGGGTCGCCGCGAGGCCGGACAATGGAATGAGGAAAAGCAGGCCAAAAAGAACATTGGCGGCAAATGTTCCCGCCTTCGAGCCACAGTTCGGGTTGAAATTATTTTTCCTCATGCTGCGTCCGCTTGGCAGCGAATCCAGCGCCCGCAGAATTCAAAGCCCCCGAAACCAACGCGCGGGCGGCGATTCGTGTGCAGCCAATTGTCAGGGAATTCCGTCATTTCGCAGTTAGCACACCCACGATAGCGATGATTACACTGGCAGCACCCATGAGCCAATACAAAAAGACAACCGCAATGAATGTTCGCGGGTGATCTCTGTATCTAATCTGGCGCCCGAGCCAAGGATTAAAAGCGCTTAATGTAACCTTGGAAATCGTGGACACGAGGGCCAACACCAAAAAAACTGCGCCAAAAACGAGTCCGACAAGCGCCATTTCTGAACTGTTCTGCATAATCAATGGAACTTGCTTAATATGCGACCGCCGGTTCGTTTATTGAAGCACAAAAATCTTTGGCGGCATCCGTGAAATGCGTGAAATCCGTGGTCAAATTCTTAAATTACGGGTAAGGCCGGAACAAGGCACGCGTTTGTGCTTGCCATTTGCCATGCCAAATGGCATCATTAGTGGATGGAAGCAGTTATTACGATCGATAAATTTGGGCGCATGGTCCTTCCCGGGCCGATGCGGAAGGCGCTGCAAATATCACGGCCCGCCGCATTCAAGGCGGAAGTCATGGGCAACAAAATAGAACTTACTTTGGTCGCCCCGGATCGGAGCGCGGTATTGAAGAAACGGCGGGGTTTGCTGGTTGTTTCAACCGGCGGGCGAAAATTCAACGCGGCTGAAGCGGTCAGCGCCATGCGCGAGGAGCGATTCTGAGCACCTATTTCGACACATCGGCCCTGGTCGCTGCGATGGTTGAGGAGGAGGAGCACCACGGCGCGGCTTTGAAGGCGCTGGCCAGTTCTGCCGATGGTTTTACTTCCACCCATGCCATCGCTGAAACTTTTGCAACGCTCACCAGCGGGCGTCTGGAGGTTCAACTAACCCCGGATGAAGCGACGGAAGTCATTAATGCGAACGTCATCCGGCGGCTTCAAGTCGTTGAGCTGGGGTTGAGTGACTACCAGCAAGCCATGCGCAACAGCCAAACGGTGGGCGCGCGCGGCGGCGCAATTTTTGATATGTTGCATTTACAGGCTGCGCGCCGGGGGGCTGCGAAACGCATTCTCACCATTAACGTCCGGCACTTTCAGATATTCGCCCCTGACCTGAAAAACATCATTTCGGCACCGTAGGCTCGAAGCGTGAAGGATAAAGGGGCCAAATTCTTTGGGTGGTCATCGGAAATCCACAAGCATCGTCTGGGTTTCGAGATTTCAATACATGACTTTGCCCGGCATCCGCCGCCATTCCTCGAAGACTTCGACGGCCTTGTCACGAAGAATTTGCCGCATGGGCAGCCGGCGCGAGGCCGGGGGCAGCGCCAGTTCCTGGTAGAGTTTGTCATCGTCGAATCCCGCCCCGGCGGCGTCCGTTCGCGTGGCCGCAAAGACGATGCGCTCCACCCTGGCCCACCAGGCCGCGCCCAGACACATCGGGCACGGCTCGCAACTGGCGTAAAGAACGCATCCTTGCAACACAAAGGAACCCAGCCGCGCCGCCGCCGCGCGAATGGCCATGATTTCCGCATGGGCCGTCGGGTCGTTGCTCGAGGTGACTTGGTTCCAGCCGGTGGCGATGATTTCATTTTCCCGCACCAGGACGGCGCCGAAGGGTCCGCCGTCTTTGGCGCGCATGTGTTCCGCGGCCAGTTGAATGGCGCGTTGGATGAAATCGAGGTCCCGGGAGTTTGGGGCGGGCTGCATTTTTTAAACGAAAAGGCTGGTCTTGCGCAGCTTCGTTGAATCGATCAGGCCCTGATCGGTCAGCTTCAATTCGGGAATGGCGGACAGGCTCAAAAAAGAAAGCGACATGAACGGGGCCTTCAGTTTGCAGCCCATCGCCTGCGCCTCTGCGTTGAGCGCGTCCAGCCGCCTGATGACTTCTTCCAAGGGGCGATCGGAAACCAGGCCGGCCACGGGCAGGCCCAGTTCGGCCGTGACCCGGCCCTTTCTGACCGCGACCTGGCCCCCTTGCAATTGTTCCAGCGCCTGGATCGCCCGGCAAATATCAGCGTCATTGGTTCCGACCACCACGACATTATGCGCGTCATGCGCCACCGTCGAACCCAGCGCGCCGTCCTTGAGTTGAAAGCCGCGCACGAAACCGACGCCGACGTTGCCGGTCGCGCGGTGCCGTTCCACCACCACCAGCTTGAGCACATCCCGCCCGGGGTCCGGGACGACACGGCCGTTCTCGATCTTGGGCGCCACGATAATCTGCCGGGTCACAATCTGGTTGGGAACAATTTCAATGACCCTGATTTTCCCGGCCCGCGCGGCTTTGACCTCCAGGTCGCGCGCCTGGTAGCGCAGGTTCATCGTCCCCCGCGGCAGGGGCGCGGCGGTGGCGGCCCGGGCCAGATACTTCCCGTCTTCGGCCACGAGGACCCCCTTTTTCCAGGTCTGGCGGACGGCGAACTTTTTCAAACTGTCAAAAACAATAAAATCGGCCCAATAGCGGGGCGCGATGGCGCCGAGATTCTGCAGGCGGTAGTGCCGGGCGGTGTTGATGCTGGCGATTTGCAGGGCGGTGATGGGCGGCAGGCCGTGGCGGATGGATTGGCGCACGGCGTGGTCAATGTGGCCTTCGGCAACCAAGTCGCCCGCCAGCTTGTCGTCCGTGGCGTAGGAGCAATTGACCGCGTTGTGCGGGTTGATCAGCGGAAGCAGGTCCACCAGATTGCGCTCGGTGCTGCCTTCGCGCAGCAAAAGGTGCAGGCCCAGCCGCAGTTTTTCCCGCGCTTCCTCCAGCCCGGTTGATTCGTGATCGGAGCGCACCCCGGCCAGCGCGTAGGCGTTGAGATTTTTTCCGCGCAAGCCGGGCGCGTGGCCATCGACCGCCTTGCCCTTGCCGACGGCGATTTTGGCCAGCTCGCTTTTCACGCCCTTGAAAACCCCCGGGTAATTCATCAATTCGGCGATGCCAGCCACGCGCTCATCGGCAATCATCAAGCGCAAATCATCGGCCGTGATGCGCGCCCCGGCTGTTTCGAGCGCGGTCGCCGGAACGCAGGAGGGCAGCATGATGAAAAAATCCAGCGGCAGGTTTTTGCTCGATTCCAGAACGTACCGGATGCCGTCCAAGCCCAGCACATTGGCGTATTCGTGGGGATCGATGACCACCGCCCCCGTGCCGTGAGGCACGACCGCGCGGGCGAATTCCGGCGCGGTGAGTTGCGAGCTTTCGACGTGAAAATGGCCGTCGATCAAACTCGGGGCGATGCAGGCGCCGCGCAAGTCGATGGTCGTGCGTCCCTTGTAATCGCCCAGGCCGATGATCCGCCCGTCCTCCACCGCAATGTTCGCGTCATGGATTTCGCCGCTGAGGACATTGACCAAGCGGCCGTTTTTGAAAAGCAATTCGGCCGGCTGTTCGCCGCGGGCCACGGCCAGTTTATGGTGCATGTTGCGCATGACTCTTACTCTTAATCCGAATCCTAATCCTAATCCGCCTGAATCGAAAAGAGATTAAGATTAGATTCTTACCATTGAAATCTCGTCGAATTATCTCTCAGATTTTGAATCCGTGTCCATCCGTGTCCATCCGTGGTTAAGAATTTCAAATCCTTTTGGCTAGGATTAAGAACCAGAATCGCCCACGGTCATCGCCCTTGGTTCGTTGAACGGGCAACGATGACGGGCGCCGTCACGTTCGGCGGCATGGGCGGCAGCGGCGGCATCCCCTGTTCAAGCTCCGGCGGCATGGGCGGCAGGCCCGATGGATAGCCCGGCGGCATGGGCGGCATGGGCGGCAGCGTATGCACCAACTCGCGCCATAATTGCCGTTCGTGCGATGTCATCCCGTCCCAGCGGGCGGCGTTTTTCAAAAACTGGGTTCGCTCTCCGGGCGCCATGGTGGCAAATTTGCCGAAAGAATTGATGCATTGCGCCCGCTGCGCCGGCGGCAACCGGTCGAAAGCCTGCAAGGCTTTTTCCATTTCCTGCCGTTCCGCGTCCGAAAGCGCCTCGACCGTCTCTTTCTGTTCCTGGCCGCTCCTGGAGCAAAAGCGCTGAAACTGCGCGCATAATTCCGCCTGCTGTTTTTCCGGCAGGGCCTGCCAGCGGTCCATTTCCTCCGCCCAATGCGCGCGGCGCTCCGGCGAAAGTTTGTCAAGGATCTCCTGCCGGACCGCGGCCGGGGCGCCCTGCATGCGCAAATAGACGCCGATGAAATTTTGCCGTTCCAACAGGGCCTTTTGCAGGTCGGCCGGCACCTTGTCCCATTGCCGCAAAAGGGCTTCAACCATCGGCCGGTAGAGCGGCGACACTTCCTGGAGCCGGTTGGTTCGATCGCGCGGCGCCAGCTTCATGAGGCTGGACAGTTCCCAGTGCAATTCGGTTTGACACAGCCGCGCCTCCCGGATGCCCCGCGGCAAGGCCTCGTATTCCCGCAGCTTGGCCAAAAGGATTTCCCTGTCGGCCGGCGATCGGCCGGCCAGCACCCGCTCCCTTTCCCCGGGACTCATGCCCAGAAGCCCGCGAAAATACTCCACCGGGGACAAGTGACGCAACTGGACGCCAGCCGTGACGTTTTGATAGCGCGGGGCGGGCGGGAACGGGGGCAGGTTGGTTTCTGCCGCCGGCATCGCCGCCGCCAGCAGCGCGCTCCACACCGCCAAGCCTGTCCAATGGAATCCGGGTCGCCGCATCATCGCATTTACTCCAGCGCCGCCAGCAGATCGTCATCCGCCAGCTTGACCCGGCTGATCCCGTTGATGGTGTCGAAGTCCTTCAACCACTCCATGGGCGGCAGCGCGGCCAGGCGGCTGACGCCGGCCAGTTCGCGGGCCATTCTCGCGCGATGAATCACTTGAGACTCGCGAAAGCAAAACAAACCCAGGCAAACCATCATGGAACACATCGCCACCCGCCAGGCCCGGCCTTCGGGCAGCCACGGCGCGGGCGCCAACCAGTCGCGCCAGGGGCGCCGGGCCGGAGCGTTTTGCGCCGCCTGCAGGAGGCGCGCGGTAAAATTGGATGAAACGGGCGGGGCGGGCCAACGCTGCAAAAGGCGGTTCAGGGCCGCTTCTTCCCCCCAGGCTTGACGGGCTTCGGGATGCGCCGCCAGAAATCTTTGCAACGCCGCTTCTTCGTCGCCATTCAGCGCCCGCCGCCAGCCGGCCTCCTTGATTTCCTGATAAAATTCGTCGCGCATATTCAGTGCCTGGAATGGAAACACCGTCTCACCGGCAAAGTTTCGGCCCGTCCGCCTCCCACGCGCCGCTTTGCAAATAAGGTTTGAGCCTTTCTTTCAACGTCTCCCGTCCGCGGTGGATGAGCGACTTTGTCGCCGAGACCGAGCACCCCAGGACCCGGGCGATTTCCTCGTAGGACAGTTCCTCCTGGCGGCAGAGCACGATGGCCAGCCGTTGTTTGGCCGGCAATTGCCCCAGCGCCTCTTCAATTTTTTGCGCCAGTTCCCCGTGCAGGAATGCTTCCGGCGGCGAAAACGTCTTCCCGTCTTCAAACTGCCGCGGCGCCTGCTCTTCGTGGTCCGATTGGCTCGACTCGAGCGATTCCGCCGGATGCCGTCCGCGCCGCCGGATTTCGTTCAAGCACAAACGCCGCGCAATCGTGAAAATCCAGGTGGAAAACTTTGCCGACACCTCATAACGTTTCGCCGACTGATAAACGCGAATGAAGACGTTTTGCGCCAGGTCTTCGGCTTCATCCAGGTCGCGCAGCATCCGGTACATCATGTTGACGATGGGCTGCTTGTATTTTTCGGCCAATTCCTCGAAAGCCTTCATATCGCCGCGTTTCACGCGGAGCATCAAGGCGGCGTCTGGGTCCAAGGCTGCGGCCATTTGCATAATATAGACCAAACCCCTCCCTTCCAACAAGGTTGCTTGGGTGGCCGCTCCTGATCTTCAAGGTGAAAAGGCAAGCCCCGGCGGCGCGGGCGCAAAAAGATTTCAAAGGATTTTCCCGTCTCCCTCGTCCTATCGGTTACAAGCAGCATGATGCCCATGGCCGGCAATGAGGCGGTGAAGAAGATTCGGAACAGGTTTGCGGGCATGACTCTGACGGAGCTTCTTTGCGTCATAGCCATCATCGCCATTCTCGCGTCGTTGTATCTTGGCGCCATTGTCAGGGCATTCACAAGAGTGGTGAAATTTCTCAAAGGATTGTCAGGGTAGGCGCGCGGAGCGGGAGTGTGACCGGAAAGGGATTCAGAGCAGAAAAGACCGTGCTCGACTTGGACCGGGGCATGGTTTATATTTCGACCTGATGACGAAGAAATTCCATGTGACGCTGTTGGAGCACGACGAAGGCGTGTCCGTCAGTTGTCAAGAGCTCCCTGGCTGCCATTCTCAGGGCGCAACCGTTGCCGAAGCCATGGAAAACATTCACGATGCGATCGAAGGTTACTTGGAGCTTTATGGACAGCCGGATGTGCGCTGCCAAGTCCGCGAAATGGAAGTAGCCACCGATTAGGGCCATGCCCAAGCTTCCCGGCGTCAACCATCTCCGGGCCGTCAAGGCCCTGCAAAAGGCGGGCTTCCAAATCGACCGCCAAAGCAAGCACATCTTCCTGTCGAAAGGCGCGATCAAAGTCGTGGTGCCACGTAATAATCCGGTGGACGCCTATACGATGGCCGCCATTGTGCGGGACGCGGGATTGACCATCGACCACTTCAAGGAACTGCTTTGAAACCAATCGCGGGAAGCCCTGTCTTTTGAGTAGCCGACTCCTAATCTTAATCGTAATCTTAATCTTAATCTCTGAGGATTAGGATTAGGATTAGGATTACGATTAAGAACGGGAATCGCTGGTTCGCGGCTCCGCCCGTTATGGAAAATGAACGACCATCTGCTTCGAGCGCATCGGATCTCTTGTTCCGGGTGCGCGCTCTCATTTCCCAAACCGGTCCGGATATGGATGGCGATGAGGGGTTCAATCGCGTGGCGCTGGCATTGTTCGCCTTTCAGTTTGAAGGGGTGCCGATTTATCGGCGGCTGTGCGAGAGGAGAGGGGTCGGCCCCGGCTCAATCAGGCATTGGAGCCAAATTCCGGCGCTGCCGGCCTCGGCGTTTAAAGAGCATGTCGTTTCGAGCCTGGCCGAAAACGACCGCAGCCGCGTTTTCTATTCCAGCGGCACGACGGGTCATGTTCCCAGCCGCCATTTTCACAGCGCCGCGTCGCTCTCGCTTTATGAGGCGTCCCTGCTCCCGTGGTTTGAACGGCATTTCCCCGGTCCCAGCGCAGGCGGCGCGGCGTTCCTTTTTCTCACCCCGCCCCCCAAGCTCGCGCCGCATTCTTCCCTGGTCCACATGTTTGAAACGGTCCGCTTGAAATGCGGCGGGCCTGAGTCGCTCTATGCCGGACAATTGGAGGCGGATGGCTCGTGGAGTCTGGATTTCAACCAAATCGGCTCCGCCTTGCGCGACGCCATTTCCGCCCATCGGCCCGTTGGATTGTTGGGCACGGCTTTTTCGTTCGTTCACTGGCTTGATGTTCTGGCTGTCAACAAGAATCGGCTTCGCCTGCCTGCCGGGTCGTGCCTCATGGAGACGGGCGGTTACAAGGGGCGCTCGCGCGTCGTGGCCAAAGCCGATTTGCGCCGGCTCCTGACAAAATATCTGGCCGTGCCGGATTCGCACATCGTGACGGAATACGGCATGAGCGAATTGAGTTCGCAGGCTTACGACGGCGTGGCCGGACAAGCCCGGCCGCCCGCGGGAATCTTCCGGTTCCCGCCCTGGGTGCGGACGCAGATCATTTCGCCGGAAACGGGCGCGGTCGCGGCCGCGGGTGAAACAGGGTTGCTTCGCGTTTTCGATCCGGCGAATATGCATTCCGTCATGGCGATACAAACCGAAGATTTGGCCGCGAGCCGCGAGGACGGCTTCGAAGTGCTGGGCCGGGCGGAATCCGCCGGGCCGCGCGGCTGCTCGCTCCTGGCCGCGACTTGAAAGAGATGAATGTGCCGAATTATTTCATGGCCGACCTGCCCGCCGAGGCTGAACTCACGGCTGGACTGATCACCGAGGCCTGCCAAACGCTCAAACGCAATCGGGAGCGCTACCTCCAAGGCCGCACGACGGAGAGCCTTATCCGCCTTCTGGACGAGCTGGCGGGCGAGTGGCTCTCGGCCGATTTCCCCTTTCGCCGGGAGGTCCTGGAATCCGGTCCCGCCGCCACCGGCTTTTCCGAGCCGGTGCTGGCCGCCGGGCTGGATCAGTTTTTCAAACAATTGACGGCGGAAAATCTGGAGGCGTTGCTGCGCCAGGAACTGGGGCACCCGCATCGCCTGGATGGTTTTCACCCCGACCAACATCAGGGGAGCGGAAAACGGACCGCCCTGGCCCGCGGCCCGCTGTTGCTGGCGCAGATTGCGCCGGGCAATATTCCCAACCCGGTTTTGTCGGAAATGGTTTTCGGGCTGCTGACCCGTTCGGCGCAGTTTGTCAAATGCGCTTCCGGCGGCGCTTTCATTCCGCGCCTCTTCGCCCATTCCCTTTACGAGGCCGATCCCAAAGCCGGCTCCTGCCTGGAAGTGGCGGAATGGAAGGGCGGCCTCGAACCTTTGGAAGCGGCCCTGTTCGCCGAAGCCGATTGTGTCGTCGCGACCGGCAGCGACGAAATGCTGGAGGCCATTGGAAAAAAAATTCCCCGGACGGCGCGCTTCCTCGGTTACGGAACACGGGTCAGCTTTGGCTATGTGACGCGGGAGAGCCTGGAACAGAACGCGGCAGCGGTGGTGCAAAAGGCGGCGGCGGACGTGACGGCCTGGAACCAGCGCGGCTGCCTTTCGCCGCATGTGATTTATGTTGAAGACTCGGGCAAAGTCACGGCGGAAGCTTTCGCCGCCCTGCTGGCCGGACAGTTGGACGCGGTGGAGAAAACCTTTCCGCGCGGGACCTTGAGCACCAGTGAAGCGGCCGCCATTTCCATGCGGCGCTCCTTTTACGAGGTGCGGGCCGCGCATTCGCTGGAAACAAAAATGTGGGCCAGCCTCCAATCCACCGCCTGGACAGTCATTTTGGAAAACGATCCGCGCTTCCAGGTGTCCTGCGCCAACCGGTTCATTTACATCAAGGCCGTGGCCGACCTGACCCACGCCTTGCAAGGCGCGGAATTGGTGCGCGAGCAAGTGTCCACCGTCGGCTTGTCCAGCACGGCGGCCCAGGCCCGCGAACTCGCGCCGCTGCTGGCGCGCTGGGGCGCGCGCCGCGTCTGTCCCCTGGGCCAGATGCAAAATCCGCCCTTGGGCTGGCGGCATGACGGTCGTCCCCCGTTGGGCGACCTTGTCACCTGGACCGATTGGGAGAAACCCTGATGGAACTGAGAAAAACATTTCAATTCGAAGCCGCGCACCTTTTGCCGCACTTGCCGCGGTCGCACAAGTGCCGCCGGTTGCACGGGCATAGTTTCAAAGTCGAGGTGGCCGTCGAGGGCGAATGCGATGCCAAACTGGGCTGGGTCATGGACTACGCGGACATCGCCGACGCCTTCAAGCCGCTTTGGGAAAAGCTGGACCACCGCCATTTGAACGAAATACCGGGCCTGGAAAATCCGACGAGCGAAAACATCGCGATCTGGATATGGCGCCGGTTAAAGCCGAAGCTGCCGCTGCTGGTGGAAATCGTCGTGGCCGAAACCTGCACCGCGCGCTGCATTTATCGCGGCCCGGGGGAAAAGGCAGGAAGCTTTCTGGAAGGATTGCGCCGATTGGGCCGCGTGCCGGCAGGGCCACGCGACAAACATCCGGTTAAACCGATCGGGGAAGGATAAGATGCCTCATGGATAGGCAAATCGCGCGAGATCGCGCGAGACTCATAAGGCCGAACAGTTGAGAGCAATTGCAGGATACGGTAAGACGTATAGAACTGAGTACTTGCACCATCATATAGCGCACCGTTCGCATTACAGGCAAGACGCTCCCGAAGCGTTGCTCTTTTTCTTTAACTACATGTTCATGCGAGGACGTCGCGATGAATTATCACAGAAGTTTTACGATCTGGCCCATAAGGTATTAGAACAAATCAATAGTGAGGGCCCCCATTACTTGTCGTGCTGGGATGGCCACCGAAGCAAACAATTAGACGCTCGTTTGAAAGGCAAAGGTGTCAATAACCACAGCGACCGAAAAATGATTCTGGCCACGCTGGAATGGCTAAATGCCAGGCTGGCCGAGACCGGTTACAATATTGTGGAATATGCGATTCGGGAGATCCAAAATCACCGGCTGTCTCAGCTATACCAGAAATTAGATGACATTCCGTACATCGGCGATAAGTTGGCCAGTTTCTTCTTGCGGGATGTGGTGGACATTTACAGTTTGGAACGCTGGGTTGACGACCGCACAGATGCCTATTACTTGCAGCCGGTTGACACTTGGGTTCAACAGGTAGCCCAAACCATCGGGATCGTGTCGCGTAACGCCAAACCGGAAAAAGTGCGGAGAGCCATCGTGTTAGCCTGCCAGCGTGTCTGCGTGTCTTCGATTCGATTCAACCAAGGCGCGTGGTACGTTGGTAAGCACAGCCTTGATATTCTGCTTAAAGAATTTGGACGGCGGAAATGAAAAAGAACGTATAGCGCCACATCCTCGAGCCGACGGACCTTTACGGCCCAGACTTCCATGTCGAGACCTTCCGCGTACTTCAGCAAATGGAGCAGGCCAAATTCGGCGAATACCGCACCCGCCTCCTCGTGTCGGAGGCGTGAGATCGGCTGGGGTGAAAGATGCGAAACAGCGTTTTTTTGGGCTTGCAACGGCTCTTCCAGAGGCATATATTATGCTTTTATGCTTGTATTTCCGGTCGGCGAAGCGTGTAATCGGTCCGTGGTCGTTTGCTTCACCATTGCGAAAACACGAAAACAGTTTAACTTATTGACCTATGGGCAAAGTAACCATGTCCTTTGAACAGGGGCGAAAGAAATTACTGGTAAAGATGTCGGCGCGGTCGCGCAAGCAGCCGATAAAGAAAGTGATTCCTTTCCGCAACGATGACGTGCCGAATTATCTGCGGGAACTCGACAAGTTCGAGGAGAAATCGCGGCAGGTGAATCTTGTGGTCAGTTAGTTTGGTCCTGCCGGTGGTGGCAGGTCTTTGTCTCGTTCGGCCCAAAGGTGGGCGCCCCGTGAATCGTTATGCCAGAACTTGTCCCGGTCAGTCGCTCGAAATCATCCCCATCGAGCGGCCGTATTCGTTTTTCCATTTCATCGGCACACGGTTCGGCGGCTGCCAGCCGTTGCGGCGGATTTTCTCGCAGGTGCGGATGCACCAGGGCCGGACGATGGTGATTGAGAAACTTGGCGATCCGGCGGACTTGCGCGAAGAGAATGAGGATTTGCAAACGCGCAATCCTGATTTCATGTCCAGCCTCGCCTATCGCCTGAGTTTTTTCACGGCTAAATTCACCACGCCGCAACGCCTTGCCCGGGTCACGGACACAGACTTCATCGGCTACGCGGTGGTGAAGGAGGACAACGCGCCGTCGTTCGGGGACAAGCGGCGGATTTATGAATCCGTCATCCGACCAAGCCGTCTGGTGAACAACTTCGTGCGCGGCGGTCAGGATTGGCCGTGCCGGGTGGACCGAAAAACATTCAAGGTGAACGGCTATCTCTATGCGCAGCAGAACGAATTGACGAATGTGTGTGCGCATGTTGCCCTGCGGACGGCAGTGGCGCGTTTTCATCCCAACGGCGATATGTCCTACCGGGAAATGAACCACCTGTTGGGCATAGACCATGTGAAAGTGAAAATGGGCGCGAGCAACGGGCTGACAACGCAGCAGATGCAGCAGGTGTTGGAAGCGGCAGGGGCAAAATGCTTCCCCGCCGACTACTCGAATCCGAGCGCAAACCCGCCACCGTTCCAAAAGTATATCTACGGCAGCATTGAGTCCGGTTATCCGGCGATTGTGATTTTCGGCACGACTGATCCAGACGGCAGTTTGCGCGCCGTGCCGGTATTCGGTCACACGTTCAATCAGGACACCTGGGTTCCTAATGCGGACTTCTCCTATTTCAAGATCGGCGCCGGGACGATTTACATTCCCAGCGAATCGTGGTTGAGCATGTTTATCGCGCACGATGACAACTGGGGATCGAACTACTGCATCCCGCGCCATTACTTGCGGCCCAAGCCGCATCCTGCACCAGAACTTCCCGCGCCCGCGCCCGAAGAGAGTGTGTCCCAATGTGTCGCACACGTCATCAGCACGATGCCAAAAGAAATCCAGTTGAACCCCGTGCGTGCTGAAATCGTCGGTGCGGATTACTTGTTCACGATTCTGCCACAACTTCCGCCAAACAATAATCCGTGGGCGGAAGTGCTGGCGCGTTACGCAAAAAATCATTTATTGGTGTTGAGACCTTATCTCCTCAATCCTGAAGAATACACTGCCCATCTTGCAAAGGTGAAAGACTGGCACGGAGAGCCGATTCGGCCTGATCTCGTGGGTGCCTTGAAGGCAAACCTCACAAAAGAGCGTCTCTGGATGATCGAATTGTCAGTGCCCGAGTTGTTCTCTGCCAATTTGCGCAAGGTCGGTGAGGTCTTGGTTCGTGCCGAGCTCTTACCCACGGCGGATCGTGACCTGGCCAGTTTTGTTTTGGCGCGACTGCCGGGCTATTTTGCGCTCCTTGAAGGCGGGACTCCAGCCGACCCACGATATCAGTTCATTCCCTCCGGCGCACAAGGGCACGTCGAATTGATCGGTTGCGAAGATGGCCAGAGAAAAGTTCGCTTGAGGCGTTGACGAAGTTGAAGCAAGGCCGCGAACAGCGTCGTGGCCGAAACCTGTACGGCGCGCTGCATTTATAAAGGGCTGAAGAAAATTAAGAATTAATAAGAAAGATATTAGCCTTTACCTATGAACACCTCATCACCAATTCATGTGGGCGCAGTTCTCTTTGAGGGGTTTGAGCTTCTTGACTTCTACGGACCTCTCGAAATGTTTGGGCTTTTGGAGGGCGGGGCCAGGATTACCGTCGTGGCGGAGAAGGCGGGCTTGGTCAGAAGCAGCGCCGGTCCGTGCGGGGTGGCCGAAGCAACCCTGGCGGCTTCCGGCGGGTTCGATGTGCTGCTCATTCCGGGAGGGATTGGGACCAGGAGAGAAATGGCCAACCCGCAATTCCTCGCCGAACTGAAGCGGCTGGCGGAGGCATCGCGGATTGTTGCGACCGTATGCACTGGAAGCTTCTTGCTGGCAAGGACGGGATTGCTCGACGGGCGCAAAGCGACATCGAACAAGAAAGTATTTCAGCAGGTGAAGAATTATGCGCCCAAGGTGGAGTGGATCGCGCAGGCCCGATGGGTGGAGGACGGCAAATGCTTCACGTCGTCGGGGGTCAGCGCCGGAATGGACATGGCCCTGGCCGTGATAGCCAGGCTGTGCGGCAGGGAAACGAGTTTGCAAATCGCGGGCAGGGCGGAGTATGAGTGGCACGAAGAGAGTTCGTGGGACCCATTTGCGGCAGCCGCTGGATTATGATGGAAGAAGCTAAAGACGGAAGAGGCAGTGAACTTGCTTAAATTGGCCTGCTTGACCGCGTGGTCAAGTTCTGGTATTTGGACAACATGAATCGGGCATTGCGTCAACGGCTGAAGAAAGATGCACAATCGTTGCGCGTTATCAAGCTGGAACCTCGCAAGGCGGGAAGCTTTCTGGAAGGATTGCGCCGATTGGGCCGCGTGCCGGCAGGCCCACGCGACAAACGTCCGGTTAAAGCGATTAACGAGGAACCGCAGGAGAAATTGTTCAATTCATGACCCACTTTTCACACCGCCTCTCGCTGCAGGCAACGCGGGATGGCGTCTCCAGTTCCGCTATCGCGGAGGGCGTCATTCGCCCCGCGTGCCTGAGCTCTGGACGTTAGGCGCACCATGAATATCTCCGATGCACAGCGAGAAATCCGCTTCCGATTTCACGGCGGCTTTTACGGACAGCTTGTGTCGGGTGTGCTGTGGCTTTTGTCAGGATGTTTGGCCGTCACAGTTGGAGTCAAAAGCGCGATCATTGCTCTTGTGTTCGGTGGTTTCATTATTTTCCCGGCGACGGAATCGCTGGTGCGGCTTTCGGGGATGGAAAAACTGACCGAAGCCAATACGCTTCGATATCTGGGTATGCAGGTCGCGTTCGTTTTGCCGTTTTCAATGTTGTTGGTGCTGCCGGTTACGCTGTATCGCACCAATCTGTTTTACCCTGCTATGATGATCCTTCTAGGCGCGCACTATATCCCATTCGTGTTCTTATACGGTATGCGGCTTTTCGCATTTCTGGCAGCAATATTGATTGGTGGAGGAGTCTGCATTGCGATGTTCGGCGCGAACACGTTTAGCACGGGTGCGTGGAGCACTGGCGTAGTCCTTGTGCTATTCGCGTTTCTGGGTCGGAAGTATGCTCGAAGCGATCACTCACATGAGACCTGATCAGCAAGCAGTTTGCTGAAGAAATGGGTCAACCCCTGCTCCAAGCCGTTCGGGTCCAGCGGTTCATCGCCTTCGGCCGCAGAGGCATTCAGCAAGCCGTCGCTCAGGAAAAACAGACCTTGCGGAGCCTTTCACTTCACTTCACGTCGCGCCGCGCAGCCGCAAAAGATGGCTAAATTTAGCCATCTTCTCACAAAAACGGCGAAAAGCGGTAACATGTTACTGGTTTGTAGCTGGTCGTGTTACCGGCCAAGTCGTTGATTATCAACACTTGTCACCGTGTTACCGATTTTTTGGACCTATGTATCAATCTTGCCTTTCTTACTTCTGCCTTTCCAAGATGTCCTGGGCGGATTGCCGCACTTTCTCGGCCAGTTCCGGCGGGTGGATGACTTTGGCGTTGCCCGCCCAGCCCAACACCCACCGCTCCACCTCCGCCAAACTCGATAGTTTCATGCGCAACTCCAAGCCGCCGTCCTTCAGTTCCTTGAGTTGCTGCGAATCGTGCCATTTCTTTTCCCGAATGTAGTCAGCGACCAGTTCGTTGAAGCGGATGACCACGTCGAAACTGCCCTGGCCGGATTGCACGCCGAAACTGTCGCGCAGCCGCTTTTCAAGGGAAAACTTTTGCGGGCGGTCGAACGTTTTGCCGGTGGTTTCAATGGCCTGGATGCGGGCGGGAACGAAGGTGCGGATGTCCCGGCGCAGATGGCACCAGGCAAAGAGAAACCATTCGCCGTTGATGTTGGCAAGGTGATAGGGATCAACCACGCGCAATTCGGTTTCGCGGCGGCCGGGCTTGCGATAGGTCAATTGCAATTGTCTGCGATGCGCGGTGGCTTTGGCCAAAATATCGAAAATTTCAAGGTTCAAGATCGGCTCGGCCCGGGTGCGAAAGGAAATGGTTTGTTCCCAGTCGGCCAGATTGAGCGACACGGTGTCGGGCAGGGCGGCGGCCATTTTCTTGAAGGCGCTGAGCAGGGGCTTTTCAAAGGTCGTGCCGCGATATTGTTGCAGGGCTTTTTCCGCGACCAGAAGCGCGAACAATTCCCCCTCGGTGATTTGCAGGGTGGGGAAATTGCTGACTTCCTCGGTGTAGCAATAACCCTTGTGAAGGTTGTCGTATTGCAGCGGCAATTCCAGCCGGTCGCGCATGAATTCGAGATCGCGATGGATGGATTTGGAACTGACCTCCAATTCGCCGGCCAGGGAGACGGCGTTGGGGTGGCGGCCGGATTGAATGGCTTGGTGAATGCGGAGCATCCGTTCCAGCGGCGGGCGGGAATGCAGCAATTTTTCCGGTTTCGATTTCAACTTGGAAAAAGCAGTTTAACCACGGATGAACACAGATGGACACGGATTAGGAACAGCTTGCGAGGATAGGCGCTTTCACCCAGAAGGTGATGTTCTCCAATGGCATTTTTATCCGTGTTCATCTGTGTCCATCCGTGGTTTGCCTTCCCTCAACTGGCGCCTAAGTGATCTTGGCCAGCAATTCGTCGTTGGTCTTGTGTTTCTTCAACGCGGCCTGCAACGTTTCCATGGCCTCGATCGGGTTGAGATCCACCATCATGCGGCGCAGCTTGCGAATGGACTCGATGTTTTTGGGCGGAAAGAGTTTTTCCTCCTTGCGCGTGCCGCTCTTGGGAATATCCAGCGCCGGGAAAAGGCGGCGGTCCGACAGCTTGCGGTCCAGGATCAACTCCATGTTGCCCGTGCCCTTGAACTCCTGGAAAATCAATTCGTCCATTCTCGAACCGGTATCAACCAGCGCCGTAGCAATAATGGTGAGCGAACCGCCCTCTTCAATCTTGCGGGCGGAGGCGAACATTTTGCGCGGGATTTCCAGCGCGCGCGCGTCCACGCCGCCCGTCATGGTCCGGCCGCTGCCGCCATGCACGCTGTTGTAGGCGCGGGCCACGCGGGTGATGGAATCGAGCAGCACAAAAACGTCCCGTCCGCTTTCGACCATGCGGCGGCAGCGTTCGATCATAAAGCGGGACAGGCGCACATGCGTTTCCAGGTCCTGATCGTTGGAGGAGGCGACGACTTCGGCCTTGACCGAACGCTGGAAATCGGTGACTTCCTCCGGCCGCTCGTCAATCAACAAGACCATGGCATAGATTTCCGGGTGATTGGTGGTGACGGCATTGGCGATCTGCTTGAGAATGGTCGTTTTGCCGGTGCGCGGCGGAGAGACAATCAGTCCGCGGGTGCCTTTGCCGATGGGCGTGACCAGATCGATGATGCGGGTTTCGAGGAGGTCGGGGGACGTTTCCAGATTGATTTTTTCGATGGGATCGATTGTGGTCAAATTCTCGAAACGGACGGCCTTGGTATAAGCCTCGAAGGGCTGCTCGTTGACCTTGTCCACCGTTTTGAGCTGGGGACTGTTGCCGCGGTGGGGCGGCTGGGTCTCGCCGGCGACCAGGCAGCCTTCGCGCAAAAAATTCCGTTTGATGGTGTCGGGCGTGACAAAAATGTCGCTCGGTTTGGGATGATAGTTGTTTTCCTTCGTGCGAAGGAAACCAAACCCCTTTTCCGATATTTCCAAAAAGCCGGTTCCGTGGTCGGCAGTTGTGGCGCTGGGCGCTGTGCTCATAGATTTACAATTGCAAAAGTGTCAAGGCCTTGCTTGAATTGCCTCGAAAAATCAATTTCGTGCGTATTTAGAATTTTTGGAGGACCGTTGCGCGCGCTTTCGCGTTATGCGCACCTGTCGGTCAGACCTTCAACATGCCAAATTTAGACGAAAAGCGGCGTAATGCAACTCATTTTTTGGCGTTTTTTTTGGCGCCGTTTTCAGCCCCCCACCTCGGCCCTGGCTTCGGCCGCCAGCGGAGTGCTCAAGTAGCGCTCGCCGGTTGAACAGGCGATGGTGACGATCATCTTGCCCTTGTTTTCGGGACGCTTGGCCACCTGGATGGCCGCGGCCACGTTGGCTCCGGTCGAAATGCCGACCAGCAAGCCTTCCTCCTTGGCCAGGCGGCGCGCCATGGCGAAGGATTCGTCGTTTGTGATCTGAATGCATTCGATGATCTGCGAATGGCCCTTGCTGTCCTTAAGATGAAGATTCTTTGGGATAAACCCGGCGCCCGTGCCCTGAATTTTGTGCGGGCCGGGCTTGAGCGGCTGTCCCGCCAGGCATTGCGAAATGACCGGCGAATCTTTTGGCTCAACGGCAATGGCCTGAAAGGAAGGCTTGCGCGGTTTGATGGCTTCCACGCAACCGGTAATGGTCCCGCCCGTGCCAACGGCCGACACCAGAATATCCACCTTCCCATCCGTGTCCGCCCAAATTTCCTCGGCGGTTGTTTTGCGATGGATATCGGGATTGGCGGGATTGTCGAATTGCTGCGGTATCCAGGAATGGGGGGTTTCGCGGGCGATCTGTTCGGCGCGGGCAATGGCGCCTTTCATGCCTTCGGTGCCGGGTGTGAGGACCAATTTGGCTCCGAGCATGGCCAGCAAAGTGCGCCGTTCCAGCGACATGGTTTCCGGCATTGTCAGGATGAGTTTGTAGCCCTTGGCGGCGGCGACGAAGGCCAGGGCGATGCCCGTGTTGCCGCTGGTAGGCTCGATGATGACCGTGTTGGCATGCAGAACGCCGCTCTTCTCCGCCGCCTCGATCATGGCCATGCCGATGCGGTCCTTGACGCTGCCCAGGGGATTGAAAAACTCGCACTTGAGCAGAATCGTGGCGTCCAGGCCCACCGTGACTTTGTTGAGGCGGACGAGGGGAGTCCGGCCGACCGTTTCGACAATATTGTTAAAAATACGCGCCATAAATTTTCAAAACTGGGTTTTTACACTGACACAATCCAGCGATGACTTTTGGCCAAATTGCGCGGCAGGGCAAGCTCTTTTTTGAAACTGTCCGGACCATGGGCGCAACCTCGATTTTGCACCACCCTCATTTTTTGACCTGATGGCAGCAGCCAAATCGAGAACTTGAGTTTTTTGGTTTTTGCAGGTCATTCATAATTAGGAGTTTATCAGGAATTTGACCGCGTCACCGCGTAGAACGCGGCAGGCATTTCGAGGATTTCACGGATGCCCTGAACGATTAAAGAAAACCGGGATTCAGCCTGGAAAGTCGCGGCCGGTCGTCGTCACGGTCAACTTGCCGTGTTTTACGCCTTTGGCAGCGATGAGTTCATCGGCAATTTTCCTGATTGAGCCGGCCTTGCCACGCACAAGGATCACCTCCAAACAATTGTGGTGGTCAAGGTGGACATGGACAGTGGAAATGATCATGTCGTTGTGATCGTGTTGAATATCCGTCAATACGGACTGAAGGTTTTGCTTGTGATGATCATAGACCAGCGTAATGGTTCCGGCGATTTCCTCGCTGCCGAACTTCTGCCGATGTTCGACGAGACTGTCGCGAATCATGTCGGCAATGGCCAGTGAGCGGTTGTCGTAACCTTTTTCGCCCGACATTTGATCCATTTGTCGCAGGAGCGATGGCGGCAGGGAAACGCTAAAACGGCTCACGGTTTCTTTTTTCATGCAACGGGCAAACCATAACACAGCCATTTGCTGCGTCAACCCGCCCGCGCCGTTGGGAAAAATCAATGGTGTTCCGGTTTTCCCTCCGTGTCGGATGATGGCAGTTGTTCTATGGCGAAAAGTTTGTTTTCGGGAAGCCGGCTGCACTCGATGGAAAGCGCCGCCAGTTGATCATCGGGCTGGTGGCGGATTTTGCCCAGATATTTCTGGTCGGGCTTGAGCAGCAAAACGGGGCCAGCCCCACCCTTGCGCCGGACGCTCACGTGAATGTCGGCCATGGTCATGACCTCGCCCAGCCGGATGTCCAGCCGACCGATGCTGTTGCCCGTGCCGACGACAAGTCCATCGGCGAGGCAAGAGTAAGGCGTTTTCAGCGGGACATAGCAGATGACCTCCAGTTCATGCTGTCCCCAGGTGCCGCCCAATTCGCGCAACGCCGCCTTGCCCATGCGCCAGCCGAGCACGTTCCACGGACCGACGTGTCCGTGTTCCTGCTTGATTTCGCTCCACCAGTTGGTGGGTTCCTGCGCTTGGTTCCAAACGTTTGAACCCGGCGTGGATTGTGTTGCCGCGGGCGTTTCTTTGTCATGCGCGAAAAGCCCGGCGACGGTCAGTGTGAGAATGACGGGCAACCGCCCGAGGATGAGGGATTTCTTTTTCATGGATTTTTAATTAGTGGCTGCTGAATTGAGTTCCGTCATGGTTCGCGTAACGGGCTATGACACCGGTGTCGCCAGCTTGGGTGTACCAGCTTTCGCGGTTTAATGGGGCATAAGTGTCTTGCGCTTTCGGACTGTCCGGCTGCGGCCCCAAACTCCAAACCACCCAGCGAATGGGGCTGAGTTTCGAATTGGTGAAATACTGGCCTCCGCCTGACATGGTGACCAGATTGGTTGGCTCCCACAGTTCATAATTGGCCGTTGGGCTGCCGTTCAGCAATTGCGGGCCAGGGGCGGCATATTTGTAGGTGTGACCGGGATTGAACACGTCCTGCAGATCGGCATCCAATCCAGCGGGGCCGTGCGGCAGATAACGCTGGTTGGCTAATTCGACCGGCAATTCGCACCAATCAGATCTCAAATCCGTGTTGCAGTTGACGCGTACGGGCGGGATCTGGCCGGCATTGTCGGTGGCATACATGTCCAGCGCCAGGCCGATGCCATAAAGCTCAGCCCGGACTCTGGCAACTTTCGCCGTTTCTTTGCCACGGGACAGGGCCGGGAGCAACAAACTGGCAAGCACTCCAATGATGGCGATCACTACGAGAGTTTCCACGAGGGTGAATCCGGAACGCTTTTTCCCGGCCGGGACCGGCCCCCGCATCACTCTGGGCTTCAAGATTAAAATCATGGCGCCCCCTTCGTCATTGCTCGCATTGCAGTTGATAAAACTGCTGCGCCGCCGCCGATGGCAACGATACAGTGTTTTGGTTATTCACCACCACGGGCGAATTGGTGACAGGCGTCCAATTCGGCGAGGAGAGCGAACTGCTGCAGAGCAGTTGATAATTGGACAGCGAAGCGGGCCATGAAATGGTGACAGTGGCTGAACCGTTCTGTTGAGTAATGTTTAAAATGGGCAGATCGGAAGGGGAAACTTCCTGGACGAACAGTTCGTAACCGAATGTGCCGTCGGTGGCGGAGCCGGATTCTTGAAGGAAAACACCGGTGGCATCAAACACATTCGTCGGCGGTGGACCGATATCGTAGAGAGGATGAATCAGAGGGAATTGCCGGCCCGTTCCATCCGTCGCCGTGCAGAAGCGCGAGTCCCAATCGGAGACAGTCGTCCAACCATCCGTGGTGACCAGCGTCAGCGCATTGATGCGCACATGCATCCCCTGATAATACTCGCCGCCGCTTTGCCGGGTGGGATCGAAAATGTCATAATGACCAGTGGCGCTAAGATTGGTGCTGATGACCGAGAAAAGTGAAATGACCTGCGGCGGTGGCACACCGTAGTTGGAGGTCACTAATGAAATGGAAAAGTCATAGGTGGGATCCGTGCTGTGCTCCTGGTTGATGTTTTGCATTCCGCCATAAAAGAGCGAGCCGTTGGCCGTCACAGTGACCAGATCGCCCTTTTGAAAAGTGTAGACGGTGGATGGGTCATGACTGACAAGGGCCACCTGGTTTGTCCATTGGTCATCGGTATAGCTGTCGCTCCCATCGTGAGGCTCCCAAGGCAGATTGCCGTAATCCTGCGCAATCCAGAGCTCCACCCCGCCGCGATCGCCCGGCGTGACGGTTTGGACGAAAATCTGCCATTCGCCGCCCAAGTCGTAAGCATTAGCGCCATCGTCCCACGGAAGAAAATCGGGGGTGGAATCCAGCATTTCGCCGGGGTCGCACAAAATCACTCCCGTCAGGACGATTGGATAAGGCCCGGTCCATGTGCTGACGCCGTTGATGTCCACAGCTTCGAGGTTCGTGACCGTCTCGGCGCTGGCCGTTCTTGTCATCAGAGTCAAGCCAATGAGGCTTGCGGTGAAAAATGAGAATAACGGGTGCAAAATGCGGTGGGAAACCGCCGCTTGACCCCCAGCACATGTTAATGTTACGTTCATGGAAATGAGTAATACTCAATGCTCCAGTGTTACGCAAGAGAAAAATCGTGTGCAGAAAAACGGGAGCCTGGCGGCTGATCCCCGCGTCGCATTTTTCAATCACCAGGCCGGCCATTGGGATGATGACGCGCGCGAGGTGGCGCAAACCGTCGCCAGCCTGGAAGCCCTGCGGGATCGCCTCCGACTTGCTCCGGGCCAGGATGTGCTCGAAATGGGTTGCGGGACCGGTCGCATCACTGGCTGGCTGGCGAAAACAGTCTGTCCCGGCCGCGTGGTGGCCGCCGACTTTTCGCCGGGAATGCTGGAACAGGCGAAAAAGCGGGAATTGCCAGTCGAATTCAGGCTCATGGACATTTGTGGCGAAGTCTTCCCGCTGGAACGATTTGACACGGTTTTTTGCTTTCACTCCTTTCCGCATTTTCGCGACCAGCCGCGCGCTTTGCAGAACATGAGCGGATTGCTCAAACCCGGCGGAAGACTCATCATCCTGCACTTGGCCAGCAGCACCGAACTAAACGATTTTCATGGCCACCTTTCGCATCCGATCTGCCACGATCACGTTCCCCCAAAAAGCATTTGCACGGAAATGCTGGCCGCGGCTGGCCTGCGAATTGAGTCATTTACGGATGAACCCGGCCTTTTCCTGTTGGTTGCCAGCGCATAAGGGTCGAAGGATTAGGATGAGGAAATCTCGGGCTTGGGGCGGGCGGTGCTGGCACGGACTATGAGTTCGGCGGGGAGGCGTTTGGACTCGGGTTTCTCGCCGCGGCGCAGTCTTTGCATGGTGTCCATGGCGGCAACGCCCAGACGAAGTTTCGGCTGGCGCACGGTGCTGAGCGGCACGCGAAAATGCTGGCTCATCAGGATGTTGCCAAAACCGGCCATGGACAGTTCTTCGGGGATTTTGACGCCTTGGTTGAGAAAGACGTTGGCCGCGCCCATGGCCACCAGGTCGCTGGCCGCTTGGACGGCTGTCATGGCGGCCGATTCACGGATCATCTGCATGGCGGCTTTTTCCCCGTCTTCGAGGGTGGCGCCGGCGGTGAAAATGAGACGGTCCTCCGGCTCGATGCCTGCTTCGCGCAGGGCGCTGCGGTAGCCTTCCAATCGCTCCTGCGCCCAGGGCGAACCGCTGGTGCCGGAGAGGAAGGCGATTTTTTTGTGGCCCAATTCCAGCAGATGCCGTGTCATCAGGTGGCTGCCGGCCAGGTCGTCGGTTTCCACGTTGCAGAACTGGGCGCAAAAGGGGGCGCGGTGGCCGAGGATGACGGTGGGGGTCTGGCGCTGCCATAGCTCCTCGTAAATGGGCGCGGTGGGGGAGAGCCGATAGGCCGGGAAAATGAAAAGTCCGTCCACGCGCCGCGAGAGCAGGCGGCGGATGCAGGCTTCTTCGCGTTCCGGGATGTTCAGGGAATGGGCCAGGATCAGATCGTATCCCCACTCGTGCGCGCCTTCTTCGATGGCCGAGACGGTGCGGGCAAAAATCGGATTGGTGACGTTGGAGAGGACCAGGCCGAGCAGCTTGGTGGCGCGATTGCGCAAGCCTTGGGCCAAGGAATCGGGCATGTAGCCCATTTGTTGGGCCAGGCCCTTGACACGGGTTTTGGTCTTGGCCGAAATATCTGACGCGCCGCGCAGGCATTTCGAGACGGTCATGACCGAGACGCCGGCCTGGGCCGCGATGTCTTTTAAGCGCACCATGTCACTGATTTAAAGTTCCATGCGCTCCATTGCAATCTTAAACAGCCGCAAGCCAATTTTGAAACCTTGCATTTTTTATGCGGAAGCAACTTTGCCTTTCAGTTTGAAAGGCAGCCCCGAAAGGTTTCGGGGCAGAGTTTTAATTTTCTCAAGACAACTTGCCTTGAACCATATTGCCCCGAAAAAAACAGTGAAAATTTCGACATTTTGCAAAGTCATAACAAGTTGTCAGCAAGGCACTTACAGAAGTTGGAATTATTTGCAGTTGACAATTGTCGGGCAGCGGCGCTCCGACTGGCAGTTTTTCAAGACTTCACCCTCTTGTCGCGCCATAGCGCAGCGACGGCGGATCAGCCTTCAGCCTTTCCTTTGATCGTTATCCGGGAGATTGGCGCACCGTTCGAGCCATCGAAGAGAATTGGCCAGCCTATTTTCCCACAACAAGTGAGTGCCGTGGCCCCAGGTGGACACTCGGGATAGCGGAGGGTGAGGCAGGAATCGGTCAACCATCCGCGGACAGGCCGTTCTCTTTCATGAAAGCTTGCACCGTATTGAAAACGTTCAAAAACAAGGGTGTCCCGGCGAACGATAAAGGGCTCACGGGGCCGATCGTCATAAAGCTGTATTGCCGGGAGGCCGTATCAAATGCACTGTGTGGGTCACGAAACAGTTGGTAAAGATCCATGGCTCGGCCTTTTCCTCCAACAAGCTGGTTGAGCGCCTGGAATTCGGTGCCCAGAGCCAGACCAAAACCAAAAAACGAGATCCGAAGCTGTTGAAGGATTTCCGGATGGAGACTCGACAGTGTTTGGCTGATAAACATCCAGCCGAGCCCGTATTTACGCGTCGTCCTTGCCGCGTCGATCAAAACACCTCGCACCCTGCTTAACGTATCATCATCCTCAGGCAATGCGCGTGGCGCAAGTCGGTGCGCTTCATCGATCACCACAAGAGCATTCAGACTTTTGCCATCTTTGAACATACCCTCTGCGACGGTATTCACGCCATCCAACAACCGCTTGATAACCAGTCCCTGAATGCGTTCATTCCAAAAGAGTCCGGTCGTGTTCTCGCGCGACACGTCAACCACGAGCATTGGCCGGTTCGTGTTGTTCAGGTCAAAAAGCCATTGCAGTGCTTTCTCCACCGTTCGACGCTCCTTATCTTCCTTAAAAAGGTTGGCTACCGGGACCCAAACGGAAGTGAATAGCTCGTCGGGGTTCGCCTCTTGAACAGCTTCAGCAAAACGTTCAGCCGCAGCTCCTTCCTTCGCGTAGATTTTGTTCCTCAGCTTGTCGTCCCCCAAAAGTTCCCACGCTTTGTCGAAGGCATCGCGTGTGTGCAGCGACGTCAGCGTCACCTTCTTCCTCAAAGCGGCTGTCAACTGATCGCAAGCAAGATCAGTTTTGTCCTTGGTCATTATCTGCAGCTGCCTAAAGAAGTCTGATTCCCCTAGGATTTCTTGGAAGAGTTCCCACCGGTCGAGGACGAGCCGTTGGACCGTGAACACGTAATTTGGCTTCCCAAGTCCCCCGATAATGTCAGCTAGTGGAAGAGCAAGTTCCCCAGTAGCCTTCCCCCTCTTCATATCCTTGGCGAACTCCCCCTGGGGATCGATTACGAGCAGCGCCATTCCCGGATAGCGGGCGTAAGCTGCCAAAATCATCTTCGCAAGAACAGACTTCCCAGATCCCGTTTTGCCAAAAATGCCGAGATGGTAGGCTTCGCCAGCGCCATCTGGACCCGCGGCAAAATGCTTGAACCAAAGCGGTAGCTTTGGCTTGGAGCCATAAACGTTTCCTAGATAAAAAAGCTGGTTGCGATACGGCGACAGCACCTCGCTGAGCACATCGTCATTTACGAGGTGAATGTTGGAGCCTGTGGCTGGGACAGTGCCCAGAATGCTGGGTTCGTAGCCCTTCGGTGTGGCAGCGAAAACAGCGCTTACGATCATTTCGCCCTGATGGGTGTCCTGTCTTTCGCTGATGGCGTCGACTTTTCCGCGCTGGCGGATAAGGCTGCGCATCGTTGGATCTTCATGCCAGATGTTGCGCAGTTTCACTTCCGTTATCTGTCCGAGCGCATAGTGAGCGGCACCGTCTTGCGAAAACGGCAGGATGGCAAGTTCGCCCACGAGCTTCCGACCAACGGCCGCTCCCATGATGTCCAGTGCTAGTTGCGTCGTCGTTGATGGCGAACCGACCACGCTGATGCGTTCGGTCGTTGCAAGTATTTCATCAAGTTTTGTGTGGTTGTTCATAGTTAGGCTCCACTTTCAGTCCGATAGCCGTGCATGCCATAAAAAACCTCATCAAGGCTGCCGGTATAGGCGACAGCGATGCTTTGAGTTGCCACTTGACGGAATGCAGGGATGGCTCCTGGAAGCGAATTCACCATCCGGTCGGCGAGATAAAGAGGGTATGGCTCCATTATGGCGGCAGACCCGGATTGCAGTTTCACCCCCTGAAGCAACGCAGCAAGGCGGCTTCTGTTCGCGGCCACTTCACGGTTCACCTCCAAACGCAATGTCGGCGACCAACGAGACGGCTTGTAATAGATAACAGCGACGTTCCCTAATGCGGCAACAACGTCTTCTTCCAGTTGTTTTGCCTCCTCCCGGTCGCGTTGCGGAACGCAGCTCGTGTTGATATGCCACGAAGACTCGGGTTCCTGGAGGTTTCTCGCATCCGTAAATTCGCCTGCCTCCAGCAGCATCGTTAACATCCCACGGTCATCATGAGACAGAGGCCATTCCATCTCGATGCCGATCTCTCGGTTCGTTGTATATTTCGGGCAAAAAACCCAGCACTTGTCTGATCGCTGTGATTTTAATATGGTCAAGTAAGCAGCCAATCCGTCTTTCGCGCGCCGTTTGAGTGCTTCACCAAACCTCGGTGCGTAAGCAGCGTTTGCGCGGCTAAGGGCTTGATTAAGATATATGACCGGCGTGGTCATTGAACCATCCAGCAAGACAAGATCGTGCGGTGCCTGAGCCGCGAGGCCCAACTCCATAGTCATCATCAGGCCGCGCAAGACTGTGCTGGTCGTGTCATTGTGGGTTTCGGCTTCGACCACTACTTGGTGACGTGGTTCGGGCCAAAACCGCTTCTCCGAGGGGGGCGTCAGACCCTCGACAGCAACCGCCGCCGTAGCGGCCAGATCGATTGTCAGCAGACGTTCCACAGCATAAGAGCCGTCCACGGCGCAGCAAGTGGGGATGTGCGGATTATCAAGATCTGACTCCCGGCGCAGCAGTCCGGCAGCGGCGAGCTGGTCGCGGCATTTCTGTCGATCCGCGCGAACTTGCTCGAACGATTGGAGAAGACGTTTCCCGATACCTTCCGAGCAAAGAATGACTTCGTCCACCAAAGCGGCGGGCAAATCGTTGAAGGGGGACTGGCTATCTTCAGGCATTGGATTCCTTCTTCCAGAGACGCCAATCCTCGCGATGAAATTCGCGATAAGATGAGTCACGTTCGACCCGCGGCAGTAACCACCGCTCGCGCCAATACTCGACAGCCTTATCGAAGGGTCGATTGAAATAGAGCGGCTTTTCTGCATTCCCCCTCAGAAACGACCGCGCGTTCAGAGCCAGGGGTGTGACAAATAGCTCGCGCTTGATGCCGTGGTTCAGCATTTCCTGGGAAAACCCGAGTTTTGAAAGAGACTTGCGAACCAACTCCCGACGGTTACGGAAACCCGTGCCCCACGTTTCGTTCTTAGCCGTAGGAGCACAGAATTTGGTCGCAAAATGTGATAAATCCTCGTAAACACCGTCGGAGAAATGGAATTCGCCCCAACCATTTGTGAAACCCACGCTTTCCATCACGAGCCGCTTGCGATACTTCACCCGATTGTAAATCGACGACCGGCCAAGAGCCGAAGTGGTTGTGATGAGGGCCAGGTGTGGCTCCCGCGTCTTTTTTGAGATAAGCGTTTTTCGGTTGCCATAGCGGAGCGCAAATGCCTCACGAACTTCATTTGTGGAGATGGCCAGCGCAACCAGCTTTCCCGCCAGCAAACGAGAATACGGTTGGACGGCGCCAAGCACATAGGCATCCATTACGTGGTAAAGCCGTTCAGCTTTCGTCTTTGCCTCCCATCCGACCCAAGTGTCACGATCTTTGATCGCATAAACGGGGTCGCCTAAGGCAAAAAGCCCGATCAATTTATTATTGCTTTCATCAAATATTAAAAAGCGGAGGCGCCTTCCGTAGCCGTCAGAAATTGGAACACTCCAGTGCAGACAAGCATAGCGAAAGAGGCGAGAGTTTTCCGAACCGGGTTGGACTTGAACCAACTTCGGTTTGATTTTTGCAGGGTTAACCTCGTGCCCCGATGCGATATAATTTAGCAGGTTATCCTCGTGTCGGGCCAAGGCTGGAGCAGCCAGTTCTGTTCGCTTGGCCACGGCGTGTTCATGACGCCGGCGAATGCTCCGTTTGTCCTTCCTCTGCCGGAAAGAAACGCCATTTTTACTGACAGTAAACCCCTGCGCTTTCAGCGACTTGAAAATGGCATTCCGGAGTCGTTTCACCTCTTTTGAGTCAGGGGCGGCGGTTTTTATTTTGGGCTGGGGGCGCATAAGACCCAGGGTGGTTTCAGTCGGTGAATTCAAGCCGTCGTTTGAGTTGGTTCCCTCGCAAGAAGGGCACCTTTCCATCATGCTGGAGACGGCCAGCCACGATACCCGGAGCGATGCCCATGCGAACAGCAAACTGCCGAATCGCAGCAATGCTGAAGTCACCGTTTTTGCAAAATCGTTCGTAATCAACGGCTGCGATAAGCCATTCCCGTGCGAAGGCATCCGCTTCAGCTTCACGGCGGTCTCGAATGACAGGCTTCCCGTCAGTTTCTTCCACGAACACGGCACGTTTGCCATGCTTCAACACATGGCCGGCCTCGTGAAAAAAGGTGAACCATAGGTGGTCATCAGTCTTCCCGCGCAAGCTCATCTGGATTAGTGCCTTGGTCGACGACAGCCAGCGGCTGACACCGTAAGCGCGCACACCGGTCAATGGAGGGACAAAAACAACAGCCACGCCTGCCTGAGCGCATTGATCGCGCAACACAGGGACAAACTCCCCTGGTTCCTTCGTAGTGAAACCGCGAATGTGCCGGAGCGCGTCCGTGAAAACAGATCCATCGAATGGGGCACAGTCGAGTTTCTGGCCTTCGATCTCCCCTTTTCGTAGCCAGGCGGCGGTGGCGCCTGGGTTGCTCACGAAGGCGTTGGATTGGCGGAACACGGCATCTGGATTTTCCCAGAACGCGCGCCATTCCTCCACTCCAGCCACCCCAAAAAAACTCAAAACTGCGCGGAGCTGTCCCACAGGATCGCTGGACGCAGAGATCCATTCCATTCGCACCAACTCTTTGACCGGCATAGTTTCGATCCAGTCGAGTTGCTGCTCCAGGACGCAAGTCTCGCGCTGGCGGGCGAGTGCGTCCCGATAAAGCCGCTCCCGATTTGTCCAGAAGGAGCCAGGCACGCCCAACACTTTTTCAAGCTGCAATGCGGTGTCTGAGGTGATCATCGTTTTGCCAACAACGATTTCGTTGATGGTTTTGAGTGGACGGCCCATTCGCGAGGCGAGTTCCGCCTGAGTCATGCCAACGGTTTCGAGCGTTTCAGCCAGCGTCTCCCCGGGTGGGACCGCAAAATTGGGTTCAAATATTGGGTTCATATGCTTCAATGTGTGTCAATGATGCCGAGGATCTTCACTTTCGTAACGCGCTTCCAATCGACCCCACCGTCGGGCTTCCTGGGAATCTCGGAGTGGTCCGGCAGCAGCAGCAAACGGTGCGGATGCTTAACATCCACCGAAATTTGTCCCGCACGGTCACCCGCCAGCTCATGGGCGCGCATTTGAGGCAACGTCCTCAACGTGTCCAGATTTTCCGCCGCCATAAAGTCGGCCAGCCGTTGGCAAATGCGCCTTCCATTGTCCGGCCCATATTTGCGGATGATGGTCTTCTCGTCCGCCAGTTCTTTGGCGAGTTTCGTGTTGATAAATGAAATTTCCACGTCTCACCATTTAAATTAACCCTAAAGGTTAATACATGTCAATAGCCCTTTTTCGGTTTTTTTCTCCTCTACACCCTGGTGGTCCAACCAATCTGGATGAGCATGACGTCCGCAGGCGACCGCTCGTGCTCTCGTAGGGTAACAACGTGCATCAAAATATGCACCAAAATGATTAGAACCTCAAAAATGCGTCTAAAGGTTTGGTAATGCATAAAAAAGCCCGTCAATACGTAGCGCAGATGGTTTGTGCTGCGACAAAATCAGATTTTTTTGTTCAGGTGCAACTTGGGAATCGCTTGAGCAATCTTCAACACTTCCTTTTGCCAGGGATAGTCTCGCGGCAGGTGAAGAACGTGCTGATGAGCCCGATTGACCAAGCGGCCAGGGACAGCCAGGAAGTCTCGTCGCACCGTATCCACGGTTGCTACGCTGTAGCGTTTGGGCAGGCAAAGACGCTTGAACCAATGCACCAGATTGTAGGCCAGCATCAACGTTTGAAAGAACGCCACGTTGGCCAGCCAGCGGGCCGTGGGAATCTGGCTCAAGGGCAAATCGTAGAGCAGTTCGCGAATCGTTTTCTCCACGCGCGCTCGCCCCACGTAACTGAGCCACACCCGCCAAGGCGAGAGCTTCAAATTGGTGACCAGCACCGAATAGGCGAAACGCTGGTGTACCATCAATTGCAACTGGGCCGCTTCTGCGGGGTCTTCGGGCACAGGCCGGCGAACGACGATAAAGCGCCGCTTTCCAGGCCAGCCGTGCGCTTGATGAAAAAACTCTCCGGCCTCCCAACCTCCGGCCAGTTTTTGGAAACGCACGCCCAACGCCAACTGGCGAATCGTCGAATACTGTTTGGCGACGATCACATAACTCCAGCGATTTTCTTCGAGAAAAGCCAAGAGTTTGCCGCCGAAAAAGCCCCGGTCCGCTCGCAATCGAACCCGCGCGCGCGCCATGCGACCGGGAAGCTTGGCCGCACAACGCTCCAGAAATCCAATGACTCCCGTGTTGGCGCTGGTGTTGCCTGGTCGCAGCGAGCCGTGCCAAACTCCTGGCCATGCGATTCGAAACACAACAGGGGATGATAGGACCGGCGTCCCTTCTTTTTGGGATTGTAGCCCAAGTGCGCGCCCTGCTGCCGACCATAGAGAGTGAGCACCACCGAGTCCAGATCGAACAACAGTGTCGAGCGTTGCTGCTGCTGGCCCAGCGCCGCCCGCAAGCGATCGTGCAAGCGCACCAGTTGCCGAATCGTTTGCGGGCTCAATCGCTGGAGGAATCGGCGCAGACTCGAAGGATCGGGAAACCGGTCCATTCCCAACAAAGAAATAAACGCGCCATCGTATTGCAGCACCTGTGTTTTGCTGACGCGCTTGAGACCAGCGACGAGCACGTAGATCAGCGCCAGAAGCAAGTCGGCCGGCTGAAAAGCCCCGGAGCCTTGAGGGGGCAGGACATCGCGCTGCAGCAGCCAGCGCAAACGCAATTGCTGACAAAAACGTTGCAGCAGCACCAGGCCGCCGAAATGAGTCAACGCCGGATCGTCGAAGCGAAACGCCAATGTTCTCAGGCCTTTTGGCATGGTCGATGGAGCGAAATTGCATCATTTGGCGTTCCGGCACAATCTTCACTAAAAGTGAACTTTGTGCCGGAACGCCTAAAACTGTCAAAACGCTTGCGAATACAGTAGGACTAAAATGTTCTCCCATATCACTGACGCATTTTTGAGGTTAGAACGGATTAGAACGGATACGAGAGGATTCCGCTTGATTCCCAGGAGGGACGTGCCATTTTACACCTAAATAGCGGGTTTCAAAGAGCTATTCCGACCCTCGCCTTGAAAGTTAACGTGGGGTCGTCAGGTGAGGGAAAATCCGCTACACCTGACGCACTATGATTAACAAATTAAACGGATGAACCGCTCCAGTGGAGCTTTTGGCGGACGGCGGCAAAAAAGGAGCTGTCGCCCAAATGAAGCAATCTGGCTGGGCGCCGGCTGCGCCGGATGGTAATGGCATCGTCCGCGCCCAGAGTGGCCTGGAGCTGGCCGTCGGCGGAGATGATGGTTTCCATGTGCCGGCTGAGAAGTTTCACCCGGACGGCGGAGTTTGAGTTGATGATGACGGAACGATTGGAAACGGCATGGGCGCAGATGGGTGCATGCAGGTGTCATGCAGGTGTCAGTCCTCACTATTGACACAAATCTAGCGTCGTCGTTTTTCATGCAACAGGTTGGAGACATGGAGACATGGGGCCAACTCGATCAGGCGCGTTTAGCCGTCTTCTTTCCGACCCGGTAAGGCGGCACATTACGTCTCAAAAGATTGCCCAGGAACTCGAAAAAAACTCTTGCAAAATATCGAGTTACGGAGGAAAATGTATTCCTTAAGGAGGGTTTTAGGGGGGATATTTCTGTCGCCCTCATCGTAGCACATCACAGATCGGATTTAGTTCAACGCGGCTTTTGTTGCGGCTCGATTCCGTCCTGGCTGCTGTTCTGCGTCCAAGGCTCGCGCAACAAAAACCTTAATTCGTTGCCGTGTTGCCGATTAAAAAAAGATGAACTTGAAGCGCAAGGCAGACGGGTTCTTGGAAGCAATCACAAGGACAACCATTATCCATTGTCCATTGTCCATTTGAAAGAGCGCCCCCGGCCCATAATGCGCCACATTGTCGCTAATGGGCATCATTTAGCGCCAATATGGCGCTTAAAACCATCACTCAAGCATCGTTACAAACACTGTAAACCACTACATATAGGGTATTTACAACTTTACACAATAATGTGGCACTTGCATTGCTTATAGATATTGAATTTTTATGGCTAAAGTTATTGGAATCGATCTAGGCACCACCAACTCTTGCATGGCTGTCATGGAGGGCGGCGAGCCGGTGGTATTGGAAAACTCCGAAGGAAAACGCACCACGCCTTCCATCGTGGCCTTCACTAAAACCGGCGAACGTTTGGTCGGCGATGCCGCCAAGCGCCAGGCTGTCACCAATTCGCGGAACACAGTCTATTCCATCAAACGTTTCATGGGCCGCAAATTCAGTGAGGTCAGCGAGGAGATCAAACGTGTCCCCTACAAGGTCGTCGCCGCCTCGAATGGGGATGCCGTTGTCGAAGTCGAGGTGGACGGCAAGCCGAAACAATTCAGCCCGCCTGAAATTTCGGCCATGATCCTGGGCAAAATGAAAACGGACGCCGAAATGCGGCTGGACGAAAAAATCACCCAAGCCGTCATAACCGTGCCGGCTTACTTTAATGATTCGCAACGCCAGGCCACCAAAGACGCCGGGCGCATTGCCGGCCTGGACGTGCTGCGCATCATCAACGAGCCGACCGCCGCCTCGCTGGCCTACGGTCTCGACAAGAAGAAAAACGAGGAGATCGCCGTCTATGACCTGGGCGGCGGCACCTTTGACATTTCCGTGCTGGAAATCGGCGATGGCGTTTTCGAGGTCAAAGCCACCAACGGCGACACCCATTTGGGCGGCGACGATTGGGACAATCGCATCATGGATTGGATTCTGGACGAATTCAAACGCGAGCACGGCATGGACCTGCGCAAGCAGCCCGACGCCTTGCAGCGCATCAAGGAGGAATCGGAAAAGGCCAAGATCGCCCTCTCCAGCGCCCAGACTTACGAGATCAATTTGCCGTTCATCACGGCGGACGCCAGCGGCCCCAAACACGTCAGCACCAAATTGACGCGGGCCAAAATGGAGCAGTTGTGCGACGATCTGTTCGAGCGCACCATCGGCCCGGTCAAGAGTTGTTTGAAGGACGCGGGCGTGAGCGGCGACAAGATGGACGAACTGGTGCTGGTCGGCGGCATGACGCGCATGCCGCGGGTGGTCGAAACCGCCGAGAGCCTGGTCAGCAAACCGCCGCACCAGGGAGTCAATCCCGACGAGGTGGTCGCCGTGGGCGCCGCCATTCAAGCGGGCGTTCTCAAAGGCGAAGTCAAGGACGTGCTCCTGCTGGACGTGACGCCGTTGTCCCTGGGCATCGAGACCCTGGGCGGGGTGTTCACCCGGCTGATCGAGCGCAATACCACCATCCCGACGCGCAAGTCAGAAATCTTCTCGACAGCATCGGACAACCAGCCCGGGGTGGAAATTCATGTCTTGCAGGGCGAGCGCCAGTTTTCGCGCGACAACAAGACCATTGGCAAGTTCAATCTCTCGGACATTCCGCCCGCCCCGCGCGGCGTCCCGCAAATCGAAGTGACCTTCGACATTGACGCCAACGGCATTTTGCACGTCAGCGCCAAGGACCTGGGCACGGGCAAGGAGCAGAAGATCACCATCACGGCCAGCAGCGGCCTTTCCAAGAGCGAGATCGAAAAGATGCGCCAAGACGCCGAAGCGCACGCTGAGGAAGACAAGCAGCAGCGCGAGGAAGTCGAAGCGCGCAACGAAGCTGACAACGCCGTCTATCGCAGCGAAAAGATGCTCAAAGACAATAGCGACAAAATTTCGGCGGCGGACAAGGAAAAAATCCAAAGCGCGACCAAGGCCGTGAGCGAAGCCTTGAAGGACAAGGATGTTTCCGCCATTCGTTCGGCCACGGAAAAATTGAACGAAGCCTGGCAGGCGGCCTCCGCGGAAATGTATCGCGCGGCCTCCGAATCGGCCAAGGCCAAAGCCGGCGGCGGCGCGCGTCCGAAATCAGGCGGGCCACAGGAAGGCGCCGGCGGCGGCGGCAAGGAAGAAGGCCCGATCATCGACGCGGAAGTGGTCGATGAGAAGAAATAAAACAACTTTCTATCAAATTCCTATGCCATTTTTAGCCTCTGCCGAAGCTCTTGTCGCCCAACTCCGGCCTCGTGATCCGATGAGAGTCCTATTACAATATCTTCTCGAGAACGCCGTCGGCCACGCCAATGCAAAGCCGTGGAGTGCTATTGAGCGACATTTCATTGCGACGAACATCCAGATGAACAAGGAGCAATTTCAGCAGTCACTACTAAAAGCAAGTCGTGAAGGTGACATTTTTATCGGCTCGAATGACCACAACCCCGGACGCGGCTATTTTTTGATCGAGACTCAACAAGACGCTGAAATCGCGCGAGAGTTTTATGCTCGGCGAATTCGTGTCCAAGAAACACATCTCAACCATCTCGAGGCGCTGGTACGCCAGCGGGGATGGAGCGCACCCAGCGAATCTAGCCACCGCGAGCAGGAAGTCGCCCATTCCGAATGAAGACTGACGACAGGGCGAAGAATTGATGACGCAGAGAAATAATCAATTGAAGCATGTGGCTCGTGAACTTATGTGGTGGCAGGCACCAGAGGTTTCACTGGCGAGTCCGCGACGTTTTCTTGCCCAAGTGATGGCGCTTGGCACATGGCAGGAGGTTCGGGAAGCGAGGGAAACGTTTGGGTGGGATGCATTTAAGGATGCGTTACTTAATGCTCCGGCTGGGGTTTTAGATCGACGGTCGTGGGTTTATTGGCGGAACTTTTTTGGACTGCCGGAGGCGGAATTGCCTCATCGTTCTTTGTCATGAGTTTTGCGCCGCAATTATCGGCGCTGCCCGAGGCGCAACGCGCTTTTTGGCCGAAATTGAAGGCATTGTCGCCGCGATTTGTGCTTTATGGCGGCACTGCCCTTGCTTTGCGGTACGGCCATCGGGTGTCGGAGGATTTTGATTTTTTTTGCGACGCGCCGGTTTCCGCGGATGATCTGCTGGAGACGCTGCCTCTTTTAAAAGGCGCTGTGGTGCGGCAGAAGGGATTGAACACCTTGACCGTTTCAATTCGGACGCCAGGGCCTGTGAAAATTTCCTTTTTCGGACTTTCACTGCGGCGGGTTAGAGACCCGGAGTGGACAAACGACGGAGTGGCGCGCGTCGCTTCGCCATTGGATGTTGCCGGATGCAAAATGGCCGTAGTGCAGAGCCGTAGCGAACGCAAAGACTATGAGGATGTCGCGGCGCTATTGAAGAACGGAATAGCTTTGGCCGACGCCTTGGGCGCGGCACAAGCCATTTATGGCGAACAGTTTTATCCGATGATTAGTTTGAAAGCATTGACTTATTTTGAAGACGGTGATTTGCCGTCATTGCCGGAACCTGTAAAACAATTATTACGGGCGGCGACAGTTATTGAAGAAATTCCGCGTTTTGAACCATTGCCGGGCGGCTTGGTTCCTCAGGAAAAATAACAACATGAATAACTGTTCCCGGTCGCGGGTGCGACGAACAATGAGACGGAGAATTTGAAACGCATGGGCGCATTTTACGTTGGTTGCAGGGTTGAGAACCACAAGGACCAAAAGCGGGCCGCGGTGGTTCCCAAGCTGCTGGTGGATACCGGGAGTGAATTCACCTGGCTGCCAGGCGATATCTTGCATCGCATCGGCATCGAGCCGGTCAAGAAAGACATGCTGATCCGGATGGCCAACGGCCAGCTTCTGACCCGTTCGGTTGGTTATGCGATCTTGCGCGTGGATCAATACGAAACGACCGATGAAGTGGTTTTCGGGCAGAAAGGTGATTTATCGCTGCTGGGTTCGCGCGCGATGGAGGGCATGAACGTCCATGTGGACGCCCGGCGAAAACGCCTGGTGGCCGCCGGCCCGGTAGTGGCGGCTTAGAAGACTTTTCCCGGTCGCGGGTGCGGCGGGATTTTGATTGGAAGAGAATAAAAACAGAACAAACAAAAAAGAAACACCAGTTATGAGCATTAATGTCAAACCTCTCGGCGATCGGATTCTTGTCGAACCCGCCGAAGAAAAAGAAGTCAAGAAGGGCGGCATCATCATCCCTGATTCCGCCAAGGAAAAACCCACCGAAGGCATCGTCATCGCCCTCGGCACCGGCAAAACGGACGACAACGGCAAGAAAGTTCCGTTTGAAGTCAAAAAAGGCGACCGCGTCCTGGTCAGCAAATATGGCGGCACCGAAATCAAGTTGAACGACAAGGAATACAAGATCTTCAACGCGGACGACATTATCGCGATCATCGAATAAACCACGCAATTTTAAACCCACTTAACGAAAGAAATACATTTATGGCAGCAAAACAACTCGTCTTCGAAGAAGCGGCCCGTCAGGCCCTCTTGAAAGGCATCAATAAACTGGCCCGGGCCGTCACCGCCACGCTCGGCCCCAAAGGCCGCAACGTCGTCATCGACAAAAAATTCGGCTCTCCTACCGTCACCAAGGACGGGGTCACGGTGGCCAAGGAAATCGAGCTGGAGGACCCCTATGAAAACATGGGAGCCCAGATGGTGCGCGAAGTCGCCAGCAAGACCAGCGACGCGGCCGGCGACGGCACAACCACGGCGACGGTCCTGGCTGAGGCGATTTATTCGCAAGGCTTGAAATTCGTCACCGCCGGGGCCAACCCGATCAGCATTCAACGCGGCATCGGCAAGGCGGTGGAAGCCGCCGT
>Ga0326727_10005302_pt1 | contig 37081 bp, 26 predicted proteins | sample MB2enrmetagenome_FD_207643 | JGI IMG/M metagenome (GOLD analysis project Ga0326727, IMG submission 207643) | Lab enriched peat soil microbial communities from McLean, Ithaca, NY, United States - MB29MY | ecosystem: Environmental > Terrestrial > Soil > Wetlands > Peat | place: USA: New York... | reverse complement strand
ATTTGTGCGTTGGTCGTCGTTTGCATGGTTCTCTGACGCTCCATCAATTCATCCGTTCAAAAGAGTTTTGCAGAGGTCTCATATTATCATCGAAAACTGCTTCACCCTCCAGAATACTATCAGCCATTGTGACTAGAACGTGTTCGTCTCTAGCAACTATTGCGGCCGCTAATGAAGCGGTTAAATCATCACAACCCCAGACGAATCCTCCGACAATAATGGGTTCTTCCAGTTGTTTGGTCGGTCTCATTGGTGGATGGCCGCTGCCGTTTTCTTTGATTTGGTGATTTCCTTCAAGGTTATCATCCAGCCTGTTCTGTCAGCGGTCTTACGGACGGAACAGGAGGCCGGTCCAAACGCTTCTTTCAAATCACGGATTAACGTGTTGTGATTGCCTTCGACAAATACCGCCGGTCCACCTACAGTCAAATCACCTATTTTGCTGGAAAGGCTATTGGTGAAATCATTCTTGGCGCGACCGGATTTATTCCAACTGTGAATTGTCTCAATTCTTTTGGTATATTCGCCGAGGAAAGTGGCGACACGATTACCGTGAACTCCCTGCAACTCTATCTTGACCCCACGCTGTTTGATGTCATTTGCGGCGGTGGCGAGGTCTTTTGAGCCACCCGTCAAAACGGCTTGATCCCCAGTCTTCGCCTTTTTACTTTTGAAATCATTAGCCAAATCCTCGAGCGTGGAAAACGTATCCAGCCCCATGTCCATCATCCGAAAGGCGGTGACTTCTTTCGAGCATCCCCACGGAATAGGTGACAAAACCACGCATTCAAACGGAATACGCAAAGCGGAACAGGCAGCAATTGCTTTGGTGATCAAGGCGTTTGCAGAATTGTCTGATTCATAAGCCGCGATTTGCGCCCCGCTAAACATCCCCTGATTGTCCCGCATCACTTCCGCCAATGCCAGAAACGCATCCTCATTGGATTTTGCCTGTGCAGCACGCTCCTGGTATGTGAGGCTGGAGAAATGCTTCTTCCAATAGGGTGCGTTCGCATCCAATTCCCGGCTCACTTTATTGCGCCAATCTTTTGGATTTGTAACCGGAGGCAAAGTTTTGCCGCCCGCGCATGTCCTCTTTGGACGTTTGCTTCCCTTTGAGCAATTGTTAAATTCAACGAATGTAGCCAGGCGATTTCCATACGCCCCTTCAAGTTTGACGACGGCACCAAGACCTCTAATTCTTTCGCGGGCTGTGCCGCAAATCCACGGTCCATCTACCAACACTAGCTGTGCGCCTGGAGTCGGGTTCTTTTCAAAATGAGCTACCACGGCTGCCACGCCAGAGACTTTTCCCAATCCAAAGTCCATCTGACGAAATTGCACGACAGCCTCTTGGGCCGCCCCGAATAATTGTGAATCTTTGGGCAATTCATCTTTAACCACGGCTTGGAAAGGAATGCGAAGGGTCTGGCAGGCGGTGAACGCTTTTTCAACGTTGGCGATGGCGGCAAACACTTCGGCGACGGATTTGCCATGCCGGACAGATAGTTCTTGATGCAAGGCGACAAGGTCCTCGTTTGCCGTGGCCGTGGCGGTCGTGAACTTTTCGGCCTTGCTGGAATAAACATCAATCTGCCAGCCGATGAATTTTCCATCATTGGCTTTCATGGCTTCTTCCAACGCCAGCCGGGAGGCAGACATTTGCTTGTTGTGTTGGTCCAAGGCACCCGGCGCGAAGCTTTCGGTTGACTTTCTCCAGTATGGCCGGGAACAAACGACTTCACTTTTGACACAATTTTGCCAGGAATCCCCCCTTCGTTCGGGGGGATACTCCTCATGTGGTGTTTCAAAGCGTCCTGACGTCAAAATCGGCGCGGTCGTTTTCATGGTCGCTTTGATTCGATGCGGTCAGCTGCTGGCTAGACGACTTTGCTGATAGTTCAATATGCCGAAAGCCGCCGCGCGCAACGTCCAAATGACAGGGTCATTCTCGTTGGTGGGTGGAACATTCTTGAACAAGGGTCCAAGCGACGTGGCCATCCAAGGCAACTCTGGTGGATATTCGATCTTTAAGGGGTTGATAATCGCTGTTTGCAAATGGACATTTTTGATGTCAATCCAGGCGTAAGGTGCCGCAAACATTTCCCAAACCACCACTCCCATTCCGGCTGGTTTCTTGTCCAGCTTCATGGCGACAATGCCCCAGCCGACATGCGATGTCAGTAAAAGGTCAATGCGACCATGTTCGGATAAAAACGACATTTCCCCAGCGGTGGCAAACTTGGTAAAGTCTTCCATCGCTTTCGCATAAGGAGCACGAGGCACCTTATAGGCGACATTGTGATCCAAATGCACGCAATTTAATGAGTCCCACATAATTTTGTTTTAGTTTGTTTTTAACTTCCGCCGCAGTTCCATTCACAGTATTCCCATCTGCTTTTTGTTTTTCATTTTGTCATGGTTATCAGACGTTTATACGTTTCTCGAAATTCCAGATACGCCGCCGTCGCCTTTTCTTTCCAGTCCGGCGGGAGCGGATAGGGACAATTGGTAATGCGGAACAGCGGGTCCAGACGGGTCACGCAAAGCGACCGCACATCTTTTTTGAGGCTCCGGGCTGGCTTGCCGTCCGAACAGGTTAGCGCCATGTCCATTATCAGCGTGGTGTATCGGCTGATGGCTTCGTCCGCATTGCAGGTGTTGCGCTTGGCATAGACATCGGGCGTGGTGGCGATTTCTTCTGCAAAATCAGCCAGCGTGTCAGGGTCAATCATCACCAACCCCCGTTTAGGATGGAGGACGTAATTGCTCCGTCGGGCATCCCACCATTTCATGCCCTGCCCCCACAGCGGAATGAGCAGTTTCAAAAACAAGTCGTCCAGAACCCGCAGGATGTCCACCAGACTGATCCCATTCTTGACCAAACTGTCGACCGTTTTGCCATCAATCCATTCTTGAACGAGGTATGGCCGTTCCACGCCATACGCGGTTTTCCAGGTTCCCCAGGCATGGACCTTTTGAACATGGTCGTTCTCTTTCAAGCCCGGCAGCTTGTCTTTATAGTCCGCGTAAAACCGTTTCAACCGGCCCCATTCGTTCATGCCCCGCTGGAAATTAAACACTTTCAAGCCGACTTTCCCATGCCGGGCGTAGCGGTGACGCAGCCCTTCATTCACGGCGATGACAGTCTGGGCAAAACATCCCGGCGGATGCGCCACGCCCCAGCCCGGTTTGATGTCCGCCGGATCAAGTCCCAGAACGTCGGCGGCCATGTCCTCGATGGTTTTCCGTCTCCGGGCATTGATGGGCAGTTGTTTCCCGCTCTTCCAGTCATAGCTGTCGTAGTGGTCCCGCCAATTCACATTCAGTTCGATTTTTTCATCGGCTGGCTTCTGTTCAATTTTCGTCGGGTCAATCCCCAGCAGGTTCAGGCTGATGACCAGGCCATGCCCGAAGGAATGCTCATCCAGCAGACACTCCGTTGGCGTCATGTCCAGCCCCAGCCAGTCATATCCATCAAAGTCGAAAATCTTCAAATCCCGCGCCGGCTCATCGGCGCTGCCGTTGAAAATCTCGCGCAGCTTGTGAAAGGCCGGGGTTTTGAGCAGATGTTTTTGATAAAGTGCGGTGTAAATCCGTTTGCGGGCTTCGGCGCGGTCGAAGATCACTTCGCCAGCCCAATACCAAAACGCCACTGTCGAGCCTCTTGGAAAACCACGGCGGACGCCATCTTTGTCCATGTCCGGGTTGGCCGGGTTGAAGGCCCACTTGCTGTAAGCCTTGTCGCGCCAGGCAAACCATGCCGATGACGGATAATCATTCCCAGCTTTTCGCGTGATAAATTTGTCCTTCAGGTCTTCCAGCAACCCGGTCTCCTCGTTGAGGACGTGCGAATACACTTTGCTATACTGCCAGGCGACTTCAACGCTGACCGATTTGAGAACCCGGCCGTTTTCACGGTAGCACTCAATCTCCGGCCCCATGAGCATGGGGGACAGGCTGGGGAAATTAAATTCCGTCTTCGCTCCGTTGCTGGTGACATTGGCATTAAATGGCCGGCGTTTGGTTGCCCGACGACGTTGTTCGATCCATTGGCCAATGTTTGTCCAATATGCTTGTTTCCCGTCACCGGCCTTCGACCGGTTTTTGCCGTATAGGCGTAGCCGCTCATATTTGTTTTCTGCCGCCAGTTTCACTGGCTTGACCTTGGGTTTTTCGGCCCTCAATTCCATCCACAGCTTGCCCAGCCAGTTTTCTCCGACCCATTGGTTATTGATCTTCGCCATCCCCCAGAAGAAATCATCACCTTGCGGGTTTGCCGTGCAATCCATCACCAGAACCTTGTCGCCTGTCGCCAGTAACTTCTTTATCAGATTTGGATGCTGCTCGATTTTGAGGCGCAGGCATTGGCGCATCTGGCCAACCGCTGTTTTTTCATCCGGTTCCAGTAGCAGGTGTCGTGAACTCATGGCTTCTTGCAGGGCCTCCTCTGGCGTTGTCTTTTCAGCCAGTTGGGATTGGATTTCGGGATGCCCCTCGAATCGCAGCCAGTGGTATAGTCCTTCCACGGTGAATAGCCGCCCCTTGTATTCAACGTCATGCTCAGACAGGCTGCTTAACCAGCCGTTTTGGAAATCTTCCGACGTAAAGGTGAACACGTCCATCTCCGGGTTGATGGATTTGGCCTGCTCCGTCTTTTCCAGCAGCTTGACCAGTTCAGCTCGCTTGCCGCTTTCCGCCAGGTCTTTCAAGTTCGCAATCCAGCCCAGGAAAATCTTGAGGTCGGTGGTGTAGGTTTGCGGAGTGTAAAAGGTTGCCGACGCGGGTTTGGGCGGCACCGGCTTGAGTTCCATCGCCGCCTGACGGATCAGCCTGGCATTGAGTGGGGCTTGGCCGGGATTTTCCACCGCCCTTTTCAGCACTTCCAACCGCTCTTTTGGCATCTTTATCCGCGCCAGTTCCCGTGCCTGGGCCTCATTGCTGGGCAGCAAATAGTCTCCAATTGGAGACTTTTGCTCCTGTTTGAGACTGTCCACCACTTCCGCCGCCTGCAGCAGCCGGTAACTTTGCGCCCGGCCAAAATCAAATTTCGCCCGGCAGTAGTTCTCAAAGCTCCTGTATTCCCGATACCACTTGTTGTCCTTGATTTCCTTGAGCGCACACACCACATCGGCAAATTGCCGGATGTTTTCCAAAACCACCGTCTCGCTCTTGGCCAAGCCGGTGCTTTCGTCTTCCGCCAGCTTGATGCCCAGCAAAACCGCGCCCGTCTCCTGATGTTTTTCCCAACGCTCAAATTCGGCTTTCTTGCTGGTGTATTGCAGGAACCGAAGCTTGTCGGCGGGGATGACCTTGCTCAACGCAAGGAAGGTTTGTTCCGCATATTCCTTCCATGTCTCCTTGTCCGCCGCCACCGTATCAAGCAAATCGGCTTCTTCAATCCAGCCGGCCTTGCGGATCGCCTGGCTGGTGGCGCTCAATGAGCCGCCACGCTCGTTCAGCACTTCCGCCCAAATATGTTCGCACCGGTCGAATTCCGGCGTCGCGGCCACCTGCCGCGCGAATTCCGAATAATCCGTTTGCGGCAGGATCGGGCACAACATGCCAAAGGTTCGATAGCCGTTGTCCTGCAGCCATTTCAACGCCTCCAGCCGTTTGGATACTTTTCCCGTGCCGATTTCAAAGGTTGCCGCCAGGTCGGAATCCAGTGTGCCGGTCGAAAAGCCGTAAATCATGCGGCCTTTGTATTGGTCTGGAATTTTCCTGGCGACTTGCATCAACAACGCGCTTTTGGAAAGCAGCCGGATTTGCCAGTGGGTCAGCTGCAAAATCTCCAGGCAGATGCCCACCGTGACTTTGACCTGTTCCATCGTGCCGGCCACGTCCACCAGCGGTGAACCGTAAATGACGCGCCGGTCGTTTGGATCTTTGAATCTTGGCTTCGCCGGGTCGCCACCCGTGGTCAAAAATTCACGCGCCCGCATGGGGGCATCGGCGATTTCAACAATGATGTTTTCCCCGCGTGTTCTTTTAATGTGGTTGAGCCGCTTGTTTCCCCAAAGCATTCCCGGAACAAAGCAGAAGGTGCAGCCGAACGTGCAAGCGTGGCCGGCGGTGAAGGTCAGGCCGTCGCACAGCAGCTTTTCTTCAAACAGGCTTTTGTCGTTGATGACCGACTTGCTGTGGATTTCAAACCGGGCCTTGCCGTTGACTTTGCCCTGCTCCTCGATTTCCAGCGTCTCGAAATTTTCCCCGTTGGCATGTCCGTTCGTCAACACCCCGTTCGTCGGCTTTGATGATTTCGCCTGCCGGATCGCCTTTTCTGATTTCTTTCGCCCGTGCGAGGGTGCAGCAATGTCCTCAATCATTTTCATGGGAACCTTTTGAGCCGCTGTCAGATAAGCATGTTTAATGCCAACAAAACCGCACGGCTGGCGGGGCGGATTTCCTTGAATTTCCACATCCGCCGACCGGCAGTCGCCCCATTCTGCCAAAACGCATTGTATCAGAATTGGACACAGATTTATTGAACCCGCTTTACAAGCCTTCGATTCCATCGGCTGAAATGTTCGTTTCTTGAATCATTCCCGCTGGCAGCCGTTCCCGCCCGCCCGCCGAGGTCCCTTTGTTGGGTTGACGATCCGACCGCTTCTTCGCACGCGAGCCGCAGGTCTTCGCTTCCGTAATAGTTTTTCTCTGCCGTCTCCTTGCACCGCTCGACGTGGCCGCACCGCCCTTGTCTGGTTTTCCCAAGCGCGCAGGTTCACTCGTTTTCTGGCCGGGTTGATTGGTTCGGGCTGGTTTGTCGTGTTGCTCACCGTAGTCTTTCATCCGCTTCCCGTTTCTTCGCTCCAATTGCTACGCGCCTCGTTCACGCCATCGTGCCTCTGTCATTCCGATGCTTTTTGCTCCGCTGCTCTTCTCTCCGGCACTCCCAGCCGCCGTATGCCTGCCCATCGGGTCGTTTGTTTTGAATTTCTCGCGAAAAACTAAACGCCCCGATGGTCGGGGCAAAACTAAGAAAGACAAAACGTATGAGCAAAAACATCAACAAACCTGAAACCGAAACCAACAAAGCACCCGTTCACACGATCCGCGTGAATGGCATCCGCGCCAGCATCTGGGCCAACCAGACCGAAAAGGGCGTGCGTTACAACACCACGTTTGAACGGTCGTATCGCGACGGCGAAGAGTGGAAAAACTCTGACAGTTACGGACGCGAAGACCTCCTCGTCTTGGCTTTCGTCGCCCGCCAGGCATTCGCCTGGATTGTCTCGCAACCCACCAAGTAACCCTCACCAAGCTGGCGGTCGGCAACGGCCGCCAGCCCTTTCAAAATGATTCTCGCATCACAACTCAAATTTCAGACCGGGCAAATCGTCATCACGCCCAATGCGTTGTCAAAGCTGTCGTCCGACGACATTCTCAATGCGTTGAATAGCCATGCCATTGGCGCTTGGGGCGACCTGGACAAGGACGACAAGTTGGAAAACGACATCGCCCTCGAAAAAGGTTTCCGCCTGCTATCGGTTTATCACTCCGCTGCTGGCGTCAAATTCTGGATCATCACCGAGGCCGACCGGCGTTCGACATACGTTTTACTGCCGGAGGATTATTGAATCGCACAACCGTTTCCGCGAACCGGAAGCTGTTTTTCTGTGTTCCCCGCTTGATTGAAAATTCCTCACGGTTCAAACTTCCAGCCGTGCAGCAACCGCGCCAACTCAAAACGCTTGACGACCTCATGGCCCAAGCCGGCCATTACGCGGAATTTTGTATGCGCAACAGCGGCAAGATGACTCCCACACTTTTTCTCATCGGCACCGATGGTCCCATGATGTTCGTTCCCGAAAGTCTTGCCGACGACGGCGACAAAGACGCTTTTGCCACCTCCGCCCGGCTTATGTGCATCGCCCATGCCGCCACCGCCTGTGTCATGACGATGGAAGCCTGGATGAAGACGGCCAAGCCGGGCGAGAAACTTGACCTGACCGAACCGCCGTCCGAATCGTTTGACCGGCAGGAAGTAGTTGTCATCATGGGCGAAGACCGCAGCGGGCAGAAGCAAAAATTTCTCCCCATCATCCGCAGCGGCAACGGCAAATTCTTTGGCTTCAATGAATCCGATATGCCGCAACTGGATTCGATGGAGGGGCGTTTCGCCGGAATCCTGCCGCCGAATGTGGCCACCGATGAGCATCGCACGCTCGCCAAAGCCATGCTGAAGGTCAAAGGCGTCAACGTCACCAAGCCGGGCACCACGGTTCGTCTCACGCCACATCGCCGCTGATTTTCTTACCAATTTTTTGGCTTGGACATTCGCCGCGTAAATTTTTCTGTGAAGTTTTCGCGCGCGGGTGCATCATCCCGCGACAACGCAGCTACTTAAACGGCAATGTTCCATGATTTACGACAATAAATAAAACGAGCCAAGGAAATCATGCCGTTCTCACTTCCAGAATCTGGTCAGATCGTGATCGTGCGGCAACGTCCGTTTGTCGTCAGCGACATCGCGACGTCCACGCTGCCGCTGCCGGCTACGGTGCAACAACCCATCACGCGCCAGCACATGCTGCGCTTGTCATCGGTGGAGGATGAAGGTTTGGGTGAAGAGCTTTCCATAGTTTGGGAACTCGAACCCGGCGTCACCTGTCTGGAAAAAGCCCAACTGCCGGCGCTAAAGGATTTTGATCCACCGCTCATATTCGATGCGTTTCTCGACGCGGTGGCATGGGGTTCAGTTTCCAGTGCCGATGACAAGGCGTTGCAAGCCCCGTTCCGCAGCGGCGTGGAGGTGGACGATTACCAGCTCGATCCCGTCGTGCGGGCGCTGTCCATGCCGCGGGTGAATCTGCTCGTTGCCGATGATGTCGGTCTGGGCAAAACCATCGAGGCCGGCCTCGTCATGCAGGAACTCATCCTGCGTCATCGCGCCCGCAGCATCCTGATTGTCTGCCCGTCCTCGATCCAGATGCAGTGGAAAGAAGAAATGCGCGACAAATTCGGCCTCGATTTCCGCATCGTTGACAGCGACCTGCTCGCCGACTTGCGCCGCCGCCGCGGCATCCATGTCAATCCGTGGACGCATTTCCCGCGGCTCATCACTTCGATTGATTATCTGAAACGCGAACGTCCCATGCGGTTGTTTCGCGAGACGCTGCCCGCGGGCGACCAGCCGGCTTATCCGCGGCCCTATGACCTCATGATCGTGGACGAAGCGCACAACGTCGCCCCGTCTGGACGCGGCAAATACGCCACCGACTCGCAGCGCACCAACGCCATCCGCACGCTCGCTCCGTATTTCGAGCACAAACTGTTTTTGTCGGCCACGCCGCACAACGGCTACGTCGAAAGCTTTTCCGCGCTGCTTGAATTGCTCGACAACCAGCGCTTCGCCCGTGCCGTCCGGCCCAACCGCACCCAGCTTGAAGCGGTCATGGTCCGCCGGATGAAATCGGAATTGGAAGAGCGTTGGGATGGTTCACGCCGGTTTGCCAAGCGTTGTGTGAAGCACCTCGAAGTCGGCTACACCGCCGCCGAGCGCCGCGGCCATCAGGCATTGCTGGAATACACCAAGCTCCGCGTATTATCGGCGGCAACCGAAGGGCAACAATTCGCCACCGAGTTTGTTTTGAAGCTGCTGAAGAAACGCCTGTTTTCCTCGCCCGCGGCATTCGCCATCACGATGGAAAAACACGCCCTCTCCGTGGGCGCCGGCGGCGGCAAGTCCGGCGGCACCGCCTGGCAGCGCCAGCTTGAGGAAGCTGACAACGATTTCGCCAACGACGAGGATTACGAAAATCTTGCGCTGGAAGCCATCGAAACCGCCTCCCATCAGATTACGCCGCTGGCCGGCGAGGAAAAGAAACTGTTGGCCGAACTCCGCGAGTTTGCCACCCATGCCGCAACTCGCGCCGACAGCAAGGCACGGCGGCTCATTCAATGGCTCAAGGACAATTTGAAGCCAGACGGCCAGTGGACCGACCGACGCGTCATCATTTTCACTGAATACCGCGCCACGCAGAAATGGTTGCACGATATATTGGCCGCGGAGGGTTTCGCTGGGCAGGACCGCCTGCTGACAATCTACGGCGGCATGAAAATGGAAGATCGCGAAGCCATCAAAGCCGCCTTCCAGGCCGACCCCAAGGATGCCACGGTTCGCATCTTGCTCGCCACCGACGCCGCCTCCGAAGGCGTCAACCTCCAGAACCATTGCTGGCAGCTCATTCACTACGAAATCCCGTGGAATCCTAATCGCATGGAGCAGCGCAATGGTCGCGTGGATCGTCACGGGCAAAAAAATCCCGAAGTCCACGTTCACCATTTCGTCGGCGCTGGCTTCGATGCAACGCAATCGGGCCAGGCTCCCGGCGACCTCGAAGGTGATTTGGAATTTCTCCTGCGTGCCGCGCTCAAGGTCGAGGCCATCCGCGAAGACCTCGGCAAAGTTGGCCCGGTCATTGCCCAGCAGGTCGAGGAAGCCATGCTCGGTCGTCGGCGCACGCTCGACACCACGCGGGCCGAACGCGATTCCGAACCCGTCCGCACCATGCTCAAGTTCGAGCGCAAGCTCCGCGAGCAGTTGCAGAAACTTACCGACCAACTGCGCGAAACCGAACGCGAACTGCGCCTGTCGCCGGCCAACATCCAGAACGTCGTCGCCACGGGCCTTGCTATCGCCGGTCAGCCACCCTTGCGCCCCGCGGGCAAGCCCGGCGTGTTTCATCTTCCACCCCTGACCGGCAGTTGGGCGCTGTGTGCCGATGGCTTGCCGCATCCGCACACCCAGAAAATTCGCCCCATCGTTTTTGATCATGCGCTTGCCGTAGGCCGCGACGATGTGGTGCTCTGCCACTTGAACCACCGGCTGGTGCAAATGTGTCTGCGGCTGCTCCGCGCCGAAATCTGGTCGCAGGGCGTCACCAAAAAACTCAATCGCTTCACCACCCGCATGGTGCCGGATACGGCGCTGCAAACGCCCGCCGTCCTGATTCACGGTCGGATGCTCGTGCTCGGTGGCGACAACCAGCGCATCCACGAGGAGATCATCATGGCCGGCGGGCAAATCCGCGAAGGCCGGTTCAGCCGCATGAATGTCGGTGAAGTCCAGGCTGCCGCGGCCGTGGCCACGAATGAAAGCGCACCGGGCTTCATCGAAGACCGACTCAAAGAGCTTTGGGCCAAGATCGAAGCGCCGCTCGCCCAAGCGCTTGAAGCCCGCATGACGGAACGCACGAAGAATTTGCAAAAGTTCTTGGACGAACGCTCTGAACGCGAAGTTGCCAACGTCACTGCGGTCATTCAAGAATTGGAGCGCTCTATCCGCGAGACGCTTGCTGCCAAGGATGACCACCAGATGCAGTTCGATTGGACGGTGGAGGAAAAGTCCCAACGCGAGCGCGACATCGGCAGCCTGAATAATCGCCTCAAAGAATTGCCCGCTGAACTCGCCCGCGAAATTGAGCATCTCCGCAGCCGCTACCGCGACCCGCAGCCGCGGTTGTTTCCCGTCGCCGTCACGTTCCTCGTGCCGCCGCGCGCCGTCGCCGCCATGCAACAGGGAGGTGGGTATTGAAAGGACACAGGACATGATCTGCTTCCGAGTTTTATATTCGCCCAGCCATTATCGCTGCTGGAACAGCGATCCGGTCTCCAATAGTAGCCACCATCAACCTCCCAGCGCGTGGATTGCAACATGGGCTGCAACCCACAGCAAAAATGATCCCGACCAAAATTATCCGCTGCTTTGTCAAAATTTTGGGAAGAATGTTAAATTTACAGTGAGAGCACGGCGGGCGTTTCTTGCGAATCCAGACAAAGATTACTCACAGTGTTTACATTCAAAAGATGCCTATGAGGTTGGAGAGCTAGATGGTGTCTGCGCCTTTTCCACACCAGCAAGTTGCCTTGCTTGGATTTCAGAAAATCCAAAGTTTCAACAGAACCCAAACAATTTTGATTTTGTGGCGTTCGAGGGGGAATACGTCAGCGATGCTCCCGAAGATCAAGGCGTTGTTGCAAAGGTCGTGGAGAGAAAGAACGGCCTGATGAAATTGGACGATTTCAAAAGGTTATACCCCTCATGACCCCCGCCCGTCATCACGCCGAATGGCTCTCGCTGGTCGAAACCAGCGGCCCGTTCCTGTCCATGCCGGTTTTGTTGCGCGTGTTCCCGCAGGGTTTGGAACAGCGCGACCCGGCCAAAGCCTCGCGGTTGCGCGAAGCCTACGAAGACTGGCTGGAGCGCGGCGCGAAGCAACCCGCGGTGCATCACGCCTGGATTCGTCACGTCCTCACCGAGTTGCTGGAATATCCGCCGGAATTTTTGGTTGAAGGCCAGGCCATCCCGCCCGGCACGGAAGCCGTCATGGCAAACTACGGCGAAAACATCCGCCCCGACTTCGTCCTCCTGGGCCGCCGCTCTTCTCCCTCTCCGCCCGCGGGCGCGGGGGGAGAGGGCCGAGGTGAGGTAGGTGCTCTGGGAAAACCCGTTCTCCTGATCGAGCACTACGCGCCCGACCAGGATTTGGAAAAACCCGTCGCCGGCAAAACGTGGAAAGCCTCACCCGGCACGCGCATGATGGAATTACTGCATGCCGCGGACGTGCCGCTTGGCCTCGTGACCAACGGCGAGCAGTGGATGCTCGTCTCTGCGCCCCGCGGCGAGACCACCGGCTTCGCCTCGTGGTATGCCGACCTGTGGATGCAAGAACCGCTCACGCTTCGCGCATTTCACAGCCTGCTTCATCTCCGCCGTTTTCTTGGCGTGGCCGAACCCGAAACGCTCGCGGCGCTCTACGCCGAAAGCAGCAAAGACCAGCAGGAAGTCACCGACCAGCTCGGCTACCAAGTCCGCCGCGCCGTCGAAATGCTCGTGCAGGCGTTCGACCGCATTGACGCCGAATCCGGTCGCACGCTCCTTGCCGGTGTGAAGGAGAAAGACCTCTACGACAGCGCGCTCACGGTGATGATGCGGCTCGTCTTTCTATTCTCCGCGGATGAACGCGGCCTGCTCCTGCTAGGCGACCCGCTTTACGACCAGCACTATTCCCTTTCCACGTTGAGCGAAATTCTTCGCGAACGCGCCGACCAGCATGGCGAAGAAGTCCTCGAACGCCGTCACGACGCCTGGTGTCGCCTGCTCGCCACGTTCCGCGCCGTCCACGCGGGCGTCGAACACGAAGCCATGCGCCTGCCACCCTACGGCGGCACGCTGTTCGATCCCAATCGCTACCCGTTCCTTGAAGGCCGCGCCGCGGACACGCAATGGCAGACCACGCTCGCCAAACCGCTTCCCATCAACAACCGCGTCGTCCTACATCTGCTCGAAGCGTTGCAAGTGCTGCGCGTGAAAGTCCCCGGCGGCGGACCGGCGGAAGCGCGACGGCTCTCGTTCCGTGCGCTCGACATCGAACAAATCGGCCATGTCTATGAAGGTTTGCTCGACCACACGGCCAAACGCGCCAATGAAGTCATCCTCGGTCTCGCCGGTGCAAAAAATAGCGAGCCGGAAATTCCGCTCGCGAAATTGGAGGAACTCGCCGCCAAAGACAAAGCCGCCTTCATCGAATTTCTGAAGGACGAAACCGGGCGCAGCGAAAAAGCTCTTGGCAAAGACCTGGAAAAGCTGGAACTAATTGACGACCACGCTTTGCTGATTGCCTGCGGCCAAGACCCGCTGCTCGCCAAGCGCGTCCGCCCGTTCGCCGCGCTCCTGCGCGAAGACGACTTCGGCCAGCTCGTCGTCATCACCGCGGGCAGCATCTACGTCACGACCGGCAGCGACCGCCGTAGCACCGGCACGCACTACACCCCGCGCAGCCTCACCGAACCCATCGTCCAGCACACCCTCGAACCGCTCGTTTACACCGGCCCGGCGGAGGGCAAGCCGAAGGCGGAATGGAAACTCAAATCCCCGCGCGAAATCCTCGCGCTCAAAGTCTGCGACATGACGATGGGTTCAGGCGCGTTCCTCGTGCAAACCTGCCGCTACCTTGCCGAGCGGCTCGTCGAAGCATGGGAAAATGCCGAGCAAGCCAATCCCGGCAAAATCCTCGCCACCCCTGAGGGCGACTTCTCCGCCGGTGACCCCGGCGAACGCCTCATCCCTGCCGACCCCGCCGAGCGCCTCGCCATCGCCCGGCGCTACGTGGCCGACCGCTGCCTCTACGGCGTGGACATCAACCCGATGGCTGTGGAGATGGCCAAGCTCTCCCTCTGGCTCATCACCCTGCAACGCGACCGCCCCTTCACCTTCCTCGACCACGCGCTCAAGTGCGGCGATTCCCTGCTCGGCGTCAGTTCCGTCCAGCAGATCGAGAACTTCAGCCTCCGCCCCGGCGAACGGCAGGTCACCTTTGCCACCGCCAACCTCTTCCGCTACGTGGACGAAGCCTCCGCCAAACGCCGCGCCCTCGAAGACCTGCCCTCCAACGACCACACCCAGATCGAAACCAAGAACCGCCTGCACGCCGAAGCCGAAGCCGCCACCGCCAAAGTGAAAGCCCTCGCCGACTGCCTCATCGCCTTTGAACTGCGCGGCCTCGACGGCGACGCCTACGAAGACCAACGCACCGAAGAAGCGGAGAAAGTGCAACTGCTGATGAAGCGCGACGCCGACGCTTCACTCAATCCTCAAACGCCAACCATTAACCAACTCTCCGCTCACGCCCGCGATCAACTCCACGGACGCCGCACATTCCACTGGGCTGTGGAATTTCCCGAAGTGTTCGCTCGCGGCGGGTTCGATGCGTTTGCGGGTAATCCGCCGTTCATGGGCGGACAGAAAATTACCGGAACGCTCGGAACTGACTACCGCAGCTATCTTGTAGTGAATTTGGCGAATGGTTGCCGTGGCAGCGCAGATTTGTGCGCTTATTTTTTCTTGCAAGCACACCAATTACTTGTTTCAGGCGGAACGTTTGGCCTGCTCGCAACTAACACGATTGCCCAAGGAGACACCCGCGAAGTTGGGTTGGAAAAATTAGAAGCGAACGGTTCTCATATTTTTCGTGCTATTTCTAGCCAACGTTGGCCGGGGCAAGCAAATCTTGAAATCGCTTTGGTCTGCCTTAAGAAAGGAGATTGGAAAGGTCTGGCTGTTCTTGATGGTAAGGACGAGCCACGGATTTCGGCATATCTAACTTCACAACTAGAGGCAAAGAAGAAAGCAGAATCATTAGTTGCAAACCACAACAAGACTTTTCAAGGTTCGATTGTATTGGGCATGGGATTTCTCCTGACGCCAAAAGCAGCTGAGGACATTATTTCGCACCATGCTCAAAACAGTGACGTCGTTTGCCCATACTTAATTGGTGAAGATTTCAACACGAACCCGGATCAATCTCCGACGCGGTGGATTATCAACTTTCAAGATTGGCCTCTTGACCGATCAGCTTCTGGGAAATGGAGTGACGCCACAAAAGAATCTCGCAATGCGTGGATCAGTTCCGGCAGAGTTCCTAGCGACTACCCGGGTCGTGTCGCGGCGGATTACCCCGATTGTTTGGCTATCGTTGAGAAGACGGTCAAAAGTGAGAGGCTAGAAAACAACGATGAAGGCGCGCAGCAATACTGGTGGAGGTTTTTGCGCCCGCGAGCCGAGTTGAATGCAATTCTGGCGAGTCGTGACAGAACCTTAGTTAGAGTTCGCATCAGCCCCACGCCCGCGTTTTGCTTTGTTCCCGCCAAACAAGTCTTGGAGGCAAGCCTCGTGGTGTTTCCGTATGCGGACGATGCTTATTTTGCAGTTCTCCAATCTTCGGTGCATTTCGTATGGTCCGCATTCTACACGCCAACCTTTGGCCGTAGCACCTTTGTTTACGCGCCATCACACTGTTTTGAAAATTTTCCCTTTCCACATTCGTCAGAAATTCTAAAAGATTTTGGCCAGCGTTATCATGCGTGCAGAGCTGAAATCATGATTACACGAGCCGAGGGACTCACAGACACTTCCAACCGCTTCCACGACCGGGGCGAGCAGTCGGCGGACATCGCGCGGCTGCGGGCGTTGCACGAGGAGATGGATCAGGCCGTGGCCGCCGCCTACGGCTGGAGCGATTTGGACTTGGGCCACGGCTTCCACGCCACCAAGCAAGGCGAGCGCTACACGTTGAGCGAACCCGCCCGCCGCACCGTCCTCGACCGCCTCCTCGCCCTCAACCACCAGCGCTACGCCGAAGAAGTCAAAGCCGGCCTGCATGACAAAACCACCAAGAAGGCCGCGAGCAAAAAGGCCAAAGCCACTAGCGGTAGCGCTACGCAAACAGATTTGATTAAACCGCCGCAACAGGAATTTTTCTGATGACGGAAAGCTGGTCAAAAGCGACCCGAACAGGCAAAATGAAAACGACGACACGATTTTTAAACGCAATTTGAAAAATGATCACCCGGTTCCATGTTGAAAATTTCAAGGCGCTGGCGCATTTCGACCTGCCGCCGGCGGGACATCGTCTGGGCAAATTCACCTGTCTGATCGGCTTGAATGGCTCCGGCAAATCCACGCTGCTGCAAGCCTTTGACTTCGTGGCGCACATTGTCAGCGGCAAGGTGGACACCTGGCTGGAGCAGCGCAACTGGCATTCCTCGGAAGTGGCGTCGAATTTGGGCAAGTGGAATCCGGTGGTGAATTTCAAGGTTGGTTTCCAAGACGAAAAAGGTGTCGAGACGACGTGGGAGGGGCGGTTCAACCTAACCCACCTGCGCTGCACTTATGAAAAAGCAGAAAGCGATGGCAAGACACTGCTGGAGCTGGAAGCGGAACGGCTTGGACTGGCGGCCCCGGACGGCGAACTGAAGTGGCGGGAGGAAAAATTGAACCTGATTTACAAGGGTTCCGTGCTCTCGGTTTTGCAGTTGAGCGATGCGCATCCGGCGCTGTCCTTCGTCAAGGAATCCTTGCGGCAGTTGAAATCGCTGGAATTGCTTTCGCCGCAACTGTTGCGGCGGCGGTCGTATGCGGCCAAAGACATCGGCGTGGGTGGTGAAAAACTTTCGGCATTTTTGGCGGGTCTCCCGGTGGACAACCGGGCGGAACTTCTCAAGGCGCTCAAGCAGTTCTACCCGCATCTCTCTAGCTGGAAGGTCAAATCCCTGCGCGCCGGGTGGAAGGATTTGTGGTTTGGGGAAGATTATCAAGGGTCAGGTAGCGTGCAGGCCGCGCACATCAACGACGGTTTGTTGCGCATCATGGCCATTTTGGCGCAAGCGCACAGCCCCTACATGGTTCTTTTGTTTGATGAGATCGAGAACGGAATCAACCCGGAGCTGGTGGAGAAGCTGGTGGATTTCCTGATTCAATGCGGCAAGCAGGTTATCGTCACCACTCACAGTCCGATGATCCTGAACTACGTTCCCGACGACGTCGCGAAGGAGGGCGTGATTCTGCTTTATCGAACCGAAAAGGGAGAAACGAAGTCGGCGCGGTTCTTCGACCTGCCGGCCATGCAGGAAAAGCTGCGGGCGCTCGGCCCCGGCGAGGTGTTCGCCGACACCCGACTTTCCGAATTGACCGCAGAACTTGAACATCCGGGCAACGGCAACTCGAAACCGGCAACGTAACATGATTTTGCTGCTTTCCGGCGAAGGCCCAACTGACATCGGGTCGTGCGAAACGGCAACGGGGACATGCGAAGGGGCTGATTTCAAACCCGGCCCGATGACATGGCTGATAGACAAGCTAGTCGAACCTCATTGGGATTATTCACCCCTGAATGCTTCAAGCTGCGTTTTCATATCCGAGGGCGCGCTGGCTCACTACTGTCGCAGTCAGCGGCTTGGCACAACCTTGCCAGGAAAGAAAAAGACGGTGGACACAGGATATTTTTTCAAGAACGCACGCGGCTTGGCGCGTTTAGCAAAGGATCGCTCGGCTCACGATCACTGCCCCGTGGGCGCGGTGTTGTTCCGTGATAGCGATGGCACCGTCTCCAGTCAGCGCAGCCTCTGGAATGACAAGGTGAGATCAATGGAGGCTGGTTTTGCGGCGGAGGATTTTGATCTTGGTGTGCCAATGGTTCCCAAACCAAAAAGCGAAGCGTGGTTGCTCTGCGCCGCTCAAGCGAACCCGTATCAGAACTGCACTCGTTTTGAAAATTTGTCCGGCAACGACGCCAGCCCCAACTCGGCAAAAACGGAATTGGCGGCGGCATTGGCGGCCAGTAACCGAAGCTACCTAGATGTTAGTGACATGGTCGAGAACGGTGAGATAAATCCACAGCAAATCCAGATGCCGAGTTTCAATTATTTCAAAAATCGCCTCGAAACCGTGGCCCAGCAAATGAAGGCAGCATGACAAAGTAAAATCAGGTTGCGCAGAATGTTCTGGGTGAGGACGAGGATCGATTCTTGAAAAATAGAATGTTAAGGAAAATATGACTGGAACGACACCAACCGCGCCGCCCACGCTGCCGCCCATGACGCCTTACGCCATCCGCGATGAGTTGATGGCGATGATCGTCAACGACTTGCTCGGCCCGGCGGGCGGCCCGGACGAAGAGTTGGATCAGCGCGAGGACCGCGTGACTGGCCGTTATCTCGTCGGGATGCTCGCGCCCAAGTCCACGTCGGTCGAAGCCGAGGAACAGGACAATTTAGGAACGGACGGCAAGGATGATCCCGAAGTGGGCAAGACGGATTCCTCGACACCCACATCCACCACATTTTTTCCCAATTCCATCGGCATGAGCTTCGTTGTCGAGAACGAGGCCAAAGCCATCCTCATCAAAACGGAATGGGGACGTTACCGCCGCATTAAAAGCGCCACGCAAATCAACAAAAAGACCGGCGCGGAAGCCAGGGTTTGGAAACGCGAACCGTTCACCGGCAACCCCTTGCCCGTTCCGCTCAAAAACGGAATGTTTGGCCCGTTACAACCGCGGTCCGACACCGACCCCGCGGTTATTGTGCAGGGCAAAATGCGCCAGACCGCCCGCGGTTGGGTAGTTACGGCCTTCTTCGTCAACACGCAGCCGGAACAGGACCGCAAGAAGGACGAAGCGTGGGTGTTCCAGCCAAAAATGTGGGTGCTGGATGCCGCCGTGCCGCCACAGCCGATTATTATTCAGCGCCGCGATTGGCAGCACGACCTGACCAAGATGGATCCCATCACGCGTGAGGAAACCGAAACGCTTGAAATGCTTTACCGGCATCGGCTGGAGTTCGGCGTAGGGCATGGGGCGTCGGTTCACGTTACGCTCCCGGCGCCGGAGGCCACCAAGGCTTTGATGATTGAATCGGAATTTGTCCCGCGTGCGGAGGTGGAACAGCAGACGCCACCAACGACCGCGGATGACGCCAACCTGACCGGCGTGGTTCTGGACATGAAGGAACTTGCGCAGATGCCCAAGGCTGATTTGTTGGCGACTTTGCGCCGGTTGAAGGACGCCTACGCAAGTTGGATTCAAAAAGAATCCGGCAAAATTTCCCTTACTGCCGAACGTCTGACCGAACACCAGACCGCGGCGCAAAGGGCGGTGGAAAGATGCGAACGCGCCTGCACTCGCATCGCGGAGGGGATTGACTTCATCGAAAACGACCCGCAGGCCGAGGAATCGTTCCGTTTTGCGAATCACGCCATGTGGCAGCAGCGAGTCCATTCCACCTACGCCAGAAAAATTCGCAAAAAAGAAATCGACGTAGGTTCACCCGTTGACCCGTTCGACGTGCCGGAAAACCGGACGTGGCGTGTCTTCCAGCTCGCTTTCATTCTCCTCAACCTGCCAAGCGTCACGCGCTTTGACCATCCCGACCGCAGCCACGAAACCGATGCCGTGGCGGATTTGCTGTGGTTCGCCACCGGCGGCGGCAAGACGGAAGCTTATCTTGGTCTCACAGCCTATGTGCTCGCCTTGCGCCGGCTGCAAAAGGACATCGAAGGCCGACCCGGCGATCACGGCATCGCCGTGCTGATGCGTTACACGTTGCGCCTGCTCACGCTCCAGCAATTCCAACGCGCCGCGGCGCTTCTCTGCGCGTGCGAAACCATCCGCAAGACGGACACCGCCAAGTGGGGCGCGACGCATTTTCGCCTCGGCTTGTGGGTCGGCAGCAAAGCCACGCCCAACACGCTCAATCAGGCCGCGGAATCGTTGCGCCAGGGGAATGTCGGCGGGCGTCCCGGCATCAGCGGCACGCCGCATCAAATCGTTTCGTGTCCGTGGTGTGGTCGCGAAATCCATTCTCACCACGTCAAGGTGTATGAGCCGCCCAGCGAAATCGGGCGCTGTGTGACCTATTGCGGTGATGCCACCGGCAGTTGCGAATTTTCAGAAGCCAAGTCGCCCAAGGAAGGGTTGCCTGTCATGGTGGTGGACGAAGACATTTACCGTCGCCCACCGTCTTTGCTCATTGCCACGGTTGACAAATTCGCGCAGATGCCGTGGAAAGGAGAAACGCAGAATTTATTCGGGCAACTGGACGGCCTTTGTCTCCGCCACGGCTTCCTTTCACCGGAGATTGAGGCGGACGACAAGGGCAACCACCCCGCCCGAAACAGTTTGCCGCGGGTCCAGCGTCAACCACACGGCCCCTTGCGTCCGCCGGACTTGATCATCCAAGATGAATTGCATCTCATCAGCGGCCCGCTCGGTTCAATGGTCGCCCTCTACGAAACCACGGTGGACGAAATGTGTTCGTGGACGGTGAACGGGAAGCGCGTGCGCCCCAAGGTTATTGCTTCCACGGCAACCATTCGTCGGGCGTCGGATCAGGTGCGAAAACTTTTTTTGCGCCAGCTCGACGTGTTTCCGCCGCAGGGCACTTCCATCACGAACAGCTTCTTCGCGATTCAACGTCCCGCCGGCGAACCGTATCCGGGACGGCGTTACGTCGGCATCTGCGCTTTTGGCCGGCGCTATCCCGCGGCGATGATTCGCGTTTATGTGGCTCTGCTGGCTTCCGCGCAAAAGTTGTTCGACAAGTATGACAATCTGGCCGACCCGTGGATGACGCTCGCCGGTTACTTCAATTCCATCCGCGAACTCGCCGGGACGCGGCGCTTGGTCGAGGATGACATTCGCGCCCGGTTGCGTGACGCCGACCAGCGTGGTTTGGCCAAGCGTCTGATTCGTTTCGGCGCGGTCGAGGAACTCACATCCCGTAAATCCGGCACGGACATCCCGAAGATTCTCGAACGTCTCGAAGCCAGCTTCGATAAGGCGCGCGACGCGCAGCGCGAAGTTGACCGTAAGGCAGGCCATCCGACAACCATACGACCGTTCGACACGATCCTTGCCACCAACATGATTTCCGTGGGCGTGGACATTGACCGGCTTGGCCTTATGGCCGTTGCTGGCCAGCCCAAAACCACATCGGAATACATTCAGGCCACCAGCCGCGTCGGGCGGTCAAAATCCGGGCCGGGCCTTGTCCTGACACTGTTTAATTGGGCGCGGCCACGCGACCTTTCACATTACGAGACGTTCGAGCATTACCACGAGACGTTTTACAAACATGTCGAAGCCCTCTCAGTCACGCCGTTCTCGGCACGCGCGCTTGACCGCGGCTTGTCCGGCGTGCTGGTGGCGCTCATGCGGTTGCGCGATCAGCGATTGAACGCCAACGCCAAGGCCGGCGAGTTGTCTGATACCGACCCGGAGATGCCGGGAGTCATTGACCAAATTGTCGCCCGCGCCGAGCAAGCCTTGGGTGATCCCTCCGTTGGCATACTCGTCCGTCAGATGTTGATGGAGCGGCGCGACTATTGGCTGAGTCGTGTCCACAACCAGACCGACCACCGCTTGGGCTATCAGGACGATACCAACGGCGTGGTTGGCCTGCTCAAAAAACCCGGCCCGACCGATTGGGAAAAATTCACCTGTTTGAACAGCTTGCGGGATGTGGAAGGAACGGTGTCCCTCATCCTCGACCAAAATCCCACGGGTTTGCGCAAGGACATTATATGAACGAACTAGGCGATCTTAGACCGAGCCAGCTTATTTACACCTTTGGTGTCGGCGCATTGCTCGACCTCCCGAAAACTTCGGCCCTGATTCTCGGCCTGGATGATTGGGACACGCGCTATTGCACGGAAATCACTGAAGAACGGTTGCTGGGCGCAATTCAGCGGCGTCCCGGTAGTTCCCAAGTGAAAAAGCTGCATCTGCCGCCCATGTCGTTTGACGATGACAGCCGCGATCCGACCGCCGCGGCCATCGGCGTGCCGGTCGCTCCGTTTCCACGGTGGTTACGCTGTCCACTCTGCGATGCACTTGCGACGATAGATTCAGGAACATTCAAACTCGTGCAGGATCAATGGCGGCCCGATAAAACACGATACGTCCACGAAAGTTGCGGCAAACCTCACGTCCACCCGCCCACCGCTTTCGCGGTGCGTTTCCTTCTCGCCTGCCGAGAGGGCCACCTGACGGACTTTCCGTGGGTTCAATATGTGCATAAACAAACCGTCCCCTGCAAGCCGGCTCGACTCACCCTGCGCGAGTTCGGTGCAGCCGGCGACGCTTCGGACATCATTGTCAAATGCGTCGAATGTGGTGTGGAACGCCGCATGGCGGACGCCTTTGACCGCGACACATTCGTCATCCCATGCAGCGGCCACCATCCCCACCTGCGCAGAACGGATTCAGAAGTGTGCGAGGAAACGGCTCGCACCATCCTGCTGGGAGCATCCAATAGTTGGTTCCCGCTCGTCATGTCCGCCCTGTCCCTGCCGCCGACAACCCAGGATAAGCTAACTCTGCGCATCGCGGATCATTGGGCGGCATTGAAGGACATTCCATCGCTTGAAGTTGTGGCTTACGTCGCCGCGCCCTCGCGTATGCCCGAGCTTGCCGAGTTCACCGCCGATCAGATTTGGGCTGCCATCCAGTCGCGAAAACAAGGCGATGGTGGCGACAGCGCGGAAGAACCCGATCTCAAAATCGCCGAATGGGCGCTCCTCACCCAAAATCCGCCCGCACCGCCAACCAAGGATTTTCGCGTGACTCGCGTGCCGCCGCCCACCGGTTTCAACCAATTTTTTGAAGACACTCTCTTGTTGGAAAAGCTGCGGGAAGTCCGCGCACTGCTCGCATTCACCCGCATCGAATCGAAAGGCGACTTCGCGGATGCAGCCTATGTGGACGATGGACGCCAGACTCCCTTGAGTCGGCAGAGTCCCACTTGGTTGCCTGCGTCCGAAGTCCGCGGCGAGGGCATCTTCCTCCGCTTCAAGGAAAGTGCGCTTCAGGCATGGGAACAACAACCGGTAGTGCGTCAATTGGAACAGGAATTTTTTGCGACGCACAAACAATGGCGCGCCCTGCGCAAACAAAACCCGCCGGAAGCAGGATTTCCGGCGATCCGCTTTGTGCTCCTGCATTCTCTGTCCCACGCCTTGATGCGCCAGATTTCATTGGAATGCGGCTACACCGCGGCCAGCGTGCGCGAACGGCTCTATTGCCGCACGGTCGGACAGGAACACGGCCCGATGGCCGGCATCCTGATTTACACCGCGGCATCCGACAGCGAGGGCACACTCGGTGGTTTGGTTCAACTCGGCCAGCCCGTCACACTTGGACGCCAGATTCAAAACGCTTTGGAATCCATGCGAATCTGCGGCTCTGACCCGCTTTGCGCCGAACACTCGCCCGTGCCCGACGGACGATCCATCCACGGTGCGTGCTGCCATGCCTGCCTTTTTGCTCCCGAAACCTCCTGTGAAAAAGGCAACCGTTTCCTCGACCGGTCCACGCTCGTCGGCACCTTCGCCGCGAGAACGACTGAATTTTTCACAAGCATCTAAACCCTATGGTGTCGCCCGAATTCATTCTAGCGCTGACCGCCGCCCGCCATCGCATGCCCCCCGGCGACTGGCAGAAACTCGCCGCCAAACTGTCCGCGATGAGTGCCAGCCCGGATGCCGCGACCATCCGCAAGGCTACCGCGGGGCTGTTGAGTCAGGACGCCGCGTGGCTTCTGTCTGAAGCGTTTCGTAAATCCGGCTGCGCCAAGTGGAATGATATCGCCGTGGCGATGATCACTGTGGACTGTTTGGCCGGCGACAACTCTCCGTTGACGGAAATCATCTGGACTGGTCCGGCTAATAAACGCTTTCCCGTTCGCCGCATTGACCAAGTCCTCTATGATTTGATTTCAAAGGCCAAAAAAAGAATTGTGTTGGTGACATTCGCCGCCCATCGCGTGCGGCATCTTTGCGACCATTTAATCCAGGCCGTTGACCGCGGTGTCGAACTTACCCTGATCGTCGAAAGCGAGGATGAGTCGGAAGGGCAACTGACGCGTGATGCCATCAACGCCTTTGCCAATGTTCCCGCCGCCAAAACCCATCTCTACTATTGGCCGCTTGCCAAACGGGAGCGCAATCAGGCCGGCCGCCCAGGTAAGCTGCACATGAAGTGTGCGATTGTGGATAACGTCGCCCTCATCGGCAGCGCCAACCTCACTGACGACGCCTTTCATCGGAACATGGAACTCGGCATGTTAGTTAGGGAACAAGCCACCGTTGAAACCCTATCCGAACATTTCCGTGAATTAGTCCGTTCCAAAGTTCTAGTGCCGGTCAGGCAAGTTGCAACTAACCGGCAATAAACCTCATTCTCATGGAACTCCAAGCCTACGTCTTTTGCGGCTGTTACGAACATGGCCGGACCAAGCGCCCACCGCCCTACTATATCCGGCTGCCATGAGCCAGACCGAATCATTCCGGGCCAGACGCGAGGCGCTGGTGCTCCGCTTGCGGGATCAGGAAAAACTGACCTTCCAGCAAATCGGCAACCGGTTCAACCGCTCCGCTTGTAGGGCCGCCCAGATTTATCAAGCCGCCCGCCACAAAATCCAATTTCCCCCGAATGGTCTCTCCAACCGCCTCAATCATCTCCTGGTCAAAGCCGGTTTTACAGTCGAGAAGCAAGCCGTCGCCATCGCCCTGCGCGCTGGCAAACTCTATCCTCATCGTTTCCCTCCCACCTACGGTGTTTATGCTCACCGGGATCTTTGCGCGTGGGCGGACGTTGACCCCGCGACTCTGAAGTATCCTAGCAGCGATTACGAACGAATATCGGAAAACGGCCTCTCCTACCGGACGAACAATATCTTGAAATACGCCTGCATCCCAGCCACGAAAGCAGCCGTGCTCAAGTCCCTCAAAAATGGCAGTCTGACGCCGACCAAACGTCCCATCGGCTATGGCAAGGCGACACACGCCGAACTCTGCCGGTGGGTTGGAGCAACCCCGCACCTATTCCGAAACCGTAAAAAGGTGGCCAGTCATTAGCATCCGCTGGCGAGTCAGATTGCCATACTCACTTGGACATTTGCAGTCCCACCAACAAATTCCCCCTTCGCCAAGACTGCGGCCTTTGCCTTCGCTTCCGCCTGACCGTCCGCTTCGTCAAAGTCCGCAGACTTGGCTCGCCCATCGGCGCTCACTTGTGAAGTTATTTTCGCACCGCTCCGCTTTCGCTTCATAACTCCACAAGAGAGCCGCCAGAACCGGACCGTAAAAGGCGCGATGCTCCGCATGTCGCCCAAGACATAGCAATATGCCGCGAGGCTTCGCCACGGCCAGGACATCGGCAATAGCGGGGCGGTGACTTCCGCCCCAGACCCCACCCGCCAAAGACTCCGTCTTTGGACTCGCGAAACTTTCTCCCGCCGGTGATTTTCAGGTCCTTTATTGCGTCCGCCTGTCTTCGTTTCATCGCCCTCACCAGTCCGTTTCACCGGGGGCAAATACGGCGGGCCCCTGCTGAAGCCTACATCCCGCCGCCGCCCGGCTACACGGCCTTGCTCGGTTGAAGGGCGATGAACCGAATACGAAAAACAGGCAGACGGCAGTAAAAAAAAGACCATGAAAAATCTTCTCGAAAGTTTAACCAGCAAAAATTCAGGGCTCCGGTCCCGATCCGAAAAACAGGTGACAGGCGAAGCCAACAAATACCTGGTGATTCTGTGGAATCAGAAGGAGCAGGTTGTTGCGTTTCCCAACCGTGTCCAACATGCCGAGGTTTTCAACTACGCCAAGCAGGAAGCCCCGCACATCGAACTTGTCAGCGCAGGGTTCTTTCTTGCGGTTGGTGACGCGCTTTGGGCTGGCGGTCGCAGTGAATCGCTGGACGTGGACTCACGCCCGCAGGACACAGACCTGCTGAAATCATTCCTTGTCAGCCAAGACCGCAGCCTTTGGGATTTGACGCTTCTCACAGTGAACGGAGGTGCCAAGTGAAAAGTAAAAACCAAAACGGATTCAACCCCAATCAGTTCAGTCTTTCATTGCTTCTAAAGCCTTATCCATTCCGGTTGCGGGCAGGGGATGTCATCCGCACCAGTGGCAAGCTTTGCCGTGTCATCCGTGTGACCGAATGCGCTGCAGTCGTTTTGATGAATCGGCCAGTGCGCCGGTTTGAAACCCGGTTTCGCGGGCCGGTGACTTTTCAGTCGGCACCCGCCTTGTTCCGAATCTCGCCACAGGCGGAATGTGAAATCCTAAACCGCAAAACCAAATGAGAACCAAGAAACGCCGCCTGCCCATCCCGCAGCATGAATTCGGATTTTCGCCGCAGGTTTTCAACCTGATTCAAGACACCGGCCTTGACGGTGAGCGCATCGCTCGCGAACGCGCGGAGGTTGAAAAGGCACGACGCCGGGCCGAGGCAGCACAAACTGAAATCCCAATGTTTGCCCACTAAAAACCTATGACAACGACCACAGCAAAACCAATCGGCCACCAATGGCGCGGAGTATTTTTTGATGGCCCCCAGCCCGAACAGAACCACGACGGCGACGAGGTTCCCGTCTGGTTTGTTTTCGTTGGTGACGAGGACTCCAATCCCGTCTCGACGATTTATCACTGCCACAAATTCAAATCAGCCGAAGGTCTCGCCAAACGCATGGCGCGCGACCGCCGGTTGGAACTCATCCACGAAGCCATGCCGGATTGAAAGGAACCCCTATGAATACCAACACAGAAACGCCCTTTGGGCCAGTCATCTACGCTTACACCCGCAGCCAGGCTGTCGCCGATGGCGTGCAAATTGACGTGACCAAGACTGCCCAGGAAGCGGGAATCAAATTCCCGATGTTCCTGACGCGGGCAGTTTTCGACAACTACGTTGCCGTGCCCGATGGCGTGACCGGCCAGGACGAAGCCGGAAGATTATGGGATCTGGTTTGGATGACCAGATTTGCCATTCTTCGCAGCCACGGCCACACCGACCGCCTGCCGGTCGCGTTGTATGTTCGCAACGACAACCACCGCGCGAAGCTGGTGAAACTCATCGCCACTTGCTCCGCACTCGACATGGACGACCCGCAGCCGGCCTTGACCCTGATGCTGTCGGATGAAAATTGAACTCGCACCAACACACCATGAAAACCACACAAGCCATTCTCGCCGGCCTGATTTACCGCGCCAAACGCGGCGCAATCACCGGAAGTCATCCCAAATTCAACTGCGTATCACCCGCCCATGACTGGCAACCAAGCTGGTATGTCGGCGACGTTTGGATCTGTGACCAGACCGGCAACATTGACCCCGGCAGCAATGTTTCGCCGGTGCCGATACGCCGTGACGCCATCGGCATCCTTATCGGCAGAATGACAGTTTGACCCAGCACCGCCCGCGAACTTTACCGGAACGCGGGCGTTTCGGGCTTTACGCCAGCCCGAACCCGGCGCGAAAGGTTGTCACCTCTCGACTCCGCCACGTTTTCCCCGTCGCGCAAGACTTGTCAGCCTTCCGGGCTTCGCCGCGTAAGCAGCCAAGACTTGCGCTCGTCCAGGGATGCTCCCTTGTGGATTTCATTTCGCCGCCGCTCCACTCCGATTTTGGGCTGTCCGCTGATCCGCGCCGCCGACCCCTATTACTTGAATGGTCTTTTTCGCTCAGACATACCTCTAACCGAAGCATCTTTCCTGTCATCCACCATCCTGATCCTCATCCCAACCTGCGCGGGCGGCCACCCCAACCCCTTCATTGCGCTTATGTCTCCAGAAATTCCCAAGCGAGCCGGATGCAACGCGCCTGTCGTTGCGCCCGCTGCGCGGAGAGTGTGAGACGAGGTTTTTTGTTCGGCGTGTGTTCAAATCCTTTTCGCTTCCGGCCTTGTCTGCCGTCCTCACCAGCCCGACTTCATCAGGGGGCAAATACAGGCGGGTCCCCGCTGAAGCCTACACCCCGCCAGCCGCCCTGATTGCGCGGGCGTTTTGTGGTGAAGGACGACCGACCAGACCGACGCGGGTAAAAAAAAGATTATGACCACACCAAAAAACAACACAGAAAAAGGTTCAGGACTCGCGAGCCATCCCGACATGGGAAACAAACGCGGGAGCGTTTATGAAGTCATCACCGAACGCATCATTTCGATGCTGGAAAAAGGCACCGTGCCGTGGCAGAAGCCGTGGAAAGTTGCCACTGGACTGCCCCGCAATCTGATTTCCAAGAAGCCGTATCGGGGCGTGAATGTGTTGCTGCTCCATGCTATGCACTACGAATCACCATTCTGGCTGACGTTTCATCAGGCCCAGCAGCTTGGCGGAATGGTCCGCAAAGGCGAACGTGCCTGCCCCGTCGTTTTCGGTAAACGGCAGGAAACCAAGGATGAAATCACCGGTGAAAAATCGTCCTACACAGTGTTGAGGCTCTACAATGTTTTTAACACCGCACAGATTGACGGGCTGAAAAACATTCCGGCCCCGGAGGAAGCGCCCGCGTCTGTCAACACGACAGCAGCAGACATTGTCGCCTTGATGCCACAGCGACCAGAAATCAAATTTGGAATGGCGAAGGCGTATTATTCGCCCAGCACAGACATCGTGGCGATGCCCGACCGCACCCGGTTCGCCAGTGAGGCTCATTTTTACAGCACGATTTACCATGAGCTCACCCACGCGACCGGCGCGAAATCACGGTTGAACCGCCCGACGTTGACGGAATCGGCCGGCTTTGGCTCGAATCCATATTGCAAAGAGGAGCTGATCGCCGAAATGGGCGCAGCGTTCCTTTGCGGTCATGCCGGCATTGAAAACACGATTCAGAATTCCGCTGCGTATTTGCAGAACTGGCTTGAGCAATTGCAGAATGACAAGACGCTCATCGTTCAGGCCGCAGCCCAAGCGCAGAAAGCCGCCGATTTCATCCTGGGCACGAAGTTCGAGGAAGCGGTTGCCGACTGAAAAACTGAACCCCGGCGATTCTCGCCGGGGCTTTCGACTTGCATAAGGTTCATTTGGAGTCGCATAAGCGACTTTATTTATAAAAATACTTGCTCATGGTTGAGCAGAGGGGTTCAATTATCGTCTATGAAAAGTCAACCCTTCATAAAAGCGATTTGCACCATTTTCACCGCCATCGCCGCACTGATGGCAATTCACGCACCTGCTCAAAACATTTCTTTGAACCCCACTGGAAGCTACCAAACCGCGATGGCACTCTCGTATTCCAATCCCACCGTTGTTGGCAATACTTTGCAGGTGACGATCCAGATTCAAAACACCTCTGGAACTTGGATTTATATTCAGCAAAACACGGCTTCCACAACGCTAAGTCCGGTCGCACTCCCATACACCGTTTATCTTTTGGGACCAGGCGGGACGAAAACTTTTAACAATGTCACATTCACCGCAACTTCCTACCTCGAATTCGATGTAACAACTCCCACTGGGTTGAACTTTCAATCTTTGAACCCCGAATGTGCATCACTTTTTGGAGCTTTGACTGTGGATTTAATGACTCGCGGGTTGTTAACGATCCAGCTTCCACCAAACGCTTTTGATGAATCTCCCGTTAATACCTTGACTGGCGATATAGATCCGCTTTTGGACAATGTCTTTTCAACTCTCGGCAGTGGCATTGGATCGTTAGTCGAGGACTTAAAAGCATTCAATTGGCCGAAGGTCGCGACCGATGCTGCATCACTCGTAGCAGATAGTGGCCAGGTGCAAAGTGCAGTAGGGCAAATCCTAATCAAAAACGGTTTTAACACCGATCAGGTGAACACATTTTTTTCAAGTGCCAGTGGATGGTTGTCCATCGTTGGAGATGTTTTGGATTTTCCCGGAAAACTACAATTGATTCAGCCACTGGCTCAGGCAACTTTTAGTGCGCCACAATCGTCTATGAATCGCTTTAACGCCGTGGTGACTGAACCAACGCTGATGATTAATTTTATTTCACCAACGTCACTGCCAACCACATCTTCTACGCAACCGCTGCAAATATTCGGCGTGGGCTTCACCAGCACCTCCACACTGCTATTTAATGGCAGCATAGCTTCTGATGCCGCGCGCTTGCATTACAAGAACCCATACGAAATTGATTACGATGTCATTGTCCAAAGTGCCGGAACGTGGTCGGTTCAAGTGGTCAATGGCAGTCAGGTTTCCAATTTGAAATATTTTACTGTCAGCACGCCGCCGCCGAACACGGGAACTTTGGTCGTGAATCTTGCTCCAACGGGTGCAGCCTCCGCCGGGGCGCAATGGCAGATTGATGGAACGGGCTATAATAACAGCGGACAAGCCGTTGGCTACATCACCACTGGCTCACACACGGTGTCGTTCAAATCTATTTCGGGCTACACGACTCCCGCCAGCATCAATGTCAACATTGTTGCCAATCAACAGACAACAACCAATGCCACTTACACGGTCGTTGCCCCAAGCACCTATACGCTGGCGTTAAATTACAACAGCACGCAAGGCGGGGCTTCGGCCTCGCCGTCGGCCAGTGGCAATAACTATACCGCCGGGGCAATTGTGCAACTCTATGCCAGCGCGAGTTCCGGGTATCATTTCACTGGCTGGAGCGGTGATGCCAGCGGCACGGCCAATCCAATCATCATCACAATGAATGGGAATAAAAACATCACCGCCAACTTTGCCTCCGGCGATCCGACAATGGGAACCGTGACCGTGGCTATTCAACCTCAAGCGGCAGCAACGGCGGGCGTGACATGGGGTTTCAACGCCAATGATTATCGCGCCAGCGGGACGAGTTACACGACATTCCCGGCAACGTATATTCTCGACCTCCATACGGTTGCGGGCTGGATTGGACCTTCCACCGTGTTTGCAACGTTGACCGCTGGGCAGACTACAAACGTCAGTGTCACTTTCACGCCGGACACAACGCCAGGATTGCTCACCGTCACGCTATCACCGCCGGGTGCAGCGTCGGCAGGGGCGCAATGGCATGTCAATGGCGGTGCAGGACAAGGCAGCGGTGCAACCGTTCAACTCGCTCCCGGCAGCGGCTATACCATTTCTTTTGATTCCGTTTCCGGCTGGACGGCTCCCTCCAGCCAAACGGTGACTGTCTCACGCTCGCAAACAACGGTTGCCACCGGCAATTACACTCCGCCCGCCGGCCAGCCGGGCATTGTCAGCATCCAACCGAATGTTGGCGCACTCACGGGCGGCACATTATTGAACATTCAAGGCTACAATTTTACCGCGCCGGCGACTGTCATTGTGGGTGGTCAAATTGCTTCAAACATCAACGTGGTGAGCGATTCGCAAATTACTTGTTTTACGCCGTCGAATTCGGTTTATGGTTCCGCGCCGATTATGGTGCAAACCACAACCGGCAGCACAACCAACCTGACTGGTTTCGCGTATGGGATTCCGCGCGGCAAAGGCATTACGCTTGCGGGAAGCATTGGCGGTTATATCAACGCGGTTGCTGGGCAAGGCAGTTACTGCTTTATCGGAGAAGGCAGCACCTTCACGGTTCTGAATGTCTCCAATCCTGCCGCCCCAACGCCAGTTGCCCGGCTCGCCATGCCGGGATTGGTTCAAGATATTGCTCTGTATTCTGCATCTGGAAAACAATACGCCGTAGTTGCTGATGGCGATGCCGGGGTGCAAGTTGTAGATGTCACCACCCCGACCGCACCCGCATTAAAAGGCTATTACAATACGGGAGATTGGGCCAACGGCGTTGCTGTGTCCAACAATCTGGCGTATGTAGCAAACAACAACAGCGGTTTGGCGGTTTTGGATATTTCGACGCCGACACAACCGAAGTTAAGCGGAACGGTTTCCGTGGGCGGACAAGCCTTCAGCGTAGAGGTTCAGCAAATTACAAATCACCTGTTTGCTTTTGTGGGGACAGGGAACGGATTAAGTGTCGTGGACGTTGGCAATCCAAACAATCCGAGCTTACAAGGGAGCGCTTCTCCTGGAGGATATAACGCCTGCGTTGCGGTTAATGGCAACCGGGCTTATCTCGCCTATGGAACCTTATACTTGCAAGCGTTCGACATCAGCAATCCGGCCAATCCGCAATCGCTTGGGTCAGCCGCGTATGATGACGAGCCAACAGCGGTAACAATCTTCAACAACCAAATTTATGCCGTGGGCTATTCTGGATTAAACATATACAACCTTGTCGGTAGCAGCCTACAGCGAGCCGGTTATTTGACAGGCGGACAACATGACAACGGGGATCACATGACGATCTCTGGAGGATATTTGTTCTGCGCTGGCGGCACATGGGGATTCCACATTTACAACGTCAACAATCCCAGCAGTCCTGGGGCCAGTGGTGTGTTTAACTCGACGATTGGCTACTACAACGCGTTGGCTCTTAATGGCTCGACTCTTTTCGCATCCACTGGAAACAACGGGCTAAAAACCTTTGATTTCAGCAACCCGGCAAATCCGAATTTCCAGTCTCAATATGTTCCGTCATTCAATGGTGGATACGATGGGCAAAAAGTTCAATTTTCTGGAAGTGACGCCTATTTTCTGTCTAGTGGCCAGATCAACATTTTAGGCATGTCGAATCCGCAAACGCCCGCCTTGCTCGGTGTCAACAGCACTTCACAATTCATCACCGAAGACCTGTATCTTCTCGGCAATTCCATTATTGTCGCTGGCTTTGACCCGACGACCGCACCTTTTGCGCCGGCAATCGCTGTATTCAATGCCAACAATCCAGCGGCCATCAGCATATCGAGCAAGTTGGATTTTTCGACGCAAAATGGAGCGGCTTTTGCAATTGCAGGAAATAGCAGCATCGCCTGCGTTGCCGTGCCGGTTGCGACGGGAAGTGATTTCTCACTGGCGGTAGTCAACGTGAGCAATCAGTCAAGCCTGCAACAACTAGGCCAGATACCAGACATCGGGGTTGCGGATGCAATGCGGCTGGCACCTAACAATCGCTACCTATACGTCGGCTGTTATCAGTCAGATTTAAGTTGGAAAATTATTGATCTTGCCAATAGCAGTGCTCCGGTGATGGTGAGTTCCAATTATGTCGGAGCCGGTGTTTTTGGTTTTGATTTCTCCGGCACAACCGCATTCGTGGCGGCAGGAACCGGCATTTTAGTTTATGATGTTAGCAATCCAAGCCAGCCGCTACTTGTTCGTTCTTATAGCACCCCGACTACTCCATCCGGCATCAGGGTTTCAGGGAACACGCTTTATGTTGCCGACAATTCCGGCGGCGTCACCACACTTTCTCTGTCGGACATCACACCACCCGAAATCTTTATCACGGCACCCACGTCTTCACCGACTTTCACCAACACAACCGGCGTTTTGAATTTGAGCGGCACCGCCGACGACAATCTAGGTCTGGTCCAAGGCTCGGTCGCAAATGTGGCATGGGCTAACAATCAAGGAGGATCCGGCATGGCGACAGGCACGACGAATTGGTCGGCAACCAATATTACGCTTATTCCTGGAATAAACATTCTCACCGTAACCGCCACGGATGCGTCTGGCAACAGCAGCAATGCAACCTTGACGGCGATTTTCCTAACCCCAAACCAAAACCAAACGATAACCTTTCCAGCAATTGCTGGTCACATTTTTGGTGATCCGGCTATCATACTTGATGCGGCGGCGAGTTCTGGCTTGCCAGTGACTTTTAGTGTCGTCTCTGGCCCGGCCGCCTTGACCAGCAGCAATGTCCTGACATTGAACGGAGCCGGAACGGTGACGGTGCAAGCCAATCAACCAGGAAATAGTTCCTATAACCCCGCGCCATCAACTAACATAAGCTTTACCGTAGCATCGGCAAATCAATCCATTGTGTTTGCACCGATTCCCAATCATTCGGCTGGCGATCCGCCCTTTGCGCTTACGGCGACAACAAGTTCTGGTTTGCCGGTTTATTTCAACGTGCTATCAGGGCCGGCAGCATTGAATTCGAGCAACTATATTACGTTGCTGGGGGCTGGAACTGTGAATATTCTCGCATGGCAACCGGGCAACTCAAATTACAATGCGGCGGCGACGGTTGATCAAAGTTGCATTGTCAGTCAGATTCCGCAATTCATCGCTTTTGGTGGCATGAGCCAACAGCGTTCCGTGGACGCGCCATTTCCGATTTACGCAAGCGCCAGTTCTGGATTGCCGGTTAGCTTGTCAGTGTTGTCTGGTCCGGCTCAATTGAGCGGCAATATTCTGACGCTCACCGGTTCAGGCAACGTCACTGTGCGCGCCTCTCAAGCAGGGAATGGAGTTTTTGCACCGGCGGCGAATGTAGATCAGTCCCTGACCGTGCTGCCGCCAAGCAACACCGTTGGCAACCCGCAATACACCATTGGTGGATTCGGCCTCACATTTTACGGCGCCGTTGGCAGCAATTATCTTTTCCAAGCATCATCAAACTTGGTGAATTGGACAACGCTCCAGACCTTTAGTTGCACCAACATCATAATGAATTTCCAAGACATATCGGCAACCGGCATGGCGCAACGTTTTTACCAGATCAAGCCGCAGTAACCTTCAAATTATCGGGGTGAAGACTTTGACCTGGCCTTTCATGGACAGCATTTGTCCAACCTTTGGACATAAGCTGTCGCCATGAATGCCTCATGCTATTTCCAACGCCGGGAGGATTATCAGCCGCCAAAGACGCCCCGCAAGAGTCCGTTTCGCAAGTTCACAGTGCGCTGCTTGGCTTGCGACTCGTATCAGTTGCGGCTTGTGGCGCAGTTTGATGAAGCCACAGGCGAAATGGAGGTCGTGCTGGTTTGCACCCGGTGTCCGCAGCGGGAGAAGGTGCCGGTGAAGTGAATGTTGTAAAAGAGGCCTGAAAGTTGCTACGTTTTCGCCATGCCGAACGACGAACGTGATCCAACGCTCATTAAAATTGAAGAGCCGCCAAAGACGCGCAAATCCTCGAAATCATCCAAGCCCGTTGGGGGAATTGATTCCGCCGTTGAAAACAAGGTGTCCAAAAACCAGTCACTCGCGACCCGGATGCGACCACGGAACCTTGGCGAGTTCACCGGGCAAGAGCACATCCTAGGCCCCGGCAAATTGCTCCGATGCGCAATTGAAACCGACCGTGTCTACGCGGTGATTTTTTACGGTCCACCTGGCATTGGCAAAACCTCGCTTGGTCAAATCATCGCCAACCAGACTAAATCTACCTTTGAACAATTGGTTGGCGGTGAAGCGGGTATTGATGATATTCGCGACGTTCTGAAATTAGCCAAAACCCGACTCAATAATACAGGGGCTTGCACCACATTGTTTATTGATGAAGTTCACCGTCTCATCCCAGCGCAACTAGCTCCTCTTTTACAGGCTGTGGAAAATGGTGTCATTAAGCTCATCGGTGCCACCACGGAAAACCTTGTTTTTACTGGCAAAGCGCCGCTTATTTCGCGTTCGCAGATTTTTGAATTGAAGCCATTGACAGAGGATGACGTGTTTTCGCTTTTGCAACGCTCGTTAAAGGATGAAGAACGCGGGCTTGGGAAATTGAAAATTGCTGCCGACGAAGCCGCTTTGCGTCATTTGGCCACCATCTCAGATGGCGACGCACGCAAGGCTTTGAACTCGCTGGAGATTGCCGCTACTATTCCGCCAAACGAGGACGGCGTAATCCGAATTACTCTCGAAGTCGCTGAGCAGAGCGTTCAAAGGAAAGCGGTGGTTTATAACAAAGATGCTAAATATTCAGCCATTTCCGCTTTCCAAAAGTCCATGCGCGGTAGCGACCCAGACGCCGCACTTTACTGGCTTGTGAAGATGATTCGAGCCGGGGAAGACCCCCGTTATATCGCTAGAAGAATGGTGGTTTGCGCGTCAGAGGACGTCGGACTGGCTGACCCGATGGCGTTACTGATAGCCAACGCCGCGTGGCAAGCGGTTGCATTGATTGGTTGGCCTGACGCGAAACTTCAACTCGCCCAAGCTACGATTTACATCGCGACCGCCCCCAAGTGCAACAGCGCAACCCGAGCGATTGAAGCGGCGGAAGCAGAAGTGGATTCCGGCCGAACGATTCCAGTGCCAGAGTGCCTTGAAGACCGGCACTTCCCAGGCGTCAGGCGTGCCGGACAGAAATTCGATTACAAGTTGCCCCACGATTGCCCCGGCCATTTCGTTGCTCAGGATTATTTGGGCGCGGACAAGATTTTTTACAACCCCACCGAACAGGGCGCAGAAAAGCAGATTAAGCCGCAAGTAGAGAACCGACGGAAACAATTTCAAGAGGTGCGACGGCAGACCAGCGAGCCGGATGCCACCAAAAAGAACCTGAAGCCTCAGACTTGCTCCGTTTGCCATCACTCACGCCCATACAAGGACAGCCTCATGTGCATAAATGGAACCGAGTTGGCCAAGAATCCGACTCCCGAAAAACCACTTAAAGTGAAACCGGATCACAGATGTAATTCGTTCGAGCCAGTGCACCCTTGCTAGAACAAAGTTTCCTGCTGCAAAGCGACGCGTATTGACGCTCGCCCTGGCTGAAGAAAGGGGACAAATCAATTCCCGTTGGATTCTTGTCGGTTTTGGATTGCTATCAAACGGTTCAACAGACCGGTGCTCCGCCACGAAAACCAGACCGCCATTGAATTCCAATTATATTCGAATTTCCGGCTGACTGCCCCGGTAGTTGCATCCCTTTTTGCATCCCTTTCTCCGATTTTATGACTTTGACTTGCGAGCAAAAAATGAATGACTCTCGACCCAAAATCGTCAATTATACCACATTTTATTGGCGTATTTTGAATTCTTGAAGATTGAAAGCTGACGCGAGCAGATTTTGAGTGACACTGGGACTTCGTATTACAAAACCGTTGCTCTACCACTGAGCTAAACTGGCTTCCAAGGCGCCCGCAAAGGCTAATCATCACAACGCCGGAGACAAGGCAATTTCGTCGGGGTCGTCCGCCCGCCCACAGCGAAAGCTTGC
>Ga0326727_10005300_pt1 | contig 37090 bp, 39 predicted proteins | sample MB2enrmetagenome_FD_207643 | JGI IMG/M metagenome (GOLD analysis project Ga0326727, IMG submission 207643) | Lab enriched peat soil microbial communities from McLean, Ithaca, NY, United States - MB29MY | ecosystem: Environmental > Terrestrial > Soil > Wetlands > Peat | place: USA: New York... | reverse complement strand
ATCGTAGCTCTCCATCTGGCCATAGACCTTGGGCGACGGCTTTCCGTCGACACTCAAGTTCCCCTCGCCGCCCATCGCGAACAATCGATCCCGATACACGACCAGACCATGGCCGGAGCGCGCCGTTGGCATCGGCGCCACGGTTTCCCATTGGTCCCGATCCGGCAGGTAGACGTGATGCAGACCGGTGTTGAACGCCGGGGTGTTGAAGCGGCCGCCGGCAACGTAGAGGCGGCCTTGGTAGGCGGCGATCCCCAGATGGTCGCGCGCGCCAGGCAATGGCTGGAGACCGGTCCACCGGTCGGTTTTCGGGTCGTATGCCTCATGCCACGGAACGCTGGTCCGCTCGTTGGGCCGTGAGTCGGCACCGCCCACCAAATGAATTTGGCCGTTCAGGACGGCGGCGCCTCCAGCGCCTCGGGCACGTGGCAGGGCTGCGATCGGTACCCAGCGGTCCGGCTCGATCTCGTAAGCATACGCATCGGTAAAGGCGTCCCTGTTGGGGCCCTTGAAGCCCCCCAAAGCGTAGAGGCGCCCGTCGGCGGCGGCGACGGGAATGTGGTTCCCCGGACGCGGCAATGGGGCAGCGCGGAACCAGCGATCGTCCTGGGGATCGTAGATGTAATGTTCGGCATGCAAGATCCAGCCGCCGACGACATGCAGGAGTCCGCCCCATTCGGCGCCGCCACCCATCTCGGAGGTTGGGACCGGCAGGGACGCGCGCGTGATCCATCGCCCGGGCGGCCCCGCGGGGGCGGGGCTGTCCCACAGCGCCTCGGTGTGCTGGGCCGGGGTCAACTGGTCGGTGAGCGCGCCATGCTCCGCGAATACCGCGAACGGCTTCGGCGAAGGCGGCGCAACGGGGAGCGACTCTGCGCGGGCGGTGCCGGCCACGACCATGGCAAGGCTGGAGAGCATGAAACCGCGTCGATTCATTCCCTTCTCCTTGGCAGCTTGGGGAGCGGCTCGGCGCCCGGTATTGCCCGACACAATACGGGCTTTGAGGATGCTACCGCTGCCCGACAACGTGGCGGTGGGGATCACAATCTTCGCGAGGCGCCGTTGTTCGCGGCGAGCATCGAACGCAATGCGCTGGCGTCGGTGGGGCTAGGTGAGAGGGAGGCCGCGAGGGCGGCGTGACGGAGGCGGGTGTCGGCCGGGGCGTCGGACGTTTGGTGGGTGAGCACCCCTCCCCCCTGCCCCCTCCCTCAAGGGGAGGGGGAGAAGTGGCGTTAGGGATTGTCCGGGAATTACCGCACGATGTTCGCACAGACGAGCGATCCGTCATGGCCTGCGCAGGCGGGCCATGACGACAGTGGTGCACCGACAGCTCTGCCCGATTCGGTTATCCCCGGACATTCCCTTAGTGGCCGCGGAGGATCTGGCTTAGGAACAGCTTCAGGCGGTCGGTCTGGGGGTCCTCGAACATACGGGTCGGGGTGCCGCTCTCGACGATTTCGCCACGGTCCATGAACACCACGCGATCGGCGACCTGACGGGCGAAGCCCATCTCGTGGGTGACGCAGACCATGGTCATGCCGGACTCGGCGAGGCCTATCATTGTGTCCAGCACTTCCTTGATCATTTCGGGGTCGAGCGCGGAGGTCGGCTCGTCGAACAGCATGATCTTCGGCTTCATGCACAGCGCCCGGGCGATAGCCACACGCTGCTGCTGGCCGCCGGACAACTGCCCGGGATACTTCTTTGCCTGCTCGGGGATCTTGACCCGGGTGAGGTAGCTCATCGCCAGTTCCTCGGCCTCGGCCTTCGGCATCTTGCGCACCCAGATCGGCGCCAACGTGCAGTTCTCCAGGATCGTCAGATGCGGGAACAGGTTGAAGCTCTGGAACACCATGCCGACCTCGCGGCGGATGGTGTCGAGCGCGCGGGTGTCGTCGGTCAGCTCGGTGCCGTCGACCAGGATGTGGCCCTCCTGGTGCGTCTCCAGCCGGTTGATGCAGCGGATCATGGTGGACTTGCCGGAGCCGGATGGGCCGCAGACGACCACGCGTTCCTTCTCGGCGATGGTCAGCGACACGTCGCGCAGCACGTGCATGGTGCCGTACCACTTGTTGACCTTGTCGAGCACGATGGCCGGCGGGGCCTGGGTATTCGCCATGTGGGGAAGTTTTTGGGCGGCCTGACTCATGGCGAGGTTCCTTGTCAGCGACGTTCTATTGGGTAGCGGTAGCGATTACCTGGTGGCGACTTAGCGGCGGTTGGCGCGGCCGAGCTCGCGCTCCAACCCGCGGCTGTATTTCGACATGGCGAAACAGAAGACGAAGTAGATCACGGCGAGCGCGAGGTAGACCTCGGTGGCGAAGCTCTGCCACGGCGGATCGCTCAATGCGACCGTGCCCATGTTCAGCAGGTCGAACAGCCCGACGATCAGCACCAGGGAGGTGTCCTTGAAGGAGCCGATGAAGGTGTTGACCAGGGGCGGAATGACCAGGCGCAGCGCCTGTGGGAGGATGATGAAGCCGGTCTTTTTCCAGTAGCTGAGGCCGAGCGCGTCGGCGGCCTCGGCCTGGCCCTTGGGCAGTGCCTGCAGCCCGCCGCGGACGACCTCGGCGAGATAGGCACCGGTGAACAGGATGAAGGCGACCTGGGCGCGCAACAACTTGTCGATGTTGACGCCGGCGGGCATGAACAGCGGGAACATCACGCTGGCCATGAACAGCAGCGCGACCAAGGGGACGCCGCGGATCAGCTCGACGTAGACCACGCAGAGCATTTTGACCGCAGGCAGGTTGGTGGAGCGGCGGCCGAGGGCGACCAGCACGGACAGCGGGAACGCGCAGGCGAGGCCGATGGTGGCCAACATCAGGGTGATCGGCAAGCCGCCCCATTGGTCCTCGGTCACCAGCGGCATGCCGAGCACGCCGCCCCACATCAGCACGCCGACGAGGATCAGGGTGCCGATCCAGATCAGCGCCAGTTCCTTGCGCCAGAACCGGCGCATCGCGGAGACGACATAGAGGCCGATGAATAGCAGGCAGCAGATCGCGGGCCGCCACTGTTCCTGATACGGGTAACGACCGAACAGGATCAGTCGATACTTGTCCGGAATGATCGCCCAGCAGGCGCCGATGCCCTTGGCGTTCTGGCAGATCGCGGTGTCGGGCGTGCCCTGGGGCGAGGTCGGCACGGTCCAGATCGCGTGGATCACCGCCCAGGAGATGAAGCTGAAGCCGATGCGCAGGATGACGTAGCCGAGCAGCAAGGTGACCGCGGTGGACCACCAGGAGCCGAACAGGTTGGCCCTGGCCCAGCCCCAGGGGCCGGTGCTACCAGCCGGCGGACTTTCGCGCGCGACAGTGTAGCGCGGGTCGACGGCAACCGTATCGATTGTGGTTTGGCTCATCGTCTCAGCGCTCCACCAGCGCGATATGCGCGTTGTACCAGTTCATAAAGAGGCTGATTGACAGGCTGATGGTGAGGTAGACCGCCATGATGTAGGCGATGCCCTCGATTGCCTGGCCGGTCTGGTTCAGCGTCGTGTTGGCGATCGACATCACGTCCTGATAGCCGATGTAGATCGCCAGGGAGGAGTTCTTGGCGATGTTCAGGTATTGGCTGGTCATCGGCGGGACGATGACGCGCAGCGCCTGGGGCAGCACGATGCGCCGGAGGACCGCGCCGCGGTGCAGGCCGAGAGCATCGCCGGCCTCCCACTGGCCGAGCGAGACCGCCTGGATGCCGGAGCGGACGATTTCCGCGATGTAGGTCGCGGTGTAGAGCACCAGGCCGATCAGCAGGGTGAAGAACTCGGGGCTGATTGTGGAGCCGCCCTGGAAGTTGAAGCCTCGCAGCACGGGGAGTTCGACGTCGGCGGGCGCACCGAGGACGGCCCATACCACTAGCGGGAAGGCCACCACCAAGGCGAGCGCGACCGGCCAGACGGCGGGGCGCTGACCGGTGGCGGCCTGGCGCTGGTTGGCATGACGGTTCCACAGGAAGGTGCAGGCGGCGCCGACCAGGAAGGCGAGGAACGCCCAGGTATGTGCCGGTTGCCAGACCAGATCAGGCACCCGGATGCCTCGATTGCACAGAAAGATGACGTGCCCGATGGTGAGCGCCTGTCGCGGCGCCGGCAGGGATTCGATCAGCGCGTACCAGAACAGCAGTTGCAGCACCAAGGGAACGTCGCGCAGCGTTTCGACGTAGAAGCCGGTGATTTTCGACATCAGCCAGTTCTTCGACAGCCGCCCGATGCCGACCAGGGTGCCGAGGATGGTGGCCAGCACGACCGCGAGCAGGGCGACCTTGAGGGTGTTGAGGATGCCGATGACGAGCGCCCGGCCGAAGGTGTCGACCGACGGATCGTAGGAAATCAGCGATTCGCCGATCGGGATGCCGGCGACGCGGCCGAGGAAGGCGAAGCCGGTTGCGATGTGGCGGGCGGCGAGGTTGCGGTTGGTGTTGCCGACCAGGTACCAAACAACCAGCGCCACGAAGCCGACGATGACGACCTGCCAGAAGATCGCCCGAAAGCGCGGATCGGACCAGGATATGCGCAGGGCCTTTTTGGGCGCGCTGCGTTTCCCGAGCATGCGTGGGTCAGCCGTCGTGCCGGACATCGAGCAGAGCCCCCTCGTCATTGTGCGCCGCCAGGTTGGCGTGCAAGTCTGGTGCCGGAAAGCCCTGCATGGGGCGCCTTCCTGGTCACCGTGGACTGTGCGGCAATCTCCGGGGGAAGATCAACCGGGCATATTCAGGGGGCGTCGCCGGCGATTGCGGGTTATGGCCCACGCCGGACGTCGGGGCGGTCGCGGATTTGGATGGCTTCGGCTCTAGTCGGCGGCGGGTTTCGGCCAACGATGGCCTCGGGGAAGGATGACGCATGCGTCTTGGTGTCGTGATGATTCCGCATCCGCTGGCCGATCTGCCGTTACCGGCGGTGGTCCAGCGCGTTGTCGCGTTTGGCCGGCTTGCGGAGAGCTTGGGGTTCGCAGGGCTCTGGGTGCCCGATTCGCTGGGGCGCGGACAGCCGACGATCGATCCACTGCTGATGCTGGCCGTGGTGGCGGGTGTGACGACGACGATCGAGCTGGGGACCTGCGTGCTGCAGGTGCCGCTGCGCCATCCGGTGGAATTGGCGCATAGGGCGCAGTCGCTGCACCTGCTGGCCGGCGGGCGGTTCCAGTTTGGTGTCGGCAGCGGGTCGACGCGGGCGGATTTCGAGGCGGTCGGCGCGGACTTCGACGCGCGGTTCAAGACGCTGACGACCTCGCTCGATGCGATGCGGCGGACCTGGCAGGGGGAGGCGGTGATCGGCGGTGGCGTATCGGTTTGGCCGGGCACCGAGGGTGGGCCGCCGCTGCTGCTCGGGGCTTGGCGCAGTGCGCGGTGGATCGATCTGGCGGCGCGGGTGTGCCAGGGCTGGATCGCCTCGGGGATCTATTCCGCGTGGGATGACGTCGCGACGGGGATGCGCATGTTCCGCGCGGCGGGTGGCAAGCGCGTTGTGTTGGCGAATGTGTTTACCGACCTGCGGCCGGAGCCGGTGTTCGCCGATCGAGCGGGACGGGTGAAGATTTCGCTGATCTGCCCGCCGGCGGAGGCGCGGGAGCGGTTGCAGCGGATTGAGGCGCTGGGGGTGGACGACGTGCTGCTGGTGTGCCCATTTGGTGATCCCGAGCAGTTGGAGATGATCCGCGGGCTGGTGGGGTGAGGGCGACGGAGCGATCGATAACTGGATGGGGTTGAGCTCCAGAATGATCGCCGGTGCTTCATACCGGGTAACTTGACACCGGCCCTCGCGATCTTCTTGAGTCGGCTGCATGGATCATCTGGGTGGATGTCACTGCGGCAATATTCATGTGCGGCTTCGGCTCTCGACGCCCCCGGAAGTTAGCGCGCTGCGGGCGTGCTCGTGCTCGTTCTGCCGCAGCCATAGCCCGCGCATGGTTTCGGATCCAGAAGGGCTTTTCGAGGTTTGGGCCGACGACTGGTCGCTGGTGGAGAATTACCGCTTTGGTAGTCGCACCTGCGATTTTCTCATCTGCCGCCGGTGCGGTGTGTTTATCGCGGCTGTCTCGGAGACGGCGACGGGTGCTTGCGCGGTGGTCAATGTGAACTGCTTGAGCGACCGTGGGGACTTCACGTCGGTTCCGGTATTGCATGACTTCGACGGCGAAACGATCAGCACGCGGTCTTCGCGCCGTTCGGCGAACTGGATGCCGGCGATTGTGCGCCGCTGAGCGCAGTACTTCGCCGGGGTAAAGACAGGCCGCAGAAAGACTTGTGGGTGCCGCCGTTGCAGAATGTTGCGATGAATTCGTGATGGCGTTCGCACCGGATCGCCGGTTGTGTGTGCACACGCGTCGGAGATTGAGCGGATGAACTGGATACCTGTCGCAATGATGTGCCTTGTTCCTCTGGCCTGCGGTGCTGCTTCGGGTGCCGCGCCGACGCGAATCGCTTTTGTCGATACGGGCAACACCGGTCGCAGCGTGACGGCCGAAGCGCTGGCGATCGCGCTCATTCATGAGAAGGGACTTGCGATACAGGTCATCTCGCGCGCCTTCGACTTGAATCCCTATAACATCGAACCCGAGGCGAATGCCGCCCTGCTGCTGAAGCAGCGGGGGATCGACGTGTCCGCGCATCGCGCCGCGCAGTTGACGATCCAGGATGTGCGGCATTCCGATCTGATCCTGACGGCGACCGAGAAGCACAAGCTCGGTGTGACCGCGCAGTTCCCGGAGGCTGCCGGCAAGACGTTCACCATGTCGGAATACGCGACCGGCAAGACGAACGACATCGTGGATGCCTACGGCCAGCCGATGGAAGTCTATGAGCAGGTATTCCGCCAGATCGGCCTTTATCTGCCGGCGGTGTTGGAGAAGGCGGCGACGAAGTAGACGCACGACGCGAGCTCCCGCGTGGGTCGCGCGTTCCGGCTGCTCGATTGGGCGGTCCGCACGTGGTTGGTGGGTGGCCCATCGTGAACCTCCGCCTGCGGCGTGCCCTCCTGTTGGCACGATGGGGAGGGTCGCACGTGTCGGAAAACTTTACGCACTGCCGATAATCGCGGCGACGGCGAGCCCTCGTGTCCACACAAAAAAGCGCCGCCCGATCGCGCGATCGGGCGGCGCTTGCGTAGGTGTGGCGTTAGCGAATCGGCGGATCGTACTGCAGGCCGCCCTTGGTCCAGATGTTGTTGATGCCGCGCGGCACGCCCATCGGGGTGATGTTGCGGTCCCAAACCTCGCCGAGATTCCCGACCTGCTTGATGATGTTGTAGGCCCATTTGTTGTCGAGGCCGAGCGCCTTGCCCATGTCACCCTCAAGCCCGAGCAGGCGGCGGATGTCGGGGTCGGTGCTGGTCATGAAGCTGTCGACGTTCTTGCTGGTGATCCCTTTCTCCTCCGCATTGATCATGGCAATGAACGTCCAGCGCACGATGTCAAACCACTTGTCGTCCGCCTTGCGCACCATCACGCCGAGCGGCTCCTTGCTGATGATATCGGGCAGCAGCACCAGATCGTCGGCCTTCGGACCCTGACTGAAACGGAAAGTCGCGAGCGCCGAGGCGTCGGTGGAATAGGCGTCGCAGCGGCCGGACAGGAAGGCGCCCTGGATCTCGCTCTGGTCGGCGATCAGGATAGGCGTCCACTTGATGTTGTTCAGCCGGTAGAAATCGGCGATGGCGAGCTCGGTGCTGGTGCCAGGCTGGACGCAGATCGTGGCGCCATCCATCTCCTTCGCCTGTTTCACGCCGGATGATTTCTTCACCAGGAAGCCGGTGCCGTCGTAGTAGTTCACCCAGGCGAATTCGAGGCCGAGGTTGCCCTCACGCCCGAGCGTCCAGGTGGTGGAGCGGGACAGCAGATCGACCTCGCCGGATTGCAGCGCGGTGAAACGGTTCTGGGTCGTGGTGATGACGAACTTGGTTTTGCTGATGTCGCCGAGCGCGGCGGCAGTGACGGCGCGGCACGAGTCGGCATCAAGCCCACGCATGACGCCCTGACTGTCCGGCAGCGAGAACCCGGGGACCGTCCCGGCGGTGCCGCACAGCACCTGACCGCGCGCTTTGATCGCATCGAGCGTGGCGGACCCCGAGCCTTGTTGCGCGTGGGCCATCGTTCCGAATCCAACCGCCAGCAGCAGGCCGGCGAGCAGTCGAAACGCGGGCGGTCTGGTAAAGCAAGACATCGGCAGTTCTCCCTATGTTTGGAGCGGGGTCGCCCCGGCGGGCGGACTGTGCGGTGCGCGCAACGGAAGATCAATCGCGTTTCTGCACCGGCTGTTGATGCGCCAGCGGTTTGTGGGCGCCTGTTGTCGGGGCCGGCTTGCGGCAAACGCCAGGGTCGGCAGAATCAGCGTCGCATGACGAGTCGTTCCCGATGCTTCACCTGACCAAGCTGGCTGTGGGCGTGCGCGATATCGCGCATCTGCGCGAATTGCAGGCCGATCGCGCGGTGAGCAACCCGCCGCTGCGCCACCGGACGCGGAACTTTCCGCGACGGGCCACCGAGGTGGTGGATGGCGGGTCGATCTATTGGGTGATCAGCGGCAGCATGCTGGCGCGGCAACGCATTCTGGATGTGATTCACGACCAGTGGGACGACGGCAGTGCCTGCGCCGGGCTGGTGCTGGATCCCAAGCTGGTGCCGCTTGCCGGGCGGCCGACCAAGCCGTTCCAGGGCTGGCGGTATCTCGCGGCACCGGACGCGCCGCCCGACCTGGCCTCGGCGCCGCGGGCGGTTGGGGAGGCAGCGTTGCCGGCAACATTGCGGCGGGAGCTGCAGGCGCTTTGCCTATTGTAGCGGGGCCTATTGTAGCGAGGCGGCGGCAGGGGACGAAATTACTTGCTCGAATCGGTCGGCGTGGTGTAGTTAAACCAATAGATTAGGGGTGGAAGCTGCGTTCACATATGAGCGCATGCACGCCTTGGCAGGCCACGCCTTAATGTCACCTCTGCCTCAAGTGGAGTTCTCTCGTGATCACCTCTCGCCGCTCTCTTCTCACCATGTTCGGACTGGCACTGCCAGTCGCGGCTTGGACCGCGACCGCGGCCGTCGCCAGCCCGGCGGCTACGACACACAAGCCAGCTGCACACCATGCCTCGGCGTCGCACAAGGCGTCGGCGACGCATGCTGCGGCCGCCCATAAGGCGAAGGCACATAGCGCGATGGCGCACCAGGCGACGTCGAAGAAGACCAAGACGGGGTAGTTGCCCTGACGCAGCAAAGAAAGCCGCGGATAGCGGCATTCTCCGGCATGACGGACTGACCGGTGCTCGCCGGGTGACGGGTTGGTGCTGGCCGTGCACCACGCGACGCACTGAATTCCTGAGCGTCGCCTCATGGCCACAATTGGCCGCCTGCGCGGGAGAGCCGAGGTGCATGGGCGAGCAAAGGCGGCGACCGTCTGCATGCCGGTCGCCGCTCCGGCCTCATCGCAAGATCAATGCTGGGCGTCGGTGTAGGGATAGATCACGCTGCCGGTCTTGTCTTTCGGCGGCCATAGGATGACCTCGGTGTTCGGGTCGGTGAACTGGCTGACCTCGTTGTTTTTCAGGCCGCGGAACTGGACTTCCAGCACCTGCGCCTCGGCCCATTCGCCGCCCGGGGCAAACTTGATGTCGCCCGCCGTGGTCTTGAACGTGTGGGTGCGCAGGTAGTCGGCGAGCTTGGCTTGGTCGAGGCTCTTGGTGCCCTCGACCGCCTGTTGCAGGACCTGCATGTAGGCGTAGGCGAAGGGCGGGATGTAGTAGCCGAGCGCATCGACGCCGGCGGCCTGGGCGCGGGATTGGTAGACCTTCAGGAAGTCCTTGGCCTCGGGCGTGGCGAAGCTGGCCCATGGCAGCCAGAAATCGTAGTCGACGATGCCGTTCAGCAGCGGGCCGAGCTGCGCCTTGATGGCGGTGCTCTGCAGGCCGACCATGCCGCCGCCGAATAGTTTCGCTTTCAAACCGACCTCGTGCGCGGCGCGGATCATGCCGACGGTGTCGGGCGGATAGGAGGCGACGAAGACCAGGTCGGGCTCGGTGGCCTGGATGGCGCGGACGATCGGCGTGTAGTCGGTGGTGCTGGGCGGGTAGCTTTTGTCGTAGACGATTTTCAGGCCGGCCTGCTTGGCAAGGGTGCGGGCGCCGTCGAGCGCATTGTGCGGAAACTCGGCGTCGGCGCCGACGAGGGCGATCGTCAGAGGCTTCGGGGTTTGCGCCATTGCCGTCTCGAAGAAGCCTTTCGAGAAGCTTTGTTTCGGCTGTGGACCGCCGGTGGGCGTGAAGGAGAAGTAGTTCGGGTAGTTGAACTCGGTGTTCACCGCGAGGCCGAACAGGCTAAGGAAGGTGCGGTTGTGCTGCATAATGACCGGCATGGCGGGCGCGACCATGTTGGTGGCGTAGCCGCTGACGACAAGGTCGACTTTGTCGACGTCGAGCAGCTTGGTGTAGATGCCAGGGACGGTCGCGGGATTCGATTGGTCGTCGTAATAGACCAGCTTGACGGGGCGGCCGATGATGCCGCCCTTGGCGTTGGTCTCCTCCATCCAGATCTGCATTGCCAGCAGGGCCGCCTTGCCGATCGGCGCGAGGCCGCCGGTGAGCGCCATGCCGAAGCCGATGGTGATCGGTGGTTGCTGGGCGCGCGCCGGGGTGCCCAACAGCCCGAGCAGCGTCGCTGCCAGGATCAGCATGATCCGCATCTGGTCGTCCTCCCGCTTGTTGCTTGGGCGCAATCCTAGGCGGAGGGGCGGACGGGCGCCAGAGTGGGGAGTGGGAATCAGTCCGGTGTCTGGGGTGAGCTAAGCGGGGTTTCCGGCGGAGGGATGCAAAGAAGATGGCCGGCAATTGTACCGAACGAAGTCCCTCACCCGGAGCGCTGACGCGCTCCGACCTCTCCCAGAGGGAGAGGTAAAGGTGTTTTGGGGGCGTGGTGGACGGTGCGGTAGTCGGGGCCGTCGATCGGCAGGCCGGTGCGGCGGTCGACCAGCACCGGGTCGGCCGGAATGCCGGTGGCGCTGTGGACGATCTCGACGTTTGGGCCCTCGGGGGCGAAGTGGCGGTTGCCGTAAGCGAGCAGAGCCAACAACACGGGCCGGAAATCGCGGCCGCGGGCGGTCGGGATGTATTCGTCGCGCGGGGGGCGCTCGCTGTAGCGGCGGCGCTCGAGCATGCCGGCCTCGACAAGGGCGTTCAGCCGGCGGGTCAGCATGTTGGGCGCGACACCGAGGCTGCGGCGGAAATCGTCGAAGCGGGTGACGCCGCGTAACGCATCGCGCAGGATCAACATGCTCCACCACTCGCCGACGCGATCGAGGCTGCGGGCGATGGGACAGGACATCTCGGACAGGCTGGTGTGGCGCATGGACATCATATAGCGCCGTCAGTATTATGATGCAAGTTACGGATGGAGGGCGCGGTGGCCGAGCGGTTGTTTCTGGAGGATCTGGTGGCGGGGCAACGTTTTGTCAGCGCTTCGTTCACGGTCTCAGCCGCGGAGATCGTGGCGTTCGCGACGCAGTACGATCCGCAGCCGTTTCATCTGGGCCATGACGAAGCGGCGGACAGCCTGTTCGGCGGGCTGGTGGCGAGCGGCTGGCATACGGCGGCGATGACGATGCGGAAGGTGGTCGAGAGCGTGCCGACGGCGGGGGGGATCATCGGCACCGGCGGCGAGCTAAGGTGGCCTCGGCCGACGCGGCCCGGCGACGTGCTGCATGTGGAGACCGAGGTGCTGGAGGTTACGCCGTCGCGGTCTCGGCCGGAGCGGGGGATGGTGACGGTGCGGTGTGTCACGTTGAACCAGGATGGCGAGGCGGTGCAGACATTCGTGCCGAAGCTGGTGGTGCCGCGGCGGCCGGCCCCCGTTGATGGCTGAGGATATTGGCGAGCGGGTGCGGATCACCGCGGACGGATTGCGCGATGGGTCGCTGATCGCTGCGGCACGGGCCCGGGTCGGCGGCGATCCTTCGTTCCTGTCGGACGCGGCGATCGAGGCGAGTTTGGACGCGGCGTTGACGCAGCATCCTCGCGGCGAGGATGTCTGGCTGTTCGGCTACGGATCGCTGATGTGGAACCCGGCGATGCACTTCGCCGAGAGCCGGCCGGGGCGGGTGCGCGGGTGGCATCGTTCGTATTGCCTATGGGCGCATATGGGACGGGGGACGCCGGAGGTGCCGGGGCTGATGCTGGCGCTCGACAAGGGGGGAAGTTCAGCGGGACTGCTGTTCCGGTTTCCGGCGGCGACGGCGCGGGCGGAACTTTTGCTGCCGTGGCGGCGGGAGATGTTCACCGGGGCGTATCTGGCGCGTTGGGTGCGGGTGGATTGCGCGGGCGGGTCGGTGATGGCGGCGAGTTTCGTCGCGAACCATGCCCATCCGCGCTACGCGGGGCGGCTGGATGAAGCGGTGATCGCGCGGAGTCTCGCGGTGGCGACGGGAAGTTTGGGGAGCTGCACCGAGTATCTGGCGCACACGCTGGCGGTCCTGCGGGCGCATGAGCTGACGGATCGGTCGCTGGAACGGTTGGAGCGGATGGTGGCGGAGACGGTGGCGGCGCGTTAGGCTGGGGCTGGCCCGTCCCTCCGCCTTGGTCCGCTCTTCGCGGCCGAAGCCCACAAGGGGGAGGGGGAGTGTGTTTCTTTCGGAGGAGAAACGTGATGCAGGACCTCGACGAATTCACGGCGACGGATGCGGCGCTGGCGCAATTGGCGGCGACACCGAACGCCCGACTGAAGGAGATCTCCGAGGCGGCGGTGCGGCATCTGCACGCGTTCGCGCGCGAGGTGAATTTGACGCCAGCGGAGTGGCTGGCGGGGATCGCGTTCATGACGCAGGTCGGCAAGGCCTGCACGAACGTGCGGCAGGAGTTCATTCTGCTGTCGGATGTGTTGGGGTTGAGCGCGGTGGTCAACGCGCTGCATGACAAGAAGGCGCGGGAATTGGGGACGCAGAGCAGTCTGCTCGGGCCGTTCTATCGTGAGGGCTCGCCGGCGTTGGCGCTGGGGGATTGCATCGTGCGCAATCCGGACACCGAGCAGATCGTGCTGTATGGCCAGGTGACCGATAATGACGGTGCGCCGATTCCTCATGCCTCGGTGCAGGTTTGGCAGACCAGTGCGCATGGGCTGTACGATCTGCAACAGCAGGACCATGATGTGATGGACCTGCGGGCGAGTTTTCGTTGCGATGATGAGGGGAAATATCATTTCAGGACCGTGCGGCCGTTGGGGTATCCGATTCCGATGGATGGGCCGGTGGGGAAGATGGTGCGGGCGCAGAATCGGCATGGCTTCCGGCCGGCGCATATTCATTTCCTGATTGGTGGGGAGGGGTTTCGGGAACTGGTAACCGCTTTGTATTTTGGCGATGACGATCATATCGATTCGGATACGGTGTTCGGCGTGTCGGGGTCGCTGGTGATTACGGCGGCGGATGATCCGGGGTCGCCGGTGGCGGGGTTGCAGGCGGTGCGGTACGATTTCCGGCTGGCGCGCGCGGTTGAGGGGGAGATGGGGCGCGTGGGGGCGGATCCGGCCAGCTTGCTGGCGGCTGAATAGCTGGCGGGAAGCGACGTTAAGGTAGGTTATTCAGCCGCAGATGAACGCGGATCCAGGCGGTTTCGATTGGCTTTTGGGGAGACTTTGCGTGGCGCGGCGGTTGGTTGATATCTCGGCGCCGTTGAAGGCGGGGATCAAGAGCGATCCGCCGCATATGCTGCCGCAGATCGAGTATCTGGATCACCATGTGACGGCGCCGGCGATGGCCGAGTATATGGGCGTGCGGGTGGATCAGTTGCCGGACGGGGAATATGCGGCGGTCGAGCGGGTGGCGATCAGCACGCATAACGGCACGCATCTGGATGCGCCGTATCATTATTTCTCGACGATGAACCATGCGTTGACACCGGGGGGCGAGCCTTCGTGGCGGATCGACGAGGTGCCGTTGGAATGGTGTTTTCAGCCCGGGGTGAAGTTGGATTTTCGGCATTTGCCGGATGGGTACGTTGCGACTCCGGGCGATGTCGAGGCAGAGCTGCGGCGGATCGGTCATGCGTTGCGGCCGCTGGAGATCGTGGTGGTGAATACCAGCGCTGGGGCAAAGTACGGCGCGGACGATTATGTTGATTCCGGATGTGGAATGGGGAAGGCCGCGACCTTGTGGATGCTGGAACGCGGCGTACGGTTGGTGGGGACCGATGCGTGGAGTTGGGATGCGCCGTTCTCGTTGACGCGGAAGCGGGTGGCGGAGACGGGGGATGCGGGGCTGATCTGGGAAGGGCATCGGGCCGGACGCGAGATCGGCTATTCGCATCTGGAGAAGCTGCATAATCTGGAGGCGTTGCCGGCGGATGGGTTTGAGGTGGTTTGCTTTCCGGTGAAGGTGCATCGGGGGTCGGCGGGATGGACTCGGGCGGTGGCGATTTTGCCCGGGTGAGACGAAGAGGCGTGGGAAGGTCAGTCCCGCGCGTTTAACGAGCCGTGAGCGCGAGAACGTCGGCCTGTTCCTCCACTGTGGTGCGATCGAACGCCTGTGAAGTGCGAGCTCGGCCTGATCCACGGCGTCGACGGCGTCCGAGTGCGTGAATTCCGCCTGCGGATCATAATCGGCGCGATGGCGGACTTCCTGCAGCGCGAGCGACGTCCCTGCGGTCAATGACGCAATCAATCGCGACTTGTCACCCGCCGGGCTGCGCGCAACTGAGCCAGTCGACGCGGCGCGCTGAAGGGCCAGCGCTTACTTTACTGCCGCCCCGATCCGCCGGGCCTCAACATCGGGGACCGGGTCGGAGGACACCCTTCCCTGACGGTTTCCGTGGCGTATCGGGGCGACATCCTGTAAGATAGCATAACTAACCTATAATCGAACAGGATCACCGATGCAACCTATTTCAGCCGCCGTGCCCATCTGCCGTGCCCATCTGCGCCTTCCGTTGGCCATCTCCTTCCCGGGTGGAGGGGTTGCTGGATTGACCAGAAAAATTCCCCGGAACGCGCCTCGCGCGGAACCTGTCGGCCTTGGATCGTCGCGGCGGCGGCGCTTCGTCGCTCCGCCGCCCGGACAGGCAAACTCGGTGGCAACTGGGGACAGCCGCGCGATCCTCGCCCAGACGGTATCTCGAAATCGACCCATGGACCTTGAGGCGGCGTGCGGTTCGGACGGCGGGCGGCAGATGTCCTCGCAGAAGCCCATGCACCTGTTGCGGACTGCCGGAGCGACGATCCGCGGTGGGGGCAGCGCTTTGTCGGTCCTCGACGGGGAAGGCCGCAGCTTGGGACGGGCGAGGAGACGGAAGAACGGACCTTGGGGCCGGGCATGACGCAATCAACGCCATGGACCGTGAGGTGGCGTGCGGTCGCGATGGTCGCGCAGCACAAGTCATCGCAAAAGCCCATGCACCTGTTACGGACCGTCGGAGCGACGATCAGTGGCTGGCGCCGCGCATTGTCGGTCCGCCGCAGGGAAGGCGGTAGCCCTGGGCGGGCGGATTGAGCGGTGACGGCAACCGGGAATCGGGCATGGCGAAATCAAGGCCATGGACCGTGAGGCGGTGCGCGGTCCGGACGGCCGGGCGACCCATTTCGTCGTAGAAGCCCATGCACCTGTTGCGGACCGTGGGTGCGACGATCAGCGGCGGGCGCGGCGCTTTGTCGGTCACCGACAGGGAAGGCGGTAGCCTCGGGGTGGGCGGATGGAGCGGTGATGGTTCGCGGGCGCTGGGCGTGGCGAAATCAACGCCATGGACCGTGAGCCGGCGCGCAGTCCGGACGGCCGGGCGACCCATGTCATCGCAGAAGCCCATGCACCTGTTGCGGACCGCGGGTGCGACGATAAGCGGCGGGCGCGGCGCGTCGCCGATCAGCGGCAAGGGCGGCGGGTGTCATGGGTTGGGCGGATTGACTGGGACTGCGCTCGGATGGGGCATGGCGACATCAACACCATGAACCGTGAGGCGGCGCCCGGGGTGGATCACCCCGAGGCAGATGTCGTCGCAGAACCGTGTGCACGGTCGGGCCGTCGGGGCCGCCGATACCACGGTGGCCACTTTGTCTGCCGTTCTGGAGAAAACCAGACAGGAGCCCATGCACCGGTGGCGCATGGGGGGCCTGGTTGCGGAGGGCCGGACCTCGACGCCGCCCCACCCGGGCGGCGCCGTTCGTCAGGCGTCAGGACTTGCCGCCATTCCCCTCGACGGTGCCACGTGTTCCGTTGTTGTTGGCGGGACCGCCGGAGCCGCCGGTCCGAACGGCCGAGCCCTCGGTGTTGGACGGCATCCGGCCGCTCATGGCCTGGCCGGTTGGCTGGACGTTCATCGACTGCAGCGTCGCCATGTCGAGTTGGCCGCTGACGTTGAGGTTATGCGCCTGCTGCCACTTGCGCACACCGGCCTCGGTCATCGGACCCCAGACGCCGTCGATCCTGCCTTGGTAGTCGCCGGCCGGCTTCAGCTTGGCCTGCGCCTCGCGGATGGTGCGGTGCGAAGGCATCATCTGGGAGGCGTCGCTGCTGGGCATGTTGCCCGCGTTGCTGGCCATGGTCGAGCTGGTGCTGGCCGGTGGGGGCGGCGGCGCGGCGCTTGCCTGACTGTTGTTGCTGTGGCCGCCGAACATCGAACAGGCGGGCAGGGCGGTGAGGGCGCTGAGCGCAAGGATGGCGCCGAAATTGCGGGTTGGCCCAAAGCTGCGGGTTGTCATTGTGTGTGTGTCTCCTCATTGCCGCATGAAGGCCCGGCTGTAGGCAGAAGGGACGCCACGGTGGTTCGGTTGCGTTGGGCAACTGAAGTTGATCGTGGGGCGGGAGGGTGGCGGGGGACGCACTCTCACCCTCGGCGCTTTGCGCCTCGACCTGAGGTTGAGTCATTGGTTGAGCTTCAGGCCGGGCTCGGGCCAGGGCAGTGCGACGAGGCGGCCAGTGCCGGAGAGGGTGACATAGGCGGTGCGCAGGTCGGAGCCGCCGAAGCAGATGTTGGTGGTCATCGGGTCGGGCAGCTTCACCTGGCGGACGATGGTGCCGTCGGGGGCGATGGAGGTGATGGCGCCGGTGATCAGCGTGGCGACGCAGATGTTGCCGTGCGCGTCGACTGCGAGGCTGTCGAAGCGCTGGTAGCCGCCGAGGCCGGCGATCAGGCGGCCGCCGTGCGGGGATGGGAATTGGTGTTTGCGGGCGACGCCGGGGGCGGCAAGGTCGAACGCCCAGAGGCGCGCGGTTTCCGTTTCGGCGACGTAGACCACGCTGCCATCGGGCGACAAGCCGACGCCGTTGGGGGTGAGGATGGGGTGGGCGACCTCGACGATTTTGGAACCGTCGGCGAGGGCGTAATACAGGCCGCCGTGGTCGCGGTCGCGCGCGCGGCTCTTGCCCAGGTCGCTGAAGTAGAAGCCGCCATGGGCGTCGAACACCAGGTCGTTGGGACCGCGCAATTTGTGGCCGTTGCAGGAGTCGTACAGCGCGTCGAGTTTGCCGGTGGCGGGGTCGAGGCGCTGGATGCTGCCCGAGATATAGTCCGACGCCTGGATGACGGGGCGCAACAGGCCGTGCTCGCGCCGCCAGCCGAAGCCGCCGTTGTTGCAGATGTAGAACGCGCCGTCGGGGCCGAGCGCGAGGCCGTTGGGGCCGCCGCCGGTGTGCGCGATGACCTCGGTGCGACCGTCCTGGTGGACGCGGGTGACGGTTTGGCGCTCGATCTCGACCAGTGCGATGCTGCCGTCGGGCATCGCGACGGGGCCTTCGGGAAAGCTGAGGCCGGTCGCGATGGTGCGAAAGTCGGTCATTGGTACGTTCCCCCCGCGGTGTGTTGGGGGAAGCGTAATCGATCAGGCGGGGCGCGCCAGTCCTCCCTGGCGCTCGACGAACGCGGCGATCTCGGCAACGCCCTGGCCGGCGCGGATATTGGCGAAGACGAAGGGGCGGGCGCCGCGCATCTTGCGGGCGTCGCGGTCCATGATTTCCAGGCTGGCGCCGACGTGCGGGGCGAGGTCGATCTTGTTGATCACCAGCAGGTCGCTGCGGGTGATGCCGGGGCCGCCCTTGCGGGGGATCTTGTCACCGGCCGAGACGTCGATGACGTATATCGTCAGGTCGGCGAGCTCGGGGCTGAACGTGGCGGCGAGATTGTCGCCGCCGGATTCGATCAGGATCAGGTCGAGGCCGGGGAAGCGGCGGGAGAGGTCGGCGACGCCGGCGAGGTTGATACTGGCGTCCTCGCGGATGGCAGTGTGCGGGCAGCCGCCGGTCTCGATGCCGAGGATTCGTTCCGGCGGCAGCGAGCCGGCGCGGGTCAGGAATTCCGCGTCTTCCTTGGTGTATATGTCGTTGGTTATGGCGGCGATTTCGTATTTGTTACGGAACGATTTGCACAGCGCATCCATCAGCGCGGTCTTGCCGGTGCCGACGGGGCCGCCGACGCCGACGCGCAGGGGGCCGTTGGGGGATTGGGTCATGAGCGGAACAACCTGGTGTACTGGGTTTCGTGGCGCATGGCGGCAAGGTCGGCGCGGAAGGAGGCACCACCCAAATCATCGAGGGTGGAACTGCGGGTTTCCGCGGCGACCTGGAGAATGATCGGTTCGAGGGCGGCGAGAACGGCGAGGCCGGTGGACTGGCCGAGCGGCACGAGCCGGACCGCGGCGGAGACCAGGTTCGTGGTGAAGGATTGCAGGTAGGCGATGGTGGTCGCGTCGACGTCAATGTGGTGCAGGCCGGCGAGGGCACCGACGGCGACCGGGTATGCAAGCGGGTCGGGAACGGTCGGACATTCCCAGGCGCGGGCGGCGCGCATGAAGGCGGCGCCCTGGTTGAGGGTCTCGGCTTGGCGCTCACGTGACGGCGCGGTCGCGGCGGCCAGTTCCGCGATCGTTTCAAGGTCGGCGCCTGGTGCGTGGGCGTGGCGCAGCAGGATGGCGTCGCTGCGGGGGGCGCCGTGCAGCAGGATGTCGGTCAGCCAGTCGCGCAGGGTGTCGCCATCGGTGATGTCGCCGGCCTCGACCGCCCACTCGATGCCGTGCGAGTACGCGAAGCCGCCGGTGGGGAAGGTGGGCGACAGCCAGGTGAGCAGGCGGATGATTGCGTGCGACGTTGCGGTAGCAGAACCTTCAGTCATGCTGGTGGTCGTCATCGTGATGGTGATGATGGTGGCCGCCGGCGGTGTAGGCACCGGCCTCGGGATCGAAGGGCGCGTCGATGGCGTCGACGTGGCCGCCGAGACCCTCCACCATCTCCTTTATCACGTGATCTGCGCGGATGCGGATGCGGTCGCCGAGCAGTTGGACGGGAAGGTGGCGGTTGCCCAGGTGCCAGGCGATGCGGACCAACTCGCCCTCGTCATGCGCGTGGATTTCGAGCAGCGGTTCCGGCCTGGCGCGGACTTGCACCACGCCGCCGCTGTCGAGCACGAGGCCGTCGCCATGGCGCAGGCGCAGGGCTTGCGGCAGGTCGAGCAGGATTTCGGAGCCACCTTCGGTCACGAGCAGAATGCGGCGGCGGTGCCTGCGGTCGAAGTCGATCAATACGCGGTCGACCTGATCGGACTGGTCCCAGCTTCCGGCGGGCGCGACTCGTGATGCGCGCATCAGAACAGGAAATAGCGCTGTGCCATCGGCAGCACGGTGGCGGGCTCGCAGGTCAGCAAGACGCCGTCCGCGCGCACCTCGTACGTTTCGGGATCGACTTCGATCACCGGCGTGGCGCTGTTGTGGATCATGCTGCGCTTGCCGATGCCGCCGCGCGTGTTGGCGACGGCGACGAGCTGGCGTTGCAGCTTGAGTGTGGCACCGATCTCCGCCTCCAGCGCCGCGGCCGAAACGAAGGTGAGGCAGCTTGCCGCCATCGCCAGGCCGAAGGCGCCGAACATCGGGCGGTAGTGAACCGGCTGCGGCGTGGGGATCGAGGCGTTGGGATCGCCCATCGGCGCGCAGGCGATGCTGCCGCCCTTGATCACCAGGTCAGGCTTCACGCCGAAGAACGCCGGCGACCACAGCACAAGATCGGCCAGCTTGCCGGCCTCGATCGAGCCGATCTGGCGCGCCATGCCCTGCGCGATCGCCGGATTGATGGTGTATTTGGCGATGTAGCGCTTCACCCGCGCGTTGTCGGCGGCGCCGTCGCCGGGAAGCGGGCCGCGCTGGGTTTTCATCTTGTGCGCGGTTTGCCAGGTGCGAATGATCACCTCGCCGACGCGACCCATGGCCTGGCTGTCGGACGACATCATCGAAAGCGCGCCGAGATCGTGCAGGATGTCCTCGGCGGCGATGGTTTCCTTGCGAATGCGACTTTCCGCAAACGCAACGTCCTCCGGGATCGAGCTGTCGAGGTGATGACAGACCATGAGCATGTCGAGATGCTCATCCAGCGTGTTGGCGGTGTAGGGCCGGGTCGGATTGGTCGAGCTGGGCAGCACGTTGGGCAGACCGGCGACCTTGATGATGTCCGGCGCGTGGCCGCCGCCGGCGCCTTCGGTGTGAAATGCGTGGATGGTGCGGCCCTTGAAGGCCGCGATGGTGTCCTCCACGAAACCCGACTCGTTCAGCGTGTCGGTGTGGATCATCACCTGGATGTCGAAACGATCGCCGACCGACAGGCAGTTGTCGATTGCCGCCGGCGTGGTGCCCCAATCCTCGTGCAGCTTCAGACAGGCGGCGCCGGCGCGAACCATTTCCTCGATGGCGGCGGGCCGTGCCGCGTTGCCCTTGCCGGCAAACGCGATGTTGACCGGCAGGCCCTCGGCGGCCTGCAGCATGCGTGCGAGGTGCCATGGCCCCGGCGTGCACGTCGTCGCCGCGGTGCCGGTGGCGGGCCCGGTGCCGCCACCGATCAGCGTGGTGACGCCGGACGCGATGGCTTCCTCGACCTGCTGCGGACAGATGAAATGGATGTGGCTGTCGATGCCGCCGGCGGTGAGGATCTTGCCCTCGCCGGCGATCACTTCGGTGCCGGGACCGACAATGATATCGACGCCGGGTTGAACGTCGGGATTGCCGGCCTTGCCGACTTTGGCAATGCGGCCGTTGGTGATCGCGACGTCGGCTTTGATGATGCCCCAATGGTCGATGATCAGCGCATTGGTGATGACGGTGTCGACGGCGCCCTCGGCCTGGGAGGCCTGCGACTGTCCCATGCCATCACGGATGACCTTACCGCCGCCGAACTTCACTTCTTCGCCGTAGACGGTCAGATCGCGTTCGACCTCGACAAACAGATCGGTGTCGGCGAGGCGCACGCGATCGCCGGTGGTGGGGCCGAACATGTCGGCATAGGCGGCGCGGGTGATGCGGGCCATCAGTCGAGCGATCCCATGATGGCGGCGCGAAAGCCGAACACGACACGCTTGCCGCGGTACGGCACCAGCGTGATCTCGCGGGTCTGGCCGGGTTCGAAACGGACGGCGGTCCCGGCGGCGATATCGAGGCGCTGGCCGCGGGCGGCGGCACGGTCGAATGACAGGGCCGGATTGGTTTCGGCGAAATGGTAATGACTGCCAACCTGGATTGGGCGATCGCCGGTGTTGGCCACGAGGAGGGTGGTCTGCGGCAAACCGGCGTTCAGCTCGATATCGCCTGGCTGGGTGAGGATCTCGCCGGGGATCATCGGATCGGCTCGTGCACGGTCACGAGTTTGGTGCCATCGGGGAACGTTGCTTCCACCTGGACATCGTGGATCATCTCGGCGACCCCCTCCATGACATGCGCGCGGGTGACCACGTTCGCGCCGGCCTCCATCAGATCCGCTACGCTCTTGCCGTCGCGCGCGCCCTCGACCACGAAGTCGGTGATCAATGCGACTGCCTCCGGGTGGTTCAGCTTGACCCCACGCTCCAACCGCCGTCGCGCGACCATTGCGGCCATGCTGATCAGCAGCTTGTCCTTCTCTCGCGGCGTCAGGTTCATTCCGCCCGTCCTTTCAGCACAGCCACACCCGCGGCAGTGGCCGCGCCCCACGCAGCACGCGCAGCACCGTTATGACCGCGGTCCGAACCGCGGCACTGGTGTTGCCGAGTATGCGCACAACCAGCATTCCGTTCCAGGCACTGGCACCTGCCTCGCTTGGCAGAACGCGCCGAATCGAGTCCAGCATCGCCTCCGCATTGGAGGCGACATGCACGATGGTCGCAACCGCCCGCGCCCCGGCCGCCACCGCTTTATGTTTCAGGATGGCGTTGGCGTCGCCATCCAACCGCACCGCGTCCTGCCATATCAGCCGGCCGTCGCGCCGGATTTGAATCAGGTCTCGCAGCCATGCCTGCTCGATCGTTTCACCCATGGCGGTCCTGCCGAACACCAGCGACTCCACGCCGAGGAACCACGCATTACCAGCAAGGTCTACCGCCAATCGTCGATCGAGCGCGCAACGATCGAACAGGATCGTCTCTTGCGGCAGCCATTCGGCCGAGGCGCCCGCCGCCACCGCGATGCGGGTGCGCACGAGCGACGGCAAGCTGCCCGGCAACGCACGATAAAAGCGCTCGGCCGCCTGTGCAGCGATCGACGCGCGCGCACCGGCCGCGATGTCGAATGCGCTTTCCAGACGATCACCACCGGCGATGCCGCCCGAGGTGTTCAAGGTGACAATGTCTAACCATTCCGGCACCAGGGCGCGCGGGAAGCGCGCCTTCAGACAGCCGGCCTGGCGCAGCCGATTCAGCGTCGTGATCTCGTCACGCCGGCGGACCGAAACCGCGAGCTCGCCAACCGCACGCTGGAGGGTTTGGGGGTCAGACAGACAGGCGCCGTCGTACATCCGCTTCGTCGAGTTCCTCCTGCGGCCCGGACAGCACGATGTCACCGCGGTCCATCACCGCGATCGTCTGTGCCAGTTCCTTGGCAAAGTCGAAATACTGCTCGACCAGCAGGATGGCCATATCCCCACGCGACCGCAACAAGGCGATCACCCGCCCAATGTCCTTGATGATGCTCGGCTGGATTCCTTCGGTCGGTTCATCAAGCACCAGGAGGCGCGGCTTGGTCACCAGCGCCCGGCCGATCGCGAGCTGTTGCTGCTGCCCGCCCGACAGGTCGCCGCCGCGGCGACGCAGCATCGTCTTCAATACCGGAAAGAGCTCGAAGATCTCGTCAGGCACCTTGCGCTGACCGCGCGGCAGCACGGCGAAGCCTGTTTCCAAATTCTCCCGCACTGTCAGCAGCGGAAAGATGTCACGTCCTTGCGGCACCCACGCGATGCCACGGCGCGCCCGTTCATAAGTGGGCAGCTTGGTGATGTCCGCGCCTTCCCACCGTATCGTGCCGCGCGTTATCGGATGCGCGCCCACGATCGCCCGCAGCAGGGAGGTCTTGCCGACACCATTGCGACCCAGCAGGCAGGTCACCGCGCCCACCTGGGCGGTGATGGAAACCTGACGCAGTGCGATGGCAGCGCCATAGTATAGATCGACGTGATCGACTTCCAGCATCTATCGGCCCAAATACACTTCGATCACGCGCGGGTCCTCACTGACGTGATCAATCGACCCCTCCGACAACACCGAGCCCTCGTGCAGCACTGTCACTTTGACGCCCAGCGCGCGCACGAAGGCCATGTCATGCTCCACCACCACCACGCTGCGCGTCTTGTTGATCTCACGCAGCAGCTCGGCGGTCTGTTCCGTTTCGGAATCAGTCATGCCGGCAACGGGTTCGTCAACCAGCAGCAGTTGCGGTTCCTGCGCCAGCAACATGCCGATCTCGAGCCACTGCTTCTGGCCGTGCGACAGCGCCGCAGCCTGGCGCCGGCGCTGCTCTGTCAGGCGCGTGGTCTCCAGGATTTCCTCAATCCGTTGCTTTTCCGATGCGGTTTCGCGCGCCCACAGCGTGAAGCGCGGCCGCCTGTCCTCGGCCAGCGACAGCAGCAGGTTGTCCCACACGGTGTGCGGCTCGAACACCGTCGGCTTCTGGAACTTGCGCCCAATGCCGAGTGCGGCAATGGACGGCTCGTCCATGCGGGTCAGATCGGTATCCTTGCCGAACACCACCTTGCCCTGGTCCGGTCGCGTCTTGCCGGTGATCACGTCCATCATGGTGGTCTTGCCGGCGCCGTTCGGCCCGATCACGGCGCGCATTTCGCCGGCTTCCAGCACAAGGGACAATGCGTTCAACGCGCGGAAGCCGTCGAAGCTGACGGTGACGCCATCGAGATACAGCAGGGTATCGCCGCTCCGCACCATGGCGCCGCTCATTCCACGGCCTCCTGCGCGGCGACCGCCTCATGAACGATCGCCGCTTCCTGTGCAGCGACAGCCGGCTCGACCGCGCCCTTGCGGCGCGGCAGCAGCCCCATCAATCCGCGCGGCAAAAACAGCGTAACGAAAATGAACATTGCGCCGAGCGCGTAGAGCCACCATTCTGGCAGCACCGAGGTGAACCAGGTCTTGCCGAGGTTTACCAGCACCGCGCCGAGCACCGCACCCGACAGCGTGCCGCGACCGCCCACGGCGACCCAGATCACCGCCTCGATGGAGTTGCCGGGGGCAAACTCCGAGGGGTTGATGATGCCCACCTGTGGCACGTAGAGCGCACCGCCGATGCCGGCCATCACCGCGGACACCACCCATACGACCAATTTGTAAGCCTCGGGACGATACCCGAGGAAGCGCGTTCGCGATTCGGTGTCGCGCACCGCGATCAACACCTTGCCAAAGCGCGAGGTGACCAAATAGCGCGCCACCAGAAACTGCAGGCACAGGAACGCCGCGGTGATGATCAGCAACGCGCAGCGTGTGCTTTCCGCCTGCACATTGAAACCGAGGATGTCCTTGAAGTCGGTCATCCCGTTGTTGCCGCCGAATCCCATATCGTTGCGGAAGAACGCCAACAGCAGCGCGTAGGTCAACGCCTGGGTGATGATCGAAAGATAGACGCCGGTCACGCGCGAGCGGAATGCCAGCCAGCCGAATACCAATGCCAGCAGGCCGGGCACCAGCACCACCATCACCGCGGCAAACACGAACCAGTCGAAGCCATACCAGTACCACGGCAGTTCATGCCAACCGAGGAACACCATGAAGTCAGGCAGGATCGGGTTGCTGTAGACGCCGCGTGCACCGATCTGGCGCATCAGATACATGCCCATGGCGTAGCCGCCGAGCGCGAAGAACGCGGCGTGGCCCAGGGTCAGAATGCCGGCGAAGCCCCAGACGAGATCGACCGCCAATGCGAGCATTGCGAAACAGAGATACTTGCCTGCGAGCGAAACGACATAGGTCGACGCGTGCATTGTCGCGTTGGTGTCTGTCATAAGATTGAGCAGGGCGAGCAGGATCGCCCCGCCCAGCACAAGCGCGACGGTGGTCGTGCATGAAAGCCTGGTCATGCCTCGGCCGCCCGCCCCTTCAACGGGAACATGCCGCGAGGCCGCCGCTGGATGAACAATATCAGCAACACCAGCACGACGATCTTGCCGAGAACGGCGCCGGCGACGGGTTCGAGGAATTTGTTGACAATGCCCAGCGTCAGCGCACCGACCACGGTGCCCCACAGATTGCCGACACCGCCGAATACCACCACCATGAAGCTGTCGATGATGTAGCCCTGGCCGAGATTGGGCGAGACATTGTCGATCTGGCTCAGCGCCACACCCGCCATGCCGGCGACACCAGACCCCAGCCCGAAGGTCAGCGCGTCGATCCATGGCGTGCGGATGCCCATCGCCGCCGCCATCTGGCGATTTTGTGTGACCGCCCGCATGGACAAACCGAGCGATGTAAAGCGCAGGGAGGCCATCAAGGCTGCGAGCACCATCGCCGCGAAGATGATGATGTAGAGCCGATTAAAGGTGATGGTGAGGCCACCCCACTGGGTCGCGCCGCTCATCCAGTCCGGTGTGCCGACGTCACGATTGTTCGCGCCGAAGATCGAACGCACCGCCTGTTGCAAGACCAGCGACAATCCCCAGGTCGCCAGCAATGTTTCCAGCGGCCTGCCATACAACCAGCGGATCAATGTGCGCTCGATCACGATACCGAGGATGCCCGCGACGATGAAGGCAAGCGGCACCGAGATAATCAGACTGGCCCCGAACAGACCTGGCGCTGCGCTCCGGATGACCTGCTGCACCACGAAGGTCACATAGGCGCCGATCATGACCATTTCGCCATGCGCCATGTTGATCACGCCCATCACACCGAAGGTGATGGCCAAACCAGCGGCGGCAAGCAGCAGCACGGAACCCAGGCTGAGACCGTAATAGACACTCTGTGCGACCGACCACAGTTGCAGTACCCGATCGATCGCGCCGATCGCGGTACGCGCGGCGTCCGCGACAGCCGGCGGTTGGTCGGTCAGGGTATCGAGCAGCGCCCGGCTGTCGAGATCGCCGCGGGCGCGGATCGTGGCGATTGCGGCCAGTCGATCCGCGTCCGAAGCATTGTCGGAGAACAGCAACGCGGCAGCGTGAGCTTGCTCCATGCGCCGCTTGATGGTGGCGTCGGTCTCCTTGGCGATTGCCTTGTTCAAGGCGGGCAACGCCGCAGGGTCGTGCGAGTGAAACACCGCCTCGGCGGCTTCGAGCCGCGCCGCGGGATCGGCCGACAACAGGCGCAAGCTGCCGAGCGCCGCTTCGACCTCGCCGCGGACCGGATTGTTCATGCGCACCTGTTTGACGCCGCTGGCCATGACGTCCGGCGCCGGCTTGCCGGTGGTGGCGTCGAGAAAGCCGCCGTCATCGGTCTTGACGAACAGCGCATGGTCGGCGCGGACGTAGAGGCGGCCCGCTTGCAGCGCGGACAGCACTGCCTGCGCCTGCGGATGGCCAGAAAAGGCCAGGAGTTCGACACCCTGGCGGATCGAATCGAAATTGCCCGATGCCAGTGCGGCGAAGCCATCTTCGGCGTCATCGGCGCGCCCTGGGACCGGCGACAGAATCAAAAGGACAAGAACCAGCAGTCCAATGAAACGGCGCATCCTGCTTCCTTCCTGCAATTGGCGGGGATGGGCCGGATGCGCCAGCCCATCCCCGACCATGCAATCAGACCGGTCTCAGGCCTTCTTGCCGCCGCCGGCGCCGCAGGTGTGCGTCTTCACGTTGTAGGCTCCGCAATGCAGCGGCTCCCGCCAGTCACCGATCAGATCCTTGGTGTCGGCGACGTAGGGGGACCATTCCGCCGCAACCACGAGGCCCGGCGTCTGCGAGACGATGTTGAACATCCCGTCCGCCTGGATTTCACCGATCAGCACGGGCTTGGTGATGTGGTGATTCGGCATCATTGCCGAGTAGCCACCCGACAGATTCGGTACCGAAACGCCGATCAACGCGTCGATCACCGCGTTGGGAGCGGTGGTGCCAGCCTTCTCGACGCCCTTCACCCACATGTTGAAGCCGATGTAATGCGCCTCCATCGGATCGTTGGTGGTGCGCTTCGGGTTCTTGATGAAGCTGTGCCAGGAGTCGATGAACGCCTTGTTGTCGGGATTGTCGACGCTCTCGAAATAGTTCCATGCGGCCAGGTGGCCGACCAGTGGCTTGGTGTCCATGCCGGCGAGTTCTTCTTCACCGACGCTGAACGCCACGACGGGAATGTCCGTCGCCTTGAGGCCCTGGTTTCCCAACTCCTTATAGAAGGGCACGTTCGCATCGCCATTGATGGTCGAGACCACGGCCGTCTTCTTGCCAGCCGAGCCGAACTTCTTGATCGAGGCCACGATGTTCTGCCAATCCGAATGGCCAAACGGCGTGTAGTTGATCATGATGTCGTCCTGCTTGACACCCTTGACCTTGAGATAGGCTTCCAAGATCTGGTTGGTCGTGCGCGGATAGACGTAGTCGGTGCCGGCGAGGACCCAGCGTGTGACCTTTTCTTCCTTCATCAGGTAGTCAACGGCCGGGATTGCCTGCTGGTTCGGTGCGGCACCGGTATAGAACACGTTTCGGCTGCACTCCTGGCCCTCGTACTGGACCGGGTAGAACAAGATGCCATTGAGTTCTTCGAATACCGGCAGGACCGACTTCCGCGACACGGACGTCCAGCAGCCGAACACGGCGGCGCACTTGTCGACCGACAGCAGGCCGCGGGCTTTCTCTGCGAACAGCGGCCAGTTCGACGCCGGATCGACCACGACCGGTTCGAGCTTCTTGCCCAGCAGGCCGCCCTTCTTGTTTTGGATATCGATCAACATCAGCATGACGTCCTTCAACGTCGTCTCGCTGATGGCCATGGTGCCGGACAGCGAATGCAGAATGCCGACCTTGATGGTGCCGCCGGATGGCGCTGTTTGCGCTGCGGCGGGGGTGACCGCCTCCTTGACCGCGCCGACGGCGGCCAGCGTGAGTGCGGCGGCGCCGAGGCCTCCCAAGCCGCGACGAGTGATTTTGGTGTCCGCAGGTGCCATGAGTGTTTTCCTGTTTCCCTGTTCTGCCCTGGAGTTGTCCGTATCGAGGTAAAGTCAGATGCAGCCGCGGCACGCCGATGCATTGGCATGCCGCGGCCGACGGTCTCGACCGAGCCTTACGCAACGCCTGTGCCAAATGGCTTGCAGGGAACGATGGCCGGTACGGCGGCTCGCACGACGGCGCCGCTGCCCGATCCTGGTCACGCGGCTGTGAATCTGACCGAATTTGCGGCAACCCTCGCCCGATCGATTGCCCTGCCGGCGGCGTTATCGTTTTGTTCATCCCGCTCATGTAGGCCAGCGGAATGTTCACCTCGTTGGCTCGACCGGCTACGGGAACGATTTGTATCTGTCTGTTTTTCGCGGTCGTCATGACCGTCGCCGGGCTGGCGCCGAAGGCCGTTGGGCCTCTGTTGGGCATCGCTGGCACGCTCGGGCTCCTGGTCCTTGCATACCGGCACCTGGTCGGATTCTCCGTGGCGTGGCTGCTGCTGGCCGGAATGTCGCTTGAAATGACAATCAACGACCTGGCTGGCCCCTCCACCTACACGGCAACCATCGCGGCTGTGAAAGTCGCCCAGCTCCTCCTCGCCGCACTTTGCGTGCTCCGCTACGGACCATTGTTCGACGTCTGCAATCCGGCCGGAGCTTATTTGGTCATCTTCATCGTCGGCCTATGTCATGGCCTGCATCCCGGCCTGACGGTGGTCGACAGCGTGCGGTCCCTCGCCGGCTCGGTCGCGCCATTCGCATTCTGCCTCAGCCGTCCCCCGCGCGTTTGGGCGGACGCAATCATCCGCGCAACCTGCTGGTTACCGGTCATCAGCCTGGTCGGGGGCCTCATCTTGTATGTTACGGATCAGCGGCCCCTGTTTGTGGAGTCGGGGGGATGGCGTTTGGCCGGGCTCGGGCATCCCGCGTTCCTTGCCGGCGTGTGCCTGGCGGCGGTATATGCCTGTCTGATCCGCGTCTACCGCGGGCAAGGCCGTGGCGGTCTGATTTTGCTTGGAGCCAATTTAACAATTCTCGTTCTCACCGGTGCGCGCGCACCACTCGCCTATGGCGTATTTGTCACAATGATTGCGTTCGCTGTCATCCGGTCTCCGAACTTGCAGGGCCGGCGGCGCTGGCTACCATTGCTCTGTGCGGCGACTTTGTTGCCGCTGGTCGGCTTGCTGGACCATACGCTGTCCGGCATCCGGCTGTTCAATCTGTTGGCCAGCAACGACACGACCGACCTTAGCGGTCGTGATCTTCTATGGCCGCCGTTCGAGGCTGCAGCCGAGCAGTCCTACTGGTTTGGCTGGGGACTAGGCGCCGGCAATGTCATCATACCACCCGAGAGCGAAGTCGCTCAGCAGCTGAAGACCTGGGCCGCTCACAACGAATATCTCCGGATGGAGGTCGAGGGTGGGCAGGTTGGTCGGGCACTTTTGGTCATCGCATTCGCGGCCTGGGCGGTCGTGCGAACCGCTCGGTTACCGCAAGCTGAGCGGCATATCATCCGGTTGATATTCATCGCCTTTGCGGCGCACGCGGTTACCGACAACGTGTTGATCTCGACGCCTGCCTCAGTGCTGTTTACTTTCATCGCGGCGGTGTTTGTCGGCGGCGATGGGAACGGGGCTCAAACTTGGCGTTCGCGCTTGCCGAAACCGGCAACCGTGGCGTAGGCAATCTTCGCTGTCCGAAGGTCCCGTCGATGCGCCTCATTATCCGTCTGCTACTGCTATGCGCGCTGGTGGCGTCAACCGTCCGGCCAGCGGCCGCCACAGGGCTCGCGTTCGTGGTGAATTCGCGCAGCGCCTCGGTCAGTCTGATCGACATGACGAAGCTGGTTGAGCTGCGACGTATTCCGGTGCTGCGCGAACCGCACCACCTGGTGCTAAGTCCTGACGGCAAATACCTCCTGGTAGGAGATACCGTCGGCAACGAGATGTTCTTTCTCGACCCCACCACCGGTGAGGTGAAGCGACGCTTGCCGGTCGCCGATCCGTATCAGATCGGCTTCAGCCCGAACGGGAAAATGCTGGTCGTGAACGGCCTCGCCCGCGACCAGATCGATGTGTATGACGCGGCAAGCATGAAATTGGTCAAGCGGTTCGCGATCGCGTCGATGCCAAGCCACCTCGCCTTCTCCCCGGATTCAGGCAAGGTCTATGTCTCGCTGCAGGGATCGAATCGCCTTGTCGCCATCGACTTGGTTCGGCTTGTGGTGATCTGGGATGTGCCCGTGGGCAGCACCCCGGCGGGGGTGTTGTGGAACCGCGGCCATATTCTGGTCGCCGACATGGGGACCGACTATGTCGCGGAGGTCGATCCTGCGGATGGCAGGGTGGTCAACCGTATCCGCACCGGCAACGGCGCGCACCAGTTGTTTGCCTCGCCCGACGGCCGGCTTATCTACGTCAACAACCGGGCCGCCGGGACCATCACAGTGCTGGATGCCGCCACGCTCGCGGCCGAACGCACCTATCATGTGCCAGGCGGCCCCGACGATCTTGCGTTTGCCCCGGACGGCAAGATCTGGATTACCTGCCGCTTCGCCGAAAAGATCGCAATTCTGGATCCCAGCAGCGGCCAACTCCAGACCGTCGCCGTGGGGACGCAGCCTCATGGCATTTTCTTGAACGCCGCAGCCCCCTGACCGTTCGTGTTTCGCCAAGTGGTTACACGATTTGCCTGAAGCGATATATGGGCGATCGACCAACGCAAAGCGGCATCGCTGCCGGAGCCACCGCCAATGCCTGATCCTTTCGACCTAACCGCTGGGTGGATAGAACAGCATGCGCTGGTTCCCCTTCTCTACCAATTCGGCTGGATGCGGTGGGAGGACCTTTCCTACGGTTGGGCGTTGTTCGCAGTGTATGGCGCGGTCCAGGTCGCGTTTACCTACGCAATCTGCCTTCCGCTTGAGCGATGGCGCCCACTGGAGCGCTGGCCGGACCGAGATGCGGTCGGCGTGGATATGCTGTACACTATTATCTCACGCGTGGGCGTGCTGCCGTTGGTTACGTTCGTCGGTTTCTATCAGGCCCAGGTCGCGCTGAACGGCTGGATGACGGATCAGGGTTGGGTGCCTCCCACCCTTGAGGGTCTTTTCCCGTTTCTTCTCGGCCGACAGGTAGTGACATTTTTCCTGTATGCAGTGATTCTGGACTGCGCGGACTACTGGCGGCATCGGCTCTCGCACATGATCGGCTGGTGGTACGCGTTGCACTCCGTGCACCATGCGCAACGGCAGATGACATTCTGGTCAGATGATCGAAATCACATTCTGGACGACCTGATCGCCTTCTTCTGGTTCATGGCAATCGGTCTGATGATCGGCATTCCGCCGATGCAGTTCCCTTTGCTGGTGTTGTTGCTGCGTTTCATAGAAAGCCTGTCGCACGCCAACGTCCGGCTGAACTTTGGTTGGTTGGGTGATAGGCTGGTGGTATCGCCCCGTTTCCATCGCCTGCACCATGGCATCCGCGCCGCAGGACGGCGGAGCTGCAATTATGGTGCCGTCCTGCCTTGGTGGGACATGCTGTTTCGTACCGCGGACTTCAGCGATGAATATGCCCCCACCGGGGATCCCAGCGCCGGTGAGGGAATGGCGACGGGGAGCTATCTGACGCAGCAATTGGAAGGGCTGCGCCGCCTGACAGGTCTGCGCCCCGGATAAACCAATACGGCGACGGCCTCGCGCCCGACGTGTGTCGCTGCTATATCACGTCGGCTGCCCGGTGGGGGCAGGAGAAGGATGGTCTGATGGCACGCCGCCGGCAGCTCTATGAGGGCAAGGCCAAAATCCTGTTCGAGGGCCCGGAACCGGGAACGCTCGTACAGTACTTCAAGGACGATGCCACCGCATTCAACGCCAAAAAAAAGGGCGTGATCACCGGCAAGGGCGTTCTCAACAATCGGATCAGCGAGTACCTGATGTTGCGTCTGGCCGAGATCGGTGTCCCGACCCACTTCGTTCGGCGACTGAATATGCGTGAGCAGCTGATCCGCGAGGTCGAGATCATTCCGCTCGAAGTGGTCGTCCGTAACGTAGCAGCAGGGAGCCTGTCCGAGCGCCTCGGAATACCGGAGGGCACCCGCCTCCCCCGCTCGATCATCGAGTACTATTATAAGAATGATGCTCTCCAGGATCCGATCGTGTCGGAGGAGCACATCACCTGCTTTGGTTGGGCCAATACCCAGGACCTGGATGACATCGTTGCGTTGACCCTGCGAATCAACGACTTCTTGACTGGGCTGTTCCTGGGTGTCGGCATCACCCTGGTTGACTTCAAGCTGGAATTCGGCCGGCTGTGGGAAAATGAGGAGATGCGTATCGTTCTGGCCGATGAGATCAGCCCCGACAATTGCCGCCTTTGGGACGCCAAGACGAACGAGAAGATGGACAAGGATCGGTTCCGCCGCGACCTTGGCAAGGTCGAGGAAGCCTATCAAGAGGTCGCCAAACGCCTTGGCATCCTGCCTGAGGCTGGCATGCGGGATATGAAGGGGCCGGAGATGATGCAGTGAAGGCTACGGTGACCGTCATGCTAAAGCAGGGGGTGCTTGACCCCCAGGGCAAGGCTATCTGCCACGCCCTCAACAATCTCGGGTTCGGCTCGGTCGAAGATGTCCGTGCGGGTAAGGTGTTCGAGTTGCAACTCGCGGAAACCGATCTCACTCGGGCGCGCGCCCAGGCCGAGGACATGGCACGCCGCTTGCTCGCCAACACAGTCATTGAAAGTTTCCAGGTATCAGTCGATGCGTAGCGCTCTCGCTCTCCCCATGCTCTTGCTTGCTAGCCTCCCAGCCCGCGCCGACTGGGCGCCGCTCAGCGCCACGGCGCTTGCCTCGATGTGTCATGCCACCGGCGACGCGACCAAGCGCGCGCAGTGCATCGGTTACGTCAGCGGCATTTATGATCTGCAGTTCACCCCGAAGACACCCGCAGGCGTATGCCCACCTGCCACACTGACCCCCGAGCTACTCGCCGAAGTCGTGACCGCATATCTCGACTCGCACGAGGACGGCCCTGCCGCTGAGGCGATCGGCCAAGCGGTCGTTCGTTTCTTCCCGTGCGGCGCGGGTGGTGCCAAGAAGCCATGAAGGCCGGCATCATCGTTTTCCCCGGTATCAACCGCGAACGCGATATGGCGATCGCGCTGGAACGCTCATCCGGACATGTCCCGCGTATGATCTGGCACACCGAGACCGACCTCAGCGGGTTAGATCTCGTGGTTATTCCGGGCGGGTTTTCCTACGGCGATTACCTGCGCTGCGGCGCAATGGCGGCACAATCACCGATCATGGGCGCCGTCCGCCTGCATGTAGCGAGAGGCGGTTATCTGCTGGGCGCCTGTAATGGCTTTCAGATCGTTGTGGAAGCCGGCCTGCTGCCGGGTGCCCTGTTGCGCAACGCATCGCTCCGTTTCCTGGCGATGGACTGTTTCCTACGCGTCGAACGAACCGATACCGCTTTCACCAACCAGTATCAGCGAGGCCAAGTGGCACGGGCGGTCCTGGCACATGGAGAAGGGAATTATTTCGCTGACGATGCGACCCTCGATCGGCTGGATGCCGAGGGACTGGTCGCGTTCCGCTACGTCACACCTGCCGGCGAGGTTACTTCGGAGGCCTGCTTGAACGGCAGCGCCCGCAATATCGCCGGGATATACAGTCCTGACCGCCGAATCCTCGGCCTGATGCCGCATCTGGAGAACCTGGTCGATCCGCTGATGGGCGGAATCGACGGCAAGCCGCTATTCGACGCATTCGCAGCGTGATGCAGCGAAACGTCAACCAGGCGCTGGCGAGCGAGTTCGGGCTTTCCCCTAGCGAATATGCGTCGATTCTCGCAATTCTGAACCGCACGCCAAGCCTGACGGAACTTGGTGTGTTCAGTGTCATGTGGTCGGAGCACTGTTCCTACAAGTCGTCGCGGGTTTGGTTGCGTCAGCTCCCGACCAGAGCGCCCTGGGTGCTGCACGGTCCGGGCGAGAACGCCGGCGCGGTCGACATCGGCGAGGGCTTGGCCGCGGTCTTCAAGATGGAGTCCCATAACCACCCGAGTTTCATCGAGCCCTACCAGGGGGCGGCGACCGGTGTGGGAGGCATACTCCGCGACGTGTTCACAATGGGCGCCCGGCCGATCGCCAATCTGAACGCGTTGCGCTTCGGTCGGCCGGACAACCCGATCACAAAGCGACTGTTGGATGGTGTCGTGCGGGGCATCGGTGGTTATGGCAACTGCGTCGGCGTGCCCACCGTCGGCGGCGAAATCAACTTCCATCCCGCTTACGACGGTAATCCATTGGTAAACGCAATGACCGTCGGCATTGCCCCGTCCGACCGCATCTTCCTTTCATCCGCCGCTGGTGTCGGAAACCCCGTGGTCTACGTCGGCTCGAAAACAGGCCGCGATGGCATCCACGGTGCCACCATGGCGTCGGCGGAGTTTACCGCGGACTCCGGGGAGAAGCGTCCCACCGTCCAGGTTGGTGATCCATTCACCGAGAAACTGCTGATCGAGGCCTGCCTCGAACTCATGAAGACCGATGCCATCGTCGCCATCCAGGACATGGGTGCCGCCGGTCTTACGTCCTCATCAATCGAGATGGCCGGGAAGGGCAGCGTTGGCCTCGAACTGGACCTAGACAATGTGCCGCAACGTGAGACTGGCATGACCGCCTACGAGATGATGCTGTCGGAAAGCCAGGAGCGCATGCTGATGATCCTGCGCCCGGACCGCCAGGAACTCGCAAGGAAGATATTCGAGAAATGGGAACTCGATTTCGCCGTTATCGGCCACCTTACGGACACCGGTCGAATCGTCGTTCGCCAGCATGGTCAGGTCGAGGCGGACATTCCGCTGGGCCCTTTGAATGACCAGGCTCCCCTCTACCACCGCCCTACCGCGGAAACTACGAAGCAGGAGCCTTTGAATCCGGCTCGGATAGAAGATCGCGTCGGCCTCGGCGCCGCCCTTCAGCGTCTCGTCGCCTGCCCTGATCTATGCTCCCGTGCGTGGGTCTGGGATCAATATGACGCCACCGTCCGAGGCCAAACCGTGAAGCGCCCAGGAGCCGCCGATGCAGCGGTGGTCAAAATCGACGGGCATAAGTTGGCGCTGGCGCTTACCACCGATTGTACGCCGCGTTATTGCGCCGCCGATCCAGAGGAGGGGGGACGTCAGGCCGTGGCCGAGGCATGGCGCAACCTGACTGCTGTTGGCGCCCGTCCGCTCGCCCTGACCGACAATTTGAACTTCGGCAATCCGGAGAAGCCGGAAGTAATGGGCCAGTTTGCGGCGGTAATTCGTGGCATGGCCTCCGCTTGCGAGGCACTCAACTTCCCAGTCGTATCGGGCAATGTGTCGCTTTACAACGAGACAGAGGGGCGCTCCATTCTGCCTACGCCGGCGATCGGCGGGTTGGGGGTGCTTGACGACGCGGCCACAGCCGTGGGAATTGCGCTCCCTCCGTGGCTAGACATCGTGCTGATCGGCGTGACCAAGGGTTGGCTGGGGCAATCGCTTTGGCTGCGCGAGATTGCCGGCCGGGAGGAGGGGGCGCCTCCACCGGTCGATCTGGCCGCCGAGCGAGCCGCCGGAGATTTCGTCCGAAGCCAGATTGCCAACGGGATGGTCCGCGCTTGCCACGACGTCTCTGACGGGGGACTGCTCGTGGCAGTGGCCGAGATGGCGATGGCTAGTGGCACTGGTGCCCGGTTATCCGCTCACCCGCGCGATATACCGGGCCATGCCTTCTGGTTTGGGGAAGATCAGGGCCGCTATGTGCTGGCGGTTCCTGATTGCGGCATTGTCCTACGTGCCGCCGAGGCGGTGAACGTGTCGGCCGTGCGTATAGGCACGTCGGGAGGCCGCGATTTGACACTGCCGGATGGCGCAACCATATCGGTCGAGGCATTGCGCGACGCGCATGCGCGATTTTTTCGGACCTGGATGGGCTGAGGGGGCCCCAAACCATGGCGATGGCGGCGAATGAGATTGAGGCGCTGATCAAGGCAGCACTTCCGGACTCGCGAGTAACCGTGGAGGACCTTGCTGGTGATGGCGACCACTACGCCGCCACCGTTGTTTCCGAACAGTTCCGCGGCATGCCCCGGGTCAAGCAGCATCAAATCGTCTATGCCGCGTTGCGCGGCCGTATGGGCGGGGAGTTGCATGCGCTGGCCCTGCAGACATCGGCCCCGGAGTGATCCTTATCCGTCCGCTAACCGGGCCCGGTTGCGGCATCCGTGTTTTCGCCTACTTCCACCTAGGAGCCTAAATGAAATGAGCAATCCCATCTTCGAGCGAATCCAGGGCGACATCACTGGGAACCCGGTGATGCTGTATATGAAAGGAACCGCGATGTTCCCGCAATGCGGTTTTTCCGCCCGTGTAGTGCAGATCCTGACCCACCTCGGCGTGCCATTCCGAACCGCCAACGTGCTCGAGGACATGGAACTCCGTGAAGGCGTTAAGCACTTTTCCAGTTGGCCGACGATACCCCAGCTTTACGTGAAAGGTGAATTCGTGGGTGGCTGCGATATCATCACGGAGATGTTCCAGTCAGGCGAGTTGGAGACGTTGCTGACCGAGAAGGGCGTCCCCCACAAGGCGGTCGCCTAGAGTCTCCGCCCCAGCAGCAGGTTGGTATTCCTCTGCAGGGCTAGCGGGGACTCACCTGCATCCACTCATTCCCGTGAGTTGGTCCACGAGAACGCGCGAGGACTTCTCGTCGTATGGCATGATGGTCACGGCGGCATAATGTACGGTTGGCGCATAAACAACGCCGCAACGGCACGCAATCTGGGGTTGCACCTCGTTGATT
>Ga0326727_10005299_pt1 | contig 37091 bp, 32 predicted proteins | sample MB2enrmetagenome_FD_207643 | JGI IMG/M metagenome (GOLD analysis project Ga0326727, IMG submission 207643) | Lab enriched peat soil microbial communities from McLean, Ithaca, NY, United States - MB29MY | ecosystem: Environmental > Terrestrial > Soil > Wetlands > Peat | place: USA: New York... | reverse complement strand
GTCGCCCGCGCGTTTTTCCAGGCAGGCGTGAAGTTTTACAACAAGGGCTATAAGAACCTGTCGCTTCCCGCTTTCATCCGGGGTGCGGGCGTTTTCGGAGACAGCCCTTACCGTGCCGACTGCTCCTGGTACGCGGCGCGCGTGCTTTACCTGCAGAACGACCGGCTTTCCGCGCTCTTCCAGGTCAATCGAGCCATCACGCGCCTGAATAAACTCGGCGGCGATATTTCCAACCGTGCATTTACCCTGGACGACGCGCAAAAGCTCAAGCGGCGCCTTCGCTGGGACTACCTTTCCCGTTACGAGGGCCTTCCCGACGACAGCATCAGCGACATCGAGTTCGACGGCGACGACGTCTGGATCTCGATGTGGACGGGCGGCGTCGCTCGCTACACGAGATCTTCCCGTACCGTGACGCTCTTCAATCCCGGGAACAGCGGACTGATTTCCATCCACACCCGCGCCTGCGAGGTGCTGAAAAACCGTGTCTGGGTTGCCACTTATGAGGGGCTTTGTTCCTATTCGAAAAAATCGGGCAATTGGGAAACGGTGAGAGAGATCGGCGATGTCAGCGTGAAGAAGCTACGGCTTATCGACGGATGTCTGTATGCGGCGACCCTCGGGAAAGGACTTTTCCGGATGGAGGAGCCTTCGGAAGCCTGGCTGCCTGTCTTTACGGCCAGTTCCAACGTGACGGACGTGACGGACTTCGGCGGAAAGCTCTTCGTCGCGGCGCTGGATTCCGGCGTCTGGATGCAGGACGGAAACAAGTTCCGCGAAGTGCTTTCCAATACTCCGGCAAAGACCCTTCGTGTTGTCCGTGACGAACTTTGGGTGGGCACTCACGGTATGGGAATCATCAAACTGGCTCAGGACGGCACGGTGAAGGGCGTGTTGATGTCTCATGACGGAATCGGATCGGATTATGTGGAAACGATCGAAAGCCAATCCGGCAAGGTGCTGATCGGTACTCTCGGCGGCGGGGCGGCGATATACGATACGGAAGACGGCACATTCAAGCGGATGACCATTCTGGACGGCCTTCCATCGAACGACGTCGTACGGATCGCCTTCGAACATGACCGCGTCTGGTTCGGAACGCTTTCGGGCGGCGTAGGGATCATGCTGACGGAAGGCTTGTCGGACCTCTGATCAGTCTACCTTTTTTCCAAAGTAGATCGCCAGAAGGCAAATCGGAATGAGCATATAGAGCACGATCGCCAGTCTGACCGGAATTACGTGAAGGATATGCAGTGCGACGATTACCGCGATGGGCAGAAGAAAGAGCGGATTCAGCCGCATGGCTTTCCAGAAGAAAAATCCCAGCGCGAACAGGGCGAACGCGGATGCAGCTATGACCGCGATCAGAGCAAGCAGGTTGGCTCCCATCATCGTGGCGCGAATCATTCCATGAATGAATTTCTGGACGGAATTCAAATCTTTCCTTTTTTCCAGTTCCGTTTTCAATTCAGCGACAAAGGTAATGAAACGGTTCGTCAGATTCGGCTCCCGTGAGCGGAAACCCTCCATCAGATGACTCCGGTCATTATTCGGAATCAGTCTGTCTATGGACGCTTTCATGAGAATATCGGGCTTTTCAGAGCCGTTCATCACCAGAACCGCGAGAACCGACAAACCGTGCATATTTCTTCCGGTAAGTTTGCTCCATGCGGTTGAGGTCAGAAGGTTCGTGTCTCCACCGTAATCCCGGATATCCGCCGCCATCAAAGTCACCCGTATGTCCTGTTTATCTTCCAGGTCGGTAAGCATCTCGTTCGCTTCCTGGATGGTTTTTGCGTCCAGCAAATCCCAAGGTTTCAAAAACCCGATTCCAGCGCTGAAATGATTCCATTCCACTTCAGCCGAAAGGATATTCAGCGAAAAGAAAACGAACAGCGCGGTAACGGAAAAAACGGCGGCGTTTTTCATTTCTTTTCTCCATTTTTATTGACTAACGGAACGAGGCTCCAGACGCGCATAGTTCCATCCGCGCCGCCGGAAAGAATTTTCCCGGTATTCGCGATATCCCGGGTGACGAAAACCCTTCCCGCATGGCCGCGCAGGGAGAAACGGTTGGTTTTCGCGAGAGGATCGTACAGATCAAGACGGTACAGCCCGCCGAGGGCAATCCATTTCCCGCCGGCGATCCAGTCCGCCGCGAGCGAGTTGCCGTAGTCCTCCCGGAGAATTTCTGTCCTGTAATCCGGCAGCTTCCATAACAAAAGGCGCGAGCGGAGCACGACCCGGTCTAACGGTTTGGATACGAGACTATCCGTGTATATGTTTCTTTCGGCGAAAACGCGGCAGGCGGCAAGGTTGCTTCCGTCAGACGAAACGGAAAGCGAGAGGATTTCTCCTCGGTCGCTTCCCAGGTTGGTGATCAGGCGGGCGTCGGAAGTGCAGACGAGAACTTCCTTACCGGAACCGTCGGTGAAAACTGTTTTCCCGTCCGCCGAGAAGGAAACGCAACGGAAAGCGCCGTAAGCGAGATTTCCCGTGGGCTTTCCGGTTACGGCATCGGCGGTGACGAGCCAGAACATGCGGTTTGTACGGATGTCCAGTTCAGATTCGATCAAGGCGAGCGTTTTTCCGTCCGCCGAGATATCGAACCGCTCCACCCGACGGCCCGGTGTGCGGTAAATCGGCGTACCGGAAGCCAGATTTCCCTCCGCCGCGAGCCGGGTGTCCCAGGATTCGATGGTTCCCGCTATGCCGTCGTTCCGGGCTGCGAGAAAATTACCCGTGAGCGGATGAAAACGGAAGTCCGGGACGTCGTCCGCTCGGAAGCGGTAATGCGCGCTTTCGGTGCCCGACGAAAGGTTGCATACCAGAAGTTCGCGGTAATTGGTGTGTCCGTGGAAATCGCGGCCCGTTGCGGCGGAGAACGCGTAGACCCCGTCGGGAGAAACGGCGAGCCGCTCCACGCTTCCGTGGTGACCTCGGAAAACCTGGAGCTGACGGTTGTCGACGGGCTGCCATCGGAGAAGGAACCAACTGGCGGCGGCCATCGCTGCCAGCATCAGTACGAGCGACAAGGTGGTGCGGTTCATTCCATCTCCTCCGGAGCGGGCTACTTGTGCATGATACTAACGCACGGGATTTGCCCTGTCAAAAAAACGGCTGAAATCCCAATCGAACGGTTGTAACCGAAATATTTTTTTCGGCGCTTGATTATCTACTACAAGCGTAGTATAATATTGCGGGGGTGAATATGGTATCCTCTTCTGCTCGTTGGCCCTGGTTTCTCGGAGTATCGGCGGCGGTTCACATCCTGGTGATTTTTGCCGTAATTTCAGCCGGCTTTCTGCTACGGGAAAAAGCCCGTACGCGGATGGAAGCGGTTGACATCGAGCTCGATACGACGGGGGCGGCGCATCCGGATCTGCCGTCGGGGAGCAGGATGAAAACCGCCGCTGCCGCGAGTGAAACGGGCGAATACGGCACGAACGTCGCCGATACGCTTCTTCCAGGTGGCGTCACCGCCGAAGAGTGGGCGGAAAAACGCCTGAAGGAATCCCCGAAAACCGCCATGCGCTCCGCCATCGCGTTGATGCATCCGACGAACGCGGCCTATTCTCCGGATGTCCGTCATGAGGCCATCCGCAAGTGGTTCCAACAACTTTCGCCAGCCGAGCAAAAAAAGGCGAGGAAACTTCTCGATCAGTGGGAAAACGGCGCGGGCCTGTCGGAGGTGTCTTTCAGTTGTTACTACAGAACGGATCCGCGCATCGAAAATTATCTGCAATGGAAACGGGAAGTGGAAAATTGGGAAAGGGAAAAGAAAACCAAACTTCTCACTCTGCAGAAATGGAAGCTGATCGGTCCCTGGACGCATGACGAGGCTCCGAAGCCTCCTTACGATGAAGCGACGATCCGCAAGATTGAAAGAGTGCTCATTCCAGAGGATGAAAAGTTTCGGAAAATGCGCACGGGAAACCGGGACTTTTACCGCGGCGTGATGGGAGTCCAGGAGGAAATCGATATGGACGCTTACACGAACGGGAAAAGTTACGGCTGCATTCCCGGTTAAATCAAGATAAAACCGCCCATTTGAACCCTTTTGATTATTAAAAAGAAACCCGTAGCGTCATTCAGCGGGTGATTTGCGGGAGTCAAACGTTCGGAGCGGTTTTCGGCTGTTCCTTCACGAAGAAGACAAGCAGGATCACCGTCACGACGGCCATTCCGCTGCCGAATAAGTACGGAAGGCTGTGGTTCGCAAGAATCGAGTAGAAGAATCCGGCGATAATGCTAGCCGGAAGAAGTCCGATGCCCGTGATGGTGTAATAAAAGCCAAGAGCCGTCGCGCGCGAGTCTTTCGGCGCGAGGTCGGCGACATAAGCCTTCTCTACACCTTCAGTCATGGCATAGTATACGCCGTAAACGGGCCAGATAGCCCAGAGCAGCCATGAGTTTCCCTTCGAGAGGAATCCGAAGGCGGCATAAACGAAACCGTAAAGCATGTATCCCCAGATCAGCAGTCTTCGCCGTCCGATCTTGTCCGATAGCGTGCCGAAGAGCGGTGAAAGCAGGCTGGAAGTGAGATTAAAGGCGATGTACATCAGCAGTACCACGGAAAAGGCCATTCCCAGGTCCATGCTGCGCAGAAGCAGGAATTGATTGGAGGAATTGCCGAGGGTGAAGAGGAACTGGGCCAGGAAAAACCATCGCAGCGTCTTGTCATACATGCGGATATCGAGGTTCGGTTTCGGCTTTTCCTTACCGTTCGCGGCGGCCTCCGGGTCTTTTTCCTCTTTCGTGAAAAAGAGGAAGATGACGCCGAGAAGCGCCGGAATGAGGGCGATCACGAAGATCGGCATGAAAGCCGTAGGGTCTTTTTTCGCCTTAGTGTTGAAGTCCGGGAAAACGAAGCTCACGATCAGAAACAGCACCACCGTGCCGAGGAATGCCCCGGCGAAATCCATTCCGCGCTGGAATCCGAAAGCGCGGCCGCGTTCCGTCGCCGGTACGGCGTCTGAAATGAGAGCGTCGCGTGGCGCGTTGCGAATTCCTTTGCCGGCGCGGTCGAAAAAGCGGGCGGAAAGGACGGCATACCAAACGGGAAAGAAATACAAGGCCTTGGAAACCGCCGAAACCGCGTAGCCGAGGATCGCCGGCATTTTGCGCGCACGGATGCGGTCGGACCAGTAGCCGCTCGCCACCTTGAGCAGACTCGCGGTAGACTCGGCGATACCCTCGATAATGCCCAGCACCGGACCGATCAAAGCTCCCTGGGTCCGCATCACTGTGGCGATGAAACCCTGAAGGAGCGGGTAAATCATCTCGCTGGAAATGTCGGTGAAAAAACTCGTCAGGCCCGTCATTACCACGTTACGGTGGAGGATCGGCTTTTTATCGGTTGGCATTCTTTACTCCTCTTGGTATCATTTTATCCGGTTCGCGCAGGATTGTCAAATTCTTCTTGCGCGGGCGCGGGGAATGCGTTATCATTAAGTCGGGGTGTTGACGATGAAAGCCTTGAATGATATCCGCTCCGAAGCGCATTTAATGTGGAACGCGGTGCTTTTCGACGCCGTTCTCGCGGTTTCGGCTATTCTGGTTGTGATCGGGATACGGCCGACTCCCCTGCTCAGCGGAGGATGGGCGCCTGTGGCTCTCTGCTGCGTGCTGGTTTTGACACTGCCCGCCTGGTGCTTTTCCCGCACGGAGATGGGGAAGCTGAATCGGAAAACCGGAACCAACCGGACGGTGAATTCTGCCGGAACGGCGCTTTCATTCGCCTTCCTTCTGTTGATGACCGGCATAACCGTCATGGTCGCCGTATCGGTGAGTGCACTTCGGACCAACGGTCCCTTCGGCATTGTTGCACCTGTAACCTCCGCCATCGGCGGTGCCGTACTGCTGATGCTTCGCGTTACGGGACACGATGGCGCTATGGTCAGGCCTATCGTCATCGGGTCGACCCTGTCCGCTCTGCTCTTCGAGGCCGTTGTGATCGATATGGCGCGGGTGTCGGGGGTGGGCGCGCCGGTGGTGTTTGTCGCGGCGGGAATGCTCGTGGCTTCCACGGTGGCGGCCATCAGCTTCGTCGGAATTTACTCCTTCGTACGCGAATCGGCGAAAAAGATGGGCGCCCACGGCGGCGTTCGCTCTACGGCCGGTCTTCTCGCCTCTCCGCTTTTCGCCTTCGCCGCTTTCGAGTGGGCGGTTCTCGTTCTCAATACGGAAACTTTCCGGCGGATACCGGGCTTCGCGGCGGGACTTCTTCTCTTCGCCGTCTCGGGCTTGCTTCTCGCTCGCTCCGCTATCGGTTTATCGAGGAAGCAGCACTCCTGGGAAGTTGTCGCGGGAACGCTGGCGCAATTGCTTGCGTTTCTTGCTCTCTGGTCGATGCGGCCCTGACATGAAGATCAATCCTTGCCTTAAAAACGGTATTAATTTAAAATAGTGATAGGTTTTCCGTCGGGTTTCCCGGACGGTCTGGAGGAACTCCTTGTCAAAGAAGAAAATGCGCATTGGGATACTGACGTCGGGCGGTGATTGTCCCGGGCTGAACGCGGCCATCCGAGGCGTGGGAAAAACGGCCATCCTGAAATACGGGATGGAGGTGATCGGCATTACTTCCGGTTACCAGGGGCTCATTCTCAAGGAAGTGGTGGATCTGGACGAGCGGAAACTTTCCGGAATCCTCACCCTGGGTGGAACTATTCTCGGCACTTCTCGCGAAAAGCCCTTCAAGGATACCACCGACTCGAAATACGCGCTCAGCAAGCCGGAACTGATCCGCAAACATTACGACGATCTCGGACTCGATTGCATCGTCTGCATCGGCGGAAACGGCACTCAGAAGACGGCGCATAAGCTCGCGAAGTACGGATTGAACGTCGTGGGCGTTCCGAAGACCATCGACAACGACGTCTGGGGTACCGACCGTTCCTTCGGTTTCGACTCCGCAGTGACCATTGTGACCGAAGCGCTGGACCGGCTGCATACCACGGCCAACTCGCACAGGCGCATCATGGTCATCGAAGTGATGGGCCACCATGCGGGATGGCTTGCGCTCTACTCGGGTATCTCCGGCGGGGGCGACGCCATCCTCATTCCCGAGATCGAGTACAGCGAAAAAGTGCTTGCCGAATATCTGGACGAACGCGCTCGCGTCGGGAAGCCCTATTCCATTGTGATCGCAGCGGAGGGTATTCATGTTCCCGAGGCGCATGATGCCTGCGGAGAACCCATATCGGCCGGGCACTATATCGCGAAAACCATCAAGGATATGACCGGCCTGGAAACGAGGGAAACCATACTGGGTTACATTCAGCGGGGCGGTACGCCGTCGCCTTTCGATCGTATCCTGGCGAGCCGTCTCGGTACGCACGCGGCTGAACTGATCGCGAGGGGCGAGTTCGGGCGCATGGTCGCGCTCAAGGGAGACGCCATCGATTCCATTCCGTTATCCGAAACGGCCGGCAAGGTGAAGACCGTTCCTGTGGACGATCCGATGATCCGGGAAGCGAAATCTCTGGGTACTTGTTTCGGGGACGAGTAACGGGCGAAACGCTACCTTGAAATTTTCCTTGTAATAATACTTCCAATTGTATTGAATACCGATTTTCGTTTTTTATAAATATAAAATTTATGACAACTGAAATATTAAGAATCGGCTGGTTACACAAAATGTCATAACTATTACAGAATCATGGAGTTACCATGTAATCCAAGAGTGAGTTGCACAAAATTGCCTGATTATTGTGCAAAATATTTCGTTTTCTACAAAAATAATTTGACACGAGTTGACCGGGATGATAAAATATCGCCGATTGTATTCGTTTGGATGTGAATCACTTTTGAGAAACTTATTTCAGGAGGATAGAACATGAAAAAAATCTGGACGGCTCTCTGTCTGACCATGCTCGCGGCTTCGATGTCCTTCGCTTCCGTCTACCGGAATTCAACCGCCGGGGTGTTGTATAACGAGTTCGACGACATCGCGGACGGTCTGCTCATCTTCGATGTGACCAACAATGTACTCGGTCTTGGCGCTACCAACCTGGGTGCCTGGATGAATGCGAACGGGAATTCCTGGAACTTTTACGGCGGCCTGGTGAAGGGGCTTCCGATGGATATGCGTATTTCCGTGTCTCTTCAGAATAATGAGAGCTACACGAACGCGAATACGGTCATGCAGACCAATGTGGTTGTTTCCGGAGCGGCCAGCGATACTTACAACCGGAATGTGACCTGGAATGTCAATAATGCCGACAACTCCGCACGTAACGAAACCGTGATCTTCGCCCTTCCCCTGGCGAATATGCCGGTCAGTATCTCTTATAACTATTCCCAGTACGGTCCGATCACCAACGGAACCTTCGCCGTCAGCGCTGCCGGCCTGGGGGCGATTTCCACATCCACCGTTTCCGACGGATGGACCACCAACCAGACCAATATAGGAACCCGCTCCAGTTTGATATACGGCGTCGGTTATAATGATTTCATCAACGTGACCAACACGATCAGCCCGAACGTCAGGCTGGGTGATCTTAATGTTTATGTTCCTATTTCCGTCGGCGCCGCCGGCAACAATCAATTCGGATCTTCTTCCAACGTCCAGACCGTCGTTTCCAACAAAAATTTCACCAATAATTCCGAATTCCAGTCTTACACAGCTAACGGCAAGGAAGATTTCGTTGCAGTCAACCCCGCCGTATTGCTCAATCTGGACGACAAAGTGAAAGGGCTGGCCGTGGATGCCAATATTAAAGTCGGATACGGCTGGAAAAACAACATTGCATCCGCCTGGAACGATGCGATTAACAACTATTCCGGTACCACCAATGGCTCTGTGGTGAACAATATCCTCTTCCAGAACGGTTACGGACATCTGAGCCTCTCGGGCGGAGCGAGCGCATGGTACTATCTTTCGATGGGAAAGCTGACCATTGAAACGCGTCCGCAAATTCAGGCCGGTTTCGACAACGCCGGTTATGTCGGATTAAGCTCCAACTACTCGTCCTCGACCGTAAACTTTACCAACGCTTCTTCCAATCTCTCGCTATCCTACTCCACGAATAATGTATCCGCAGTGAATTACAAGTTTTCGCTGCCCATCGGTATCGAATACCCGATTTTCGACTGGCTGAAGATCCGTTCGGGAGCCACTTACTCTTACTATCTCGGCAGTATGACCTATACAACGAACAGCGGCACCAGCGTCAGTTATGCCTCTTCCGGCGGCGTCGTTACAACCAACAGGAACGGCACCTACAACAATCCTTCGGTGAATATGACGTCATACGCATTTTCCACTTTTGCCCTGAATTTCGGTCTTGGGTTCAAGATCGCCGACGGTGTCTATGTTGACGCCAATTTGACCAGCACGATTGCCGATGCCACATTGATCGGCGGTGCCAACCGTTTCATTTTCGGTTCGTTCTTCGATCAGTTCAGCGATACCACCAAATGGTCTCTCGAAGCCAAGTACCTCTTCTGATGGTCTGTTGATTTCATCGCCGGCTCCCGGAAACGGGGGCCGGTTTTTTTTCGCGCGCAAGTAACGGATTCCCTGCGGAATTAACGGAAATGGTGTATAATCATGCAGTGACTGAACGGAGGACAGCGTGGATACCGACCGCATCCGGGACGAATACGTCCCCTCGAAGAAACGCGGAACAACTTCGATGAAGTCCGCAAGCGGCGATGAATTCAATCCATTCGAAGCTCTGAAGGAAGGGTTTACCGTGTCCGGGAAGAAATCGTCTTCGGCGGACAAGTCCTTTGTAAAACGTCCCGTACGCGAGAAGCCGTCCGTCAGGCGTATGGATCCCTTGAAACTCGCCATGAGCGAATATCGGAAGGGCAAGCGGCCGCTCGCGTGGAAAAAAATGTCGGAACTTCTCGAACTATATACCGCGGGGAACGAAGAAAACGTTCTCGCCTGGAAGCTTCTCGGGCTTGCGGAAGCCGAGAACGGTTCGATGGATAGCGCCTCAAGGGCGTTTCAGAAGGCTTCCGCGCTTGACCGAAACGACGCCGAGTCGCTGAACGCGCTGGCGTGGTTCGATCTGCTGGAAGGGAAAACGGACGCCGCGGTTAACCGTCTGCTGGACGCCCTCTACATCGACGAGAAAAACGCGGGCTTCAAAAGCAACCTGGAACGTATCCGCGGCGCTCGCGACGTGAAAATGCTCGCCAGGATGGAGAAACCTTCCTCGTTCATCTTCGTAACGCTTCCGCGGCGCAGCATCTTCGATTCCGTGTTGGAAGCCGCGGGCGGTATGCTGGCGGGGCCTTTCGGCAAGGCGGCGCTGATCGGAGCTGGGATCGTCTTGCTTGCCGTACTCGGCTGGGTTTTCTACCCGCTTGCGGTGAACTTCGTCCGGAATGCGAATTTTACTTCGGAAATCGGGAAGAACCCCATCCGGAAGGTAAGCATTCAGGATGTGGAACAGCTCGTGCAGGAACGCCAGAACTACTCTGTCCGACTCTCCGAGGACGACGTGAAGCGCAAGTTCTCCCAGGTCAAAAGTTTCATGGCACAGAGACAGTTCAACCGCGCGCGGATTCTCATCAATGAACTTCTCAACTCCAACGCGGGCGAAGGCGTGAAGACACAGGTAGACATTCTTCAGTCGCTCCTCCCGGATACCGACCCGGATGCGATCGACTTCATTCCCCAGGCGCGCGACGTGATCCGGCTTCCCTTCCTTTACAAGGATGTGCTGATCCGCTGGGACGGGATGGTGGCCAATATCGACCATCGGGACCAGAAGGAAACTTCCTTCGACCTGCTGATCAATTTCGTGGACGAAGGCGTCGTGGAAGGGATTGCCGACTGCCGCCTGGACGGTTTCCAGCAGCTCCGCAACAAGGACAAGGTTTCCGTGACCGGGAAGATCACCGGGATTACCCTCGATAACCGGGTGGTGGTCATCGGTAAAACATTCAAGCCCATCGGGAAGGAAGAGAAATAATCCATGGTTCGATTTTTTATCGAGAATTACGGCTGCCAGATGAACCTCGCCGAGGCGGATGCGCTTCGGGAGGCCCTTCTCCGGGAAGGACATGCCGAAAGCGGAGAGCCGGAAAACGCCGACGTGGCGATCATCAACACCTGCAGCGTGCGCAAGACGGCGGAGGATCGCGTTTACGGGCGGATCGGCTATTATCGGGGGCTGAAAGAGAAATTCGGCCGTAACGTCAGCGTGGTGCTGATGGGCTGCATGGCCCAAAACGTCGGCAGCGAGATCCGCGAGGAATTCCCCGATGTCGTCAAGCTCGTCTGGGGAACCTATAATAAAGAAGGCATTGTCGACTGGGTACAACGGCTTGAGGGCGGACATGACCGGCTGGAACTCACCGGCTACCGCTTCATGGACGCGGAACCGCTCAGCCGTATCCCGTTCAAGAGCTTCGTTCCCATCTCGCATGGCTGCAACAACTTCTGCACCTACTGCATCGTTCCGCATGTCCGTGGACGGGAGGTTTTCCGCTCATCGGTCGCCATCGTCGAGAACGTGAAGCGCCTGGTCGAACGGGGCGTGCTGGAATTCACCCTTCTCGGCCAGAACGTCAACAGTTATCGCGACGAAGACGGAAGCGGCTTCCCGGAATTGCTGGACCGGCTTTCGCGTGTGGACGGAGTGAGACGCCTGACCTTCCTGACGTCACACCCGAAGGACTTCGGCGAAAAGCTCGCATCGGTGATCCGCGAGCGGGGCAATGTGATGAAGCTTATCCATCTTCCCGCCCAGTCGGGAAGCGACCGCATCCTTTCCCTGATGAACCGGAAATACACGCGGGAAGACTACCTCCGCAAAGCGGAACTCGCCAGGACCATTCCCGGTGCCGCTTTAACCACGGATCTGATCGTGGGTTTTCCCGGTGAAACGGAAGCCGAATACCTGGAAACCATCGAACTCGTGAAGACCGTCCGCTTTCAGGAAGCCTATATGTACCAGTACAATTCCCGCGAAGGCACCCGCGCCGCGGAAATGGAAGGCCAGGTCTCGCAGGAAGAAAAAGGGCGGCGCTTGTCCGCGCTCATCGAACTCCAACTGAAACTCGCTCAGGGAAGGCTCGCGGAACGAGTCGGCACCGGAACGGAGGTCCTGCTTGAAGGGACGAGCCGGAAGAACGGTCGAGAAATGAGCGGCAGGACGCACTTCGGGCAGATGGCCTATCTGGAAGCGGAAGGCCGCTCTCTCGGGACGATCGTTCCGGTGGAGATCGCCGAAGTCAGCGGTACCGGACTCAAGGCACGCCTGCTATCGCATTTCCGATAAATCTGAAAATCCGCCAGTCGGAGGAATCCAGTGGTCATCGGGGTCGGGATTGATATCATCGAGATCGAACGCATACGCAAGGTGTTCGAGGAGCGCGGCGAAAAATTTATCAAGAAAATTTATACCGGTAATGAGCTCGAATATTCTTTCCGTTTTAAGGACCCTTACACGCATCTTGCGGCGCGCTTTTCGGCCAAGGAAGCCTATTACAAGGCGGTCGGTTTCGGCGTGATCCGTTTCGGGGAGATAGAGACCCTCAATCTTGACTCGGGAAAACCGGTGATGCGGCTGCATGGTCAAACCCGCGAACAGTGGGAAAGTCTCGGCAGTCCCGGGATTCACCTGTCGCTGTCCCACAACAACCTGATGGGCTGTGCGACTGTCGTGCTGGAAAAAAAGGAAGGACTCGACCGGATGTCGCTCGAGGATTTGCTGAAGCAGGCTGAAGAGAAATTCCGCGGGAAGCGGGAGTAAAGCGAAAAGACGGTTCCTTCGATACGTTTCGCTTTGCGAAGCACTCAGGGATCGGGTTTGAGAAACAGAAAGGGCCGCCCCTTCCGGGACGGCCCTGTTCCGTAGTTCCAGTTTCAGGTTTAGCGCAGGAGCTGCAGCATGAGCTGAGGCTTCTGGTTCGCCTGGGCGAGCATCGCAGTCGCGGCCTGTGTGAGAATCTGGCTGCGGACAAACGAGGACATCTGCTGCGCCATGTCGGTGTCGCGGATGCGGGACTCGGCGGCGGTCAGGTTTTCAAAGCCGACCATCAGACCGTTGGCGGTCTTTTCGAGCCGGTTCTGGTACGCGCCCAGATCCGCACGCTGCTTGGACACCTTCATCAGCGCCACGTCGATCATGCCGATCGCCATGTTCGCCTTGTCGGGGGTGGACAGGCTGATGAACGAAGCGGAAGAAGGATTGCCGATCGGCGACTTGAGACCGAGGCCCTGGGAGTTCATCGTACCGAGGTACAGCCGTTCCCTCTGGTCCATGTTGGCGCCGACGTGCAGCCACATGCTGGCCATCACGGTGTTTTCGCCCGTGAAACGAGCGTAGCGTCCGGTAAGCAGGTTCAGACCGTTGAACTGAGCGTGCGACGCGATGCGGTCTACTTCGGAAACGAGTTCCGAGACTTCCACCTGGATCTGCATGCGGTCTTCCGTGCTGTAAATGCCGTTGGCGGCCTGCACGGAAAGTTCACGCAGACGCTGGAGGATGTTGTGGGACTCTTCGAGGTAGCCCTCGGCGGTCTGGATGAGCGAGATGCCATCCATCACGTTCTGATTGGCGCGGTGCAGGCCCTGTACCTGGCTGCGCATCTTTTCGGACACGGCAAGCCCGGAAGCGTCATCACCAGCTCGGTTGATTCGTAGACCGGAGGAGAGTTTCTCGATGTTCTTGTTGGACTCGACATCGTTCATACCCAACTGCCGGCTCGCGAAAATGGAACTGATGTTGTGATTGATAATCATACAAACCTCCTTGTTTGTTTTTAACCGAAGCATCCTTGCTCCGGTTACCAATCCAACACTCAGTATTTCGGATGATTGAGCGGATGGATTAGGGAAAGGGAGAAATTATTTTTGAATGGGCCTGCGGAGCTTGGTAAGAAGGGGCATTGTGAAAAATGAAATCTTCCGGATCGATTCGGGTGATCCCTGAATCCGGGAATATTGAAATGTTCTTTGATTTTCCGGCAAACTTTCATTATAATAGTGATACCTATAAACCGGAGGTAATGTCATGGTAGAAGAATTCGTCAAACTCAAGAAAGAAGCCAACGAGCGCATGGACAAGAGCATTCAGTTTCTCAAAGATGAACTCAAGAAAATGAAAACCGGAAGGGCCAGCGTTTCGATGATCGAGGACATTCGCTTCGATTACTTCGGGACTCCCACACCCATTCGCCAGTCCGCATCGCTTTCGACGCCCGACGCCCACCAGATCGTTATCGATCCCTGGGATAAAACCGTCATCAAGAGCATCGAAAAGGGAATCGCCGAAAGCGGCATGGGTTTCACCGCATCGAACGATGGAAAGGTGATCCGGGTATCCATTCCGCCTTTGACTTCCGAGAACAAGCAGCAGTTGGTAAAGAAGATGAAGGAAATCGGCGAGGAAATCCGCGTCACCATCCGCAACGAACGCCGCGAAATCAATAATCATACCAAGAAATTCTCCAAGGAAGGACACATCAGCGAAGATGATGAACGCCGCGAGTTGGATGACGTTCAGAAGGCAACCGACAACCACATGAAGGTCATCGACGATCTCATCGCCAAAAAAGAAAAAGAAATCATGGAAGTATAGGCGGACACATGAACCGCTTCGGCCTGGAATTGGATCCGGCCCGCTTGCCGAAACATGTGGGCATCATTATGGACGGGAACGGCCGATGGGCGAAAAACCGTCGGCTGCCTCGCGTTGCGGGCCATGAAAAGGGCTACCGGGTACTGAAGGACGTCATCGAATGCAACCGTGAAATCGGAGTGTCCTTTATCTCGGTTTTTACTTTTTCCACCGAGAACTGGACGCGGCCGGAATCCGAAGTTAATTTCCTGATGGACCTCGCGCGGAAGCTGGCTGAAGAATATACGGACACTTTGTTAAAAAACGATATCCGTCTGATGGTTACCGGTACCGACGAAAAGGTGCCGGTTAACCTCAGCGAGAAGCTGAAAGCGGCGGCCGCGAGAACCTCGCATTGCCGGGCCTATACGCTGAATATCGTTTTCAATTACGGCGGAAGAAAGGAAATCGTGGATGCGGCAAAAGTCATCGCACGAAAAGCAGCCGAAACTCCTTCCATTCTGGACACTCTCGATGAAGAATCATTCCGCGAGTATCTTTACCATCCGGATATTCCCGACCTGGACCTTATGATTCGCACGAGCGGAGAAAAGCGGATCAGCAATTTTCTGCTCTGGGAGATTTCGTACTCGGAATTGTATTTTACCGACAAGTACTGGCCGGACTTCGAACCCAAAGACTTCTGGCTGGCCGTGAGTGATTATCAGAACCGGATGCGCCGGTTCGGAAATATTGGATGATACCCGGGAATAATCGAGTATCGACAGGAGTCCATATGCCCGTACGCCTCATTTCCGCGGCTGTCGCCATTCCCATCGGGATCGTTTTGATATACGGGCGGTTTTTCAACGGGCTGCCGCTGCTTCTGGCAGTCATATTCACGATGATCGTGATCGCATACGAGATGTCGCGAATGGCGGATCGGCGAGGTTATCGACTTTATGTGTGGCTTATTTCCGTTTTTACCACGCTTTCCATCGTCAGTTTCTACGTTTTCGGTCTGGGCGTGATCGATTTCGGTTATTTTTACCTGGTCCAATTGGCTCTGGCGATGGTGTACACAGTGATAGTGTTATTCCTGGAGTCTTTTTCGGGAAAGTATACCGAATCGCTTCAGAACATCGGTGTCTCGGTTTTCACTTATATGATGCTCGGCATGGCGGGGCCGATGATTCTGCTCCTCAAGATGATGGACCAGACCGGATGGATTCTCGGAATGCTTCTCCTTTTCTGCTGGATTCCCGATGCGGGCGGCCTCGTGATCGGCAAGTTCTTCGGCAAGCACCGTCTGCCGCAGCTTTCCAGTCCGAACAAGACCGTGGAAGGCTTTGTCGGGGCCGTACTTTTCGGTGCAGTCACTGCCGTTATCCTTTACTATATCCAGAAAGTTTTTGGGATGGCAACGCGTCTGAATCCCCTGCAAATGACTTTTCTGGCGGGAGTCACGATCTTCGTTTCCATCATCGGCGACCTGGGAGAATCGGCGATTAAACGCTGGGCGGGTGTCAAGGATTCTGGAGACATCATGCCGGGACATGGCGGGCTTTTCGATCGCTTCGACAGCGTCCTGTTTTCCGCCCCGATTTTTTACGTCATCCTGAAGTTTTTCGGATATTGATTCAAAAATAGCCCCGTTTGAACCAGAGTCCGCTGGCCGGAACGGGCGATCGGTACTTCGAATCGATCACCAGTTCATCCGCGAGGGCGAGTTTGAGCATTTCTACGGGGATTTTGCCTTCCGCGCAGGAAACGCATGATGAGATGATGGTGCGGATCATTCCCTTCAAAAAGCCGTTTCCCTTGATGGAGAATATGTAGAGAGAGCTGTCGGGACGAAGCAGGCTGGAAATTCCGGTGTGCGATGCTTCCAGCCGATGGTAGCGGAAACGGAAGATTTTCCGGACGAAGTTCTGGTTGTCATCGTAACCGGAACTGAAACTGCGGAAGTGGTGCTGACCGGCGAAAGCGGTGCATGCTTCACTTAATACTGCGTCGTCAAGGCCGTCGGTCGCGAGGTAATGCGTATATTTTTCAAGGTGAGGAAGGGGCTGTCTTCCGGTGATTACGAAATACAAGTATTCCCGTGCTTTCGCGGAAAAACGGGAGTGAAAATCCATCGGCATTTCCGAGGCGGAAAGAACCCGGATGTCTCTCGGAAGCACGCTGTTGACCGCTACGGGAAAACGATCCTCGGGAATCGAAAAGTTGTATGTGTGAAAATGCGCGACGTAGCGGAAGGCGTGAGCTCCGGAATCGGTCCTGCCGATCCCGCTGACCGTCGTCGGGGATTGGAGCACGACATGCAGAGCCTTTTCCAGTTCGCCCTGGACGGTGGGTGCGTTGACCTGCTTCTGCCAGCCGAAATAGCGACTGCCGTCGTAGGAAAGTTCCAGCCTGATGTTGCGCTTGTCGGACATAATCTTCCTCATTTCTGGTCTCGGAATCTGATCGAGTAAACCACATTTTAAAGTGCGAAGCGATATTTTTCAATTCCGGATTGAAAGAAAGGAAAATTCGTTCTATAATTCATGAATCCCGGACTAGGGGATTCAGAAAAAACGGAGTGGATCGATGCAAACCATGATTCTCAGGTGTAACCTGAATCACTGCAACGTGGACGGAACGAAGGAAATGCAGTTGGAAAAGTGCTGCCTGACCAGGAACGAACAGACCGGTGTCATCTCCCCCTGCTACTACCTTTCGGTGAAAATCACCGAAGAAGGAGCTCCCACCGATGCGTGGAACAAGTTCAAGGGTTTTGTCGATCATTCGCGCCGCAAGGAATCCTCCGGCTTGTAATCAGAGCAGAGAGCGGAGCGCTTCCACCACTTCCTCCAGCTTCATGCCGCGGGACGCTTTCACCAGCACCGTATCTCCCGGTTGGACCGTTTTCTGCGCATCCCTTATCAAATCCTGCTTCGCGGTGTGATGACGTACGGCGATCCCGCTTTCCGAAAGCGCGGCGGCGATGTGACGACTGAAATCACCATTCAGTAAAACAATATCCGCCAGTCTCTTTTCTCCGATCCATTTTCCGATTTCCGAGTGCAGGCTTTCGGAAAGATCGCCCAGTTCCCTCATATCTCCCAGGATCGCCACCTTTCTTCCCCCGGCTTTTCCGAGCGTTTCCAGCCCGGCCTTCATCGAGGAGGGATTGGCGTTGTAGCAGTCATTGATCAGGGTAAATTTTCCGCTCAGGATTTCGTTTCTTCCGCCCACCGCCCGAAATTCGCGGGCCGCACGGGTGGCGGTTCCCGCTTCCACTCCGAAATATTCTCCCACCCGGAACGCTCCCGCGAGATTCGTCAGGTTATGCTCTCCGGGCGCAGGGAATAGGAAGTCGAAGCCCTTCCAGCGCAGAAGATAGCCTTCCGTTCCCCGATCCTCCAGGATTTCCAGGTCCGTCTTGCCGTAGTCGAGGAAGCGGACCGGGCATCGTTCCGCGAGGAAGCCGTAATACTCGTCGTCCCGGCAGAGAAAGGCGACCGCGTTCGGAGTCAGACCTTCGAAAATCTCGGCCTTTGCGCAGGCGATACCGTCCCGGCTGGAAAAGTTGCCGACGTGCGCCCATCCGATATTGGTGATCAGCACGGCATCGGGGCGGGCCACCCGGGTGAGTCGCGAAATCTCGCCGCTGTGGTTCATACCGAGTTCCAGAACCAGCAGATGGGATTCCTCGGGCGCTTCGAGGAGGGTGAGGGGAAGGCCGATCTCGTTATTGAGATTTTTCCTGGGAGTATGGACGCGGAAGCGGGTTTCCAGAACGCGAGCGATGAGTTCCCGCGTGGTGGTTTTACCGGAACTGCCCGTGATCGCGATGATCGAGCCGGTCAGTATTTCCCGGTAAGCGGAGGCAATCGTCGTAAGCGCTGCGCCCGTATCGTCCACGCCGATCACGAGCGAGCCGGGAAGTTTGGCGCATGAGGTGGACGCACGGGCGCGATCCATCACGAATACCCTGCATCCCTTCGAATGGCAGTCGAAGACGAAATCGTTCGCGTCGTGATTCTCTCCGCGCAGGGCGATAAAAATCGAGGCGGATCCCGTTTCCCGGGAATCCGTTGATACCGAGTAGCGGATTTCCGGTCGGAAATCATCCGCACGCATAATATCCGCATACAGACGGCTTTTCAGCGTTTCCACCAGAAAATCGGCGTTCAGCATCGTATGCTCTCTCCCTGCCGGAAATTCCGGCGGCTTTTTTCAGAAACCCCACTTTGAACCTGATATTATAGATTCATGTCTCACTTTTCGCAAACCCCGAAAAAAGAGACATATTATTAATCAGATCAAGCGATGAATAATTGTGCACAATATCTTCGTGTGACCAATAATCGCACTCATCCGGTGGAAACGGTGGTGCGGATGCGGCTCAATATCATTGGTATCGTTATGTTATTCAATGAGTAAAATAATATTCTCGAACGAACGGGTTGGCACAGTTATTGCTCAATAATCATTCAAGACGGATGCGAGGGAAGTAATGAAGAGGGTGGAATGTATTATCCGGCCTTCCAGGCTGGTCGATCTCAAAAATAGCCTCGCCGCGCTGGGCGTGAACGGGATGACGGTCATCGAAGCGGGCGGATTCGGCAGGCAAAGAGGCTTTACCGGGATGTATTCCGGGGATGATTACCAGGTGGATCTGGTGCCCAAACTGATTGTCATCGTCGTGGTTCATGACACGATGGTTGATCGAGTCCTGGATTCGGTGCGTGAAAAGTGTTACACGGGCGAGGTCGGAGACGGAAAGGTTTTCGTTTATCCGGTGGAACAGGCGATGCGCATCCGCACCGGCGATAAGGGAGAAAACGCGGTTTAAGGAATTATCTTTTTGAGGAGGATCGGAATGGTTTGGATCAAAAGAGGAGTTGCGGTGCTCGCTATTGCCGCGGGTTTGTTTGGTGCAGTCGTATCCGGGTTCTCGTATGCCTACGATCCCTGGACGGGAATGACGGGCGATAAGACATTGTCGGTCAATCCCTTTTTCTACGGAGGAATTTCTCCTTTCTCCTGGAATGTGGACACTGTTATCGCTTACGGCTTCTCTTCGAACATCGACGTGATCGCCGATCTCGCGACGTTCGGGTCCGCCGGTTATGGAGGAAGCTGGATCATGCCCCGCTATGACTTCGCCAGCGGCGTTATCGGAGCACTTCAAGTGGGCTATGTCGGAGGAAATCCGCTGATTTCCCCGCAGTTCCATTATTTTACGGAAACCGATTACTATGCTATCGAGTTCAATGCTTATGTCAACCTGAATTTCGCGAGCAGTTTCGGATATACGGTCGGCGCTTATGTCGCTCCCGTATGGAAAGTGGTTACGAATTTCCTTTACGTTTATGTAGAAGTGGACCCGACTTATGACAGTGTTGCGCACTTTACACTTCCGGTGATTCCCGGTATCTGTTTCAATATGGGTAGCGCCGGGCAGTTGTCCCTTGGCTTGGATCTCGGAAACGTACTGACGTTCAGCACCTCGAACTTCGGCTTCAAGGCATGGTACGCGATTCCGTTTACCATCAAACTGTAATAACAACCCTCGGATCCGATTGGATCCATTACCGGGCAGGGCGGTTCGCGCACAACCGCCCTGCCACTTTTTCAATCCGACCAAGGGAATGAAGATAACCTGAGTTCTCACACAAATAAGTACCGGAACTCTACTTTAATAGCCGAAATATTGAACGCTGGCTGAAATAACCCAGATTTGACAGAGACATCAGAGTCAACTGGGAAATCTCGAACGACAACCGGGAAGTTTTCCCGATCCGGAAAATTATCCGTTCTCCCTATTTTCTCGAATATCTGCCGATCAGTTCTCCCTTGCCAACGATGTGACCTTCCATCGCGCGTAGAAGCTCCTTCTTCGTCATGCCTTCCCGGACATCCAGCAGCGTATCCAGTGCGTAGAGCTTGAAGAAGTAGCGGTGCGTGCCGTTCGGAGGACAGGGTCCGCTCCAGTCGCTTTTCCCGGAGTCGTTGCGGCCCGTCGCCGTGCCCTTCCAGGGGGATTCTTTGATCAGGAAACCTTCCGGCAAATCTTTCGCGTCCGGCGGAATGTTGTATAGAATCCAGTGAACCCAGTCGCCGATGGGGGCGTCAGGATCGTCCACGAGAAGTGCGAGGCTTTTCAGTCCCTGCGGGAGCTGGTTCCACGAAAGGGGAGGAGAGATGTTGTCCCCGTCGCATGTGTAGCGTTCCGGAATCGCGCCTCCGTTGGAAAAAGCGGAACTCATGAGTTGAATGCTGTTCATTGCTCGTACCTCCATGGCTTGAAGAAGCCCCGAAAGACCGAAAAGAAAGAAAGCGGCGAAGATCATGGGGAGCGGATTCCGCATATACCACCTCCATTCGATTTTTTGCGTTGAAGTGTTCCGAACCGGATCGCCCGGTTTTACATGAATTTCCGGGCGAAGATCATGAACTTTTGCGCCGATTCCGATCGGAACCGGTACTTTCCGCAAAATTCATTTTCCCGAGAGCATACTGATGAGAAGCATGATATTCAGCACGGTCACGATGATACCCATTCCCCAGAGCAGGACGTTGGTATACCATGTGTTCCGGTATTTTCCCATCACCTTCGCGGAGGAGGTGAGGGATAAGAGCAGGAAAACGGTGAAGGGAAGCTGTACGGAAAGCAGAATCTGCGATACTACGAGACCCTGGAAAGGGTCCGTGATGAAAAAAATGATCGCCAGGGCGCCGAGGAGCGTGATTGCTACGCCCGTCCTGCTGTGACGATCCTTGATATCATAGGGTTCGCCGAAGATTCCCGCATAGATGGAGCCGCCCGCGATTCCCGCGGTGACGCTCGATGCGAGCCCGGAGAAGAGGAGGGCGATGGCGAAGACGAGTGCGGCGCCCTGGCCGAGCAGGGGGCGGAGAATGCTCTGCGCCTGCTGGATCTCCGTGACGTTGATGTGATGCGCGAAGAAGGTCGACGCGGCGAGGATGATCATCGCGGCGTTGATGGCCCATCCGACGAGCATGGAGGAAATGGTATCCGTGAATTCGTAGCGCAACTGCTTCTTGATGATTTTTTCGTCCTCCAGATTCCATTGTCGGCTCTGGATGACCTCCGAGTGCAGGAAGATGTTGTGCGGCATCACGACCGCGCCGAGGACCGCCATAATGACGGGCATCGATCCGGAAGGGATCGCCGGTACGAAGAGGCCGCTGATCGCCTTCGGCCATTCCACGGGGGCGAGCGTGAGTTCGTAGACGAAGGAAAGTCCGATGATGGAAACGAAGCCGATGATGATGGTCTCGATTCGCTTGTAAGTGTTCGTGAAAAGCAGTACTCCCACGACGATTGTCACCATGATCGCACCGACCCGGAGCGGGACGTGGAAAAGGAGATTGAGCGCGATCGCTCCTCCCAGGATTTCCGCGATGGCCGTGGAAACCGATGCGAGAACGGCCGAAACGAGGACGGTGCGGCTCGCCGGAACCGGAAGGTGCCTGGTTGCCGCCTCCGACAGACAGAGTCCCGTAGCGATTCCGAGATGCGCCGAATTGTGCTGGAGAAGGATCAGCATGATGGTCGAAAGCGTCACCATCCACAGCAGCGTGTAGCCGTAGCCAGCGCCTGCCGCAACGTTGGACGCCCAATTTCCGGGGTCGATGAAGCCGACGGCAATGATCAATCCCGGACCGATATACTTGAAAATATCAATGGCAGTGTTGCGGGGCCGGTCGTTTTCCTTGCCCTGGTTGGTGAAACCGCTGAGAAGCGCGGCAATGATGTTTTTCCTGCTTTTCTCCATTCCAGCATCCTTTTTAGCTTTCATCTGGAAGGATGATAACGCACAAGAACAGAAAAGGCAAGGCACGAACGCCTTAAACTCACATTTCAGGAGGGTTCATCCTTATTCCGCGATCGGCAGAGTGAAACTGAATTCCGCTCCTCCGTTCGGATGGTTTTTTGCAAAGATATCGCATTCCAGTTCCTGGGCCAATTCCCTGCAAATCATCAAGCCTATTCCGACACCCTTCTCTCCGGACGTTCCGGCTTTATGAACATCGGTTCCCGGTTGAAACAGGCTGTTCAGGATTTCCTCGCTCAGTCCGATACCGGAATCGATGACGCTGATCCGGCAATGTTCGCGGCGAATCTCCGCGGAAATCCTTATCTCCCCTTTTTCCGGCGTAAATTTGATCGCGTTCTGCACCAGATTCCGGAGAATGGTTTCCGCGGTCATAAACTCTGTTTTAACCTGGATGTTTTGGGATATATCCGATTCCAGACGGATATTTTTCTCCCTGGCGGCGGCAGTGATCGGCAGCAATGCGGTAAAAACGATCTGTTTGAGCGGAAATGCTTTTACCTGGAGTTGTTCCGACTGGATCCGTATCCGCGTCCATCCCAGGAGTTGATCCATCAGGAACATCGCGTCTTTCGCACGTTCCGACGCATTGAGAAGATTAGCCTGGTAGCTGTCGGTATTCCGGTTGTCCTTCCGGTAGATCGCAATTTCCAACAACTGGATTGCGGCCGCCAAAGGAGAGCGAAGGTCGTGGGAAAGAATGGAGAGGATTTGCCCCCTTTCCTCCAGTCTTCGGTTTAATTCAACCGTCCTGTCTATTACGCGGATTTCCAGTTCGGATGCGAGTTTTTTTGCGGCATCACCGGCGACGGAAACCTGTCGGGCAATGAGGGCCGACTGGAGAAAAATGAAAGCGACCAGTCCCCAGTCCAGCATGAAAAAGGTATGGATGATTTTCCGGTCGAACAGGACGTCATTGATTGTTACTGCGTACAGCACCGCGAACGCCGACAAAAAGAGATAAACCCCGGAGCGCTTTCTCCGTAACGCGCGCAGCAGGATAATCATGATAAAAAGTCCGGTCAGGATCATCAGAAGCTGGTAGACAAAATAGCTGCCCTCATAGATAACCGTGGGGGTGAGCAGAATGACCAGACCTTCAATAGTCGCAAGGACTGTGGATACGATGATAGCTGGTTGAGGGACTTCTTCCGGGAAAATTCCCTGCATATAAAAAAGGAATGCGGGGGGTATGAACGTGATTGCAAGGTAAACCAGACGGTTCCAGAATAGATAATTGGAATCCGGAAAGAAAATATAGAACAGCATCAGTCCGGAAAAAATACTCTTGATGAAAACCAGGAATGAAAAAACGGCAAAAGCCAGAGAAATGAAATCGGATTTCCGGAGTATAAACTGGATGAAATGGAAAAGGCAAATGATCAGAATGCCGCCCGACATAAAAGAATCCATGAAAAAGTTTGCATCCCAGTAGCTGCGGATAGCGATATCGCTTCCGAAAACGGGAGGCTTCCACATACCACCGTAGGAAAGTGCGTAATTGGCGACCTGGATGATCACATCCGCTCTACCCCCCGGATCGGGAGTAAAGCTGACGGGGAAAGAGTGGATCAGAGGCAAATTTGCATCGGGGTGTATGGAAGGATTTCCGCAGGCGCCCTCTAAAATTCCGTTGATGTAAACCCTGCAGGAAGTCGGAATATCCGGAATGACGAAGCCGTATTTCCGGGCAGGTTCAAGACCCTCCATCCGCAAACGGTAGGTTCCGCAGCCATGACCCGGCGATCCGTTTCCGGAAATCTTGCCGTTCCAAGCCATGGGTACATAGATGGATTTTATTGTCCCCGCTGCAGTTCCGGTTTCCGCTCCGGGTAAAAGAAGCCGGTCCGGATAAAAGAGCCACTCCCCGTTCAATTCGACGGCATGATCTGAAAGGATTTCCTTGCCGGGCTGGTAGACTCCGTTTTCCACGTTCCAGGGCTTTCTTTGTTGAGGATAATTCATCGCTAAAACCGGAAAAAGGATGATCAGCAAAAAAAACAGGGCGGATATGAAAGGCACTAAAAGGGAGGTATCTTTTTTGGAGGTAGAAAAAAATCCGGAAACAGTTGCGGATAAAGAGGCCGTTCTGAGTTTTAATGAACGAATCCAATCCATTTTTGTCCCCCTGGAATGAACCCGGATGCCGATCTGATAAAACCGTTCCTGATAAATTGATCATAAATCATATCTTTTTTAATGTCAAGGGAAAATTAAACCTTCGTTGTCTTTTATTACGCTCCGTCTTCGTTGGCGATGAGGAAAAGGGCGTCGTCGATGACCTTCTCGATGTTTTGATCGATCCATGTCTGGCTCATCCATTCCCATGGGTTCACGTAGCGTCCCTGCAGCATCACGGCGAAGTGGAGGTGGTCTCCGGTAGCGTAACCGGTTTTTCCGGTCCGACCGATCCAGTCGTTTTCGAAAACGGGCACGCCTTCGCGGAATTCCAGGGAGGAACAGTGCATGTAGACGGTGTAGAGTCCCAGCCCATGGTGTATCATCAGGGTGTTGCCGGACCATCCGTTGTATCCCGAAAAGACGACGCTTCCTGGGTTCCGGCAGTGGATGTGGTCCCGGGCGATCGTGAACATGTCCACCCCGAGGTGCCAGTTTTCCCGGACCACGCTGCCGCGATAGATGAATGTCCGGAATTCGCCGAATTCGCTGGAGACATGAAAGTTGGAAAGCGGCATGAACGTCTTCATCGGGAAAGCGTTTACCAGACCCTGCGGAGGCCGGGAGCCGAGTTCGGTGAGACTGACGGCTTTTTTCTGCGCGAGGGACTGAAGGATGAGGTTGTATTTTTCCAGGGGATTGGACGGCATGTTGGTAAAGCTGTCTCCCGTTTCCTCCCTTTTTTCAGCGACGAAAGTGTCGTTGACTTCGACGCGGCAAACTTTATAGACGGCGTCCTCGGCGCGGATCGGAATCCGTTTTGTGATCGAATATCCGAAGCGGTCCGTGACGACGACGTTCGCGCTCCACTTGTCCGTAGTGACCGGCCAGGCGAACAGACAGATCCAGTAACCATCCCGTACGAAGGGTTGAGCGTACTGGATGCCGCCGTCGCTGTCGCGGATCATGACGGTGACGGGGCCTCGGTCGTTCACCTTGAAAACCGCGAGAGCGCAGCCCCCCTTGACGATCTTCGGCGAGGTTTTCATGATCTCCACGACGGGGCGGTTGGTACCGGCGACGATACGGATGTTCTCGGCGACCGCGTTTGGCCGGTTGGTCGTAATGATCAGTCGGATATCCTTGCGGGCGTCCAGGAGCGTGTTGGTCGGCCATTGCAGGTTGATGATGAAGTTGGTGAGTGTTCGGGAAAGAATGGTTACCGACAGCGGAACGCGTACGTCGCCCTGTTCGAATGTTGCGCCGTAGAAATCGCACCCTCCGGCGAGCGGGCAGGCGATTCGGAGCGAATTGGTGTAATTCCAGTAAAACACCCGCGGCTCCGGCGCGATATTGGTCCGTTTGCCGAGCGCCAGATTCCGCACCGCATTTTCCGGAAAAGTGTTGCAACTGGCGCAGGAGGTCAGGAAAATCAGGATAGACAGGATCGGCAAAGTCCGGCATGACAAGAAAGACGGCGCGTGGACTGTTTTCAGAACGACTCCTTCGCGAGTTCCTTCAGTTTTCCCTTGATGAGTTCGTAGTTTTCGGGAACCTCGACATCCAGGAAATCTCCGTTGCATTCGTAACCGTAGAGTTTGCCGAGCTTGGTCAGGAGCGGGAAAATGTCCTTCTCCAGCGAAATCGACTCGTTCGGCTGGATGAACTTCAACACCTCGCGGTTGAAGGCGTAGATTCCCATATTCACCATCGAGGCGAAATCCTTGTGACCCCGCCCAAGGAAGCGGCTGACCTGCTTGTTTTCGAGAAGCTCCACCGCCCCGTATTTCTCGGGATTTTTGCTCTCCTTGAGGGCCATCGTAACGAAGGCTTCGTGCTGGAGATGGAATTCCACAAGTTCGTAGACGGGAACGTCGTAAAAGGTATCCCCGTTCAGAACGAGGAAGTGGTCGTGCTTGATCATCGACTCGGCGAGTTTGACGCTGCCGGCCGTTCCGCGGAGAAAGTCCTCGTCGGTATAGCTGATATCGATGTTCCACTTGTGTCCGTCCTCGAAATAGCTTTCAATGACGGGACGCATATAACCGCAGGAAATGATGATATCCTCCACCCCGTTTTTCTTGAGGTAGAGAAGAACGAATTCCAGGAAAGGCCGGTTATGGACAATGGCCATCGGCTTGGGGGCGTTGCCGAGGTCGGACTTGATGTGCCTGCCCATTCCTCCGGCGAGTACGATCGCCTGCATAAAGACCTCCGTGAAGGTTTGTCCGGCCGCGGAAAAACAGGACCCGCGAGCTGCCGGCACGATATTTTCGAACCATGATGATACCATGAAAATTCCAAAAAAGGAAGAAATTCGATGCTGTTACTGCGGTTCGGCTGTTTCCTGTCCGCTTCTTCGGACCGGCAGGAAGGAATCGGAAATGAAGCGATGATTCCCCATGGAATAAAATTAATGAGTTACCGATTTTAAAAAAATTGCCGATAATTCCAGGGATCAAGTCCCGGAGGCTGATATGCGCCTTTCCACTCTTTTATTCGCGATAATACTCTGTGCGGTTCCGGCGGCGGGCGCTTTTGCCGATACGGCCGCCGATATTGGAGCATACACGCTTTACAAGGCCGCGAATACGAGCTATAAGGCCAAAAACTACGACGAAGCGCGCAACAGCTATGAGACTGTCATCAAGCAGTATCCCGACTGCAAGTTCGTACCCTACGCCCTGTATATGCTCAGCTTCATCGACAAGGACTATGTCAAGCTCATTTATTATCTCGACGCCATTCAGGACCGTTATCCCAATTTCCGTTACTGGACCAATGCCGTCGAACGTCTGGGTGATATCTACTACATCATGCAGAACCACCCTCAGGCGATCGAACAGTACAAGAAGATCAATACCGACAACGCGCTTTATATGCTGGGTGTCCTCAACGCCGCGAACGGTTTCCAGGACGAGGCGGTGAAGAACATCGACGATCTTCTCCGGCAGACGAAGGACAACCAGATCGCCTTTCGGGGCTTTATGGTGCAGGCTCGCGCGTATTTCGACATGCAGAAACTGCCGGAGGTTTACAACACCCTTCAGCAGGCCGTGCGCCTCCGCAAGTGGGCGGACGATAACGGAGCGCGACTTCTGTTCTACGCCTCGCGCTACTATTTTCAGCGTCAGGATGTGGAAAACCACTACCAGAAGTCGCTTTACGGCTTCTCCCTTCTTAAAACGCTTTTCCCTCAATCCATCGAGAGCACCATGGCCAATCAGTACCTGAGGTTCCTTTCGTCGAACAACATCCTGACCATCGAACCCGTCTCGTGGATCGAGGAGGCATACACTTCACCGCAGGAACTGGCTTACCAGGATCAGACGATCACCCTCACCGACGAGCTCGAACAGAAGGCCGAGGCAGTTGCGATCGAGGCCGAGAGCGTCGCCGGAAACGTGGTGCGCAAGGACGTCGTCGAATATGTCATCCGCGTCGGAGAGTACAAGGACCTCGGCGTGGCGAACCTACTCGTGTCTGACGTCGCGAGGGCGAAGCTAGACATTCCTCTCGGCGTATACTACCGCAACGATATGTACTACCCCGAGGTGCGGGGCATACGCGACCTCGATACCGCAAAGAAGTACGCCCAGCAGCTTCTCGCGATGGGATACAACGACACCCGGGTGATCGAGGTGCTGAAAGTAACAGAGTATAACCGATAGAGCGTTGCGCGGTTATCGACCGTCGCCTGGTTGCGGGGGTGTGTCGGCAGTCGATCCGGAAGAGTGCGCGACATAACGGGAAGCTGGTTGGAACGGCCGAATGGCTTGATGTTACTGACGCTATTCGGGAGAAGAAGTCCGCTTGATCACTTGAGCTTATCCCGGAGAGCTTGAAGTGCCTGAATTTCCTTGCTGTCGCTGATGATGTCGGATTCGTCCTCGGGAATGGCTAAACCCTTGGAAACCATCTCCCGGGCCTCGTTCTTACGCCCGATGTCCAGAAGCAGTTCGGCGTAAAATCGGCAGGTGGTGCGGTCGTTCGGGTTGAATTCCAGGGCCTTCCTGTAGTCGGCTTCGGCCTTGACCCTGTCGCCGACGCTGACGATGGGGGGAGCGAGGTGGTAGATGCGTCCTCGAAGCTGATAGACCGCTCCTTTGTCGAAAGAAGGATCCAGTCGGATCACCCGATTGCATCCCTCGATCAGACGGTTGGCCAAGGTGATGGTATCCAGGACGCTGGCGTAGGAAGCCCAGTTTCCCAGGCAGATGCAATACCAGTACCAGCCCTCGGGCATGGAAGGCTCCAGATTGCATGCCGCTTCCGCTGCTTTTTTTGCGTCCGTGTAGAACTCCTCGAGACTCTCTTTGTTGGTAACGAAGTTGCCCGCATAAAAGTCCACCGCGCGGCAGAATTTCCACGCGGATACGAAATCCTGATTCTCCCGGTAACGCGTCCGGTAATACTCGAAGGCGGCCTTGGCTCCGGCCGCGCTGTTCCGGTTCTTCCAGACGTCGTCTTCACCGAAGGACAGCGATGCCGCCAGTAGAAAGGAAATCAATATCCATGGCAGGAAAAGATAGCCTCGGTTAACGTTGAACTGCATCGCGGGTTTCCTCACTTACCGGCAATCCGTAAAATCTGTACGACGCGGGAAAGCCGGTTGTTCTTTTCCGGGCGGTGATTGATCCATGGGGAACCGGCTTATTCATTCTGGAAAAAATCCATGGATATTCTATCCCGTGTGACAGGTTTTCGCCAGAAATCCGGGAATGATCTTTTCAAAAGAATTCCACTGGATTATGTACTGAATAATGATAGAACTTCACGGATACTTCACGAATTCCTAATGAGTTCCGATTGATATTTTTCGGGTTTTCCTATAAAATTCTATAAAGGTAATTGATTCTTCGGGTACAACGGGAGGAAAAATGGCTTCGATGGAGCGGGACCGCTCGCTGGATTTATTCCGCGGCTTCACCATCCTCGGAATGGTGATCGTCAATTATCTGGCCGACGTGTGTTGGGTTCCTGCGATTCTCAAGCATGCGCCCGATGTCGGAATCACGGTCGCGGATTTCATCGCTCCGTTTTTTGTGTTATCGATGGGCTTGACGATGGGAGCCAGTTTTCGCAGGCGCATAGCCGCCGACGGGACGAGGAAGACGTACGCGCACTTCATCCGGCGGTCGCTGGCGCTGATCGGAATCGGCGCCATTCTTTCCGCCGGAGAGCAGCTTACCGGAAAGTCCTCCGCCGTTTTTTCATGGGGAGTCCTCCAGGCCCTCGGTTCCGCGAGTCTTCTGACTCTTGCCGTTATCCGGCTGAAGCCTTTTCCCCGGATTCTTGTCGCTCTCGCGGTATTCGCGCTGTACCAGACGGCGCTGTCGCTGGGAGCAAAAGACATCGTTCTCCATTCGGAGCACGGCGGCCTGATCGGATGTGTTTCCTGGGCCGCCATGCTGATGCTTTCCACGGCCATTGCGGATCTCGCCGAAAGCGCGGGGAAATCATCCCGCGCCGCTATTCTTTACCCCGCAATCGGATTGATCCTGGTCGCCGCCGGGTCGGCCCTGGGTTTCGCTTTTCCAATCAGCAAGAACCGGGTATCTCCCGCTTACGCTCTGGTAACCGCCGGAACGGGTTTCGTTCTTCTCTGGATGTTCCGCATTCTTGTAAAACGGGGATTCCGCTTCGTCCCTCTGGAGTGGTGGGGCGAAAATCCTCTGGCGCTATACGTCGGCCATCTGATGCTTCTCGGCTTTTTCGCTCTCCCGGACCTTCCCGCCTGGCACGCGACCGCCCCGGCTTGGCTTGTCTGCCTCCAACTGGGCACGATCGCCGCGATCCTGACTCTGACGGCGGGTTTGTTGTCGAAAAAAGACATCCGGCTGACCCTGTGAATTTTCCGTTTCCGGGTACGAAGAATTCCCAGGCCGCCCTAAAACGGACGGAAGTGTCTCTTTCCGGGAAAAAGGCGTGCGGAGGTTCTCAGCGTCTGTCCCCGATTCTGTTTCTCTTTCTGCTGTTCGCTTCGGCTACGTACGCCCTGGAAAACGACACGAATGCCTCGCGACCCTTACAGATCAATCTCCTCCCGGATCTCGAATACGACCCGGATAACGGCTTCGGATACGGTTTGAACCTGATATTGCTGCGCGACGGCAGCCGGGCCGGAAAGTACGATTTCAACCTGAATGCGGATCTGGAAGCGTCCACCGATTTCCGCACGCTATTGAAAACCATCAACTCTTCCGTCATTCTGGATTTGCCGGCGGTCGTGGTCGGCGACTTTCGTCTGCATCTCCGGTTTCTCGCGGCCTACCATTACCTTCCCTTTGAGTATTTCGACGGCATCGGCGACAGCGACGCCGCCATCGGCTACTCTTCCCTGATGGCAACCAACCATCAGTATACCTACTTGTCCGACGGCGGATTTGTCCAATCGAGCGTCGCGATCCCGTTCGCCGACAGGAATTCCGGAAGCTTCGCGGATGCGGAATTCTGGACCGGCCTGAGGTACTTGCAGGAGAAAGCGTCCGAATCTCCCGTTCTGCCGGCCGGCAACGTTGCGCCGGAATTGGCGGCGGAAAAACCCCTCGGCTGGACGGGCGGCGAAGATCTCTCATTCCAGACCGGGATCGTTCTGGACACCCGGGATTTCGCTCCCAATCCGCGTTCCGGAATTTATGCCGAAGCGGACGCGGAATACTCTCCGAAGCTTTTCACGGACAGTTTCGATTTCTTCCGCACCACGGCTATCTTCGCATTTTTCTGGTCTCCCCTGTCCTTCTACCGGAACTTCACCATCGCCGACCGGATTTCGATGGACGCTCTCATCGGGGAAGTCCCGTTCTATGAACTCGCGACCACCGGCGGCCTGAATCCGAACGACGGCTTCGGCGGGCAGGAAACGCTCCGCGGAGTACCGAGGAATCGCTACATCGGTCCCTGCAAACTTTTCGACAATCTGGAGATCCGCTTCCGCTGGCTGGATTTTCCCGTCTCGATTCCCGGATTCGAAGACGTCTGGCATATCGAAAATACGCTTTTCCTGGACACCGGCGGGGCCTGGACGAATTTTCTTCCGGGGAACCAGACGATGGCGGCGACTTACGGAGCCGGTCTCAAGCTCGTGCGAGGCGAAGATACCGTATACTCGTTCGATTTTTCATTCTGGAATGCAAGTTTCGCGGGAGTTTATGCGGATATCGGACAGGAGTTTTAAACATCTCGCGTCAGCAAGAACTATAAGGCGCTTCTAATCAGAAAACCGCTTCATGAAAGCGGTCTTTTCTCCCCGTTCCAAGCCGCAATGTTCATAAAAACGAAGTTTCCATTCCTTGTCAATAACTTCTTTCCGTGCCCGCTTTCCGTCCCATCAAGTGTTCCTGTTCTTCCAGCAGAAAATCGACATTCGTCTTCCATTCGCACAGCATCCGGGAGGTTTCCTCCAGGACGGCGGGAATCCGGTCGCGGATGTTCAAGAAATGATCCACACAGACGGGACAAAGCTGACCGGAACGGCTCCGCCGGATTTCATCGATGGCGAACTCGAACGGGAAGCCTTTGCGGTAGGGACGGTTGGAGGTCAGCGCGTCGAAGGTGTCGGCGACGGCGATGATGCGGCTTTCAAGCGGAATGTCCTCACCCGCAATGCCCGATGGATAACCCTTTCCGTCGAAACGCTCGTGATGGTGCAGCACGAAATCCGCGAAGGGGGAAAGGATCTCCGACTGCTTGAGAATGGTGTGCCCGATGGCGGAATGGGTCTGGATGATGTTCATCTCGCGCTTGTCCAATCTTCCGGGCTTGTTCAGCACAAGGTCGGGAACGCCGATCTTGCCGATGTCGTGCAGGTGCGAAGCGTAGTGGAGCAGGGAAAGCCGCTCCGGAGCGAAGCCCATCTCCCGGGCGATCATGACCGCCACCGCCGCCACACGCTCGGAGTGCGAGTAGGTGTAAGGGTCGCGGAAATTGAGCGCCTGGTTGATGACGTCCACGAACTCGTGAAACGCGAAAGTGATTTTCTCGACGTCCATTCCGCTTTCCCCCTTCGAGTTACTTCCCGAGCGCCGCCGTCACCGCTTCGCGCAGCGAGCGCACGGGCAAAAGCCGGCAGCCGGGTTGGACGATCTTCGCGCCGTCCTCGTGGGGATAGACGAGCGTAGTCGCACCGAGCCGCGCCATCTCCGCGATGCGCTTGGGCGAACGGTTGACGGGACGCACTTCGCCCGTGAGGCCGGTTTCGCCGAAGACGGCGCAGCCCTTCGGAAGCGGTTTGTCGTACGCGGCCGAGTAAACGGCGAAGATCACGGCGAGATCGAGTGCCGGGTCCTGCACGCGGAGGCCGCCCGTCACGTTGAGGTAGATGTCGAAGCCCGATAGCCTCGCCTCGATGCGCTTCTCCATCACGGCGGCGAGCATCGCGAGGCGGTTCTGGTCGAATCCGTCGGCCGTGCGCTTCGGGTAGTTGAACTCGGTGGGGACGCACAGGGCCTGCACTTCCACGGGGAAGACTCTGCTGCCTTCCAGCATCGGGTATACCGCGACGCCGCTTGTTTCCTCGTCGCGGCCGACGGTGAAGGCGCGCGAAAGGTCCGCAACGCCCGTCAGGCCATGTTCCTCCATCGTGAAGTATCCGGCCTCGTCGGTGGAGTGGAAGCGGTTCTTCTGGCTGCGCAGAATGCGATAGTAGCCGCGGGCGTCGGTTTCCAGCGTGAGGACGGTGTCCACGATGTGTTCCACCACCTTCGGTCCGGCGATGTTGCCGCTCCTGGTGACATGTCCGACGAGGAAAAGCACCGCGCCCTGGGCTTTGCACGCTTCCACGAGCGCGTAAGTGCACTCGCGCACCTGGACGATGCTGCCGGGAAGGGAGTCAAACGACGCGCTCTGAATGGTCTGGATCGAGTCCACCACGATTGCGGCGGGCTTTTCGCGCTTCAGGCGTTCGATGACGGTCTCGAGGTCGGAGGAGCCGGCAAGGAGGAGCGGCGAGCTTCCGATGCCGAGACGGTCGGCGCGGAGTTTCACCTGACCGTTCGATTCCTCGCCGTTGACGTAATGGACCTTCGAGCCCTTCGAGCCGAAGTGCACCGAAAGCCGCGCTGCGAGTGCGAGAACAAGCGTGGATTTGCCGATTCCCGGTTCGCCTGCGATGAGCACCGCCTGTCCCGGCACGATTCCGCCGAGAACGCGATCCAGCTCCGGCTCCCCGGAAAAGAGCCGCTCGCTCTCCGACGCGCTTACCTCCGATAGGGGCGCGGCCGGCTGTGATGTGCCGGGGGAGCGGGCGGAGCCGGCCGACCCGGGTTTTTCGTTCTCGGTCTCCTCCACGAAGGTGTTCCAGTTGCCGCATTCGGGGCATTTTCCGAGCCACTTACCGGATTTGTAGCCGCATTCGGAACAGAGAAAATAACTCTTGCGGGGCATGGAAACTCCTGTTTGACGATGACGAACTTAATTTCCGGGTTTCTTCGTGGCGGTAGGCGTTTCGGCGGCGGGCTTGACGAAAGCCGGGTGCTTCCTGAGCAGCAGCGGAATGAGAAGGAGTCCGAGAAGGAATCCGGCGAATACCGAAACGAGGATGACGACGATGACCGGTACGAACAGTCTCCAGCCGAGGAACTGCACGGGCGTGATCACGAGGTTCTGGAGAACCGCCGTCAGAAGGAGCGCGAGCAGCAGTACGATCGAAACCAGCCGCGCGATGTTTCTGATTCCCATTTTCCGCCTCCTGTTCCGCACAGCGGCAAGGATACTATAACGGGAAACGGAAATTCTTTCAACTGGCCGGGGATTCGGGTGAAATCTGTCACCCGTTCAGGCGGAAAGTTTAGTTCTTTTCAAGGGGAAATCCATCTTTTCGGCAACGCAGATCCGGGCTTCGTTCTGGAGCATGTTTACAAAATAACTCATTTTGTAAACATCGGAAGGGGGGATCAAGAAAACCAGCCACGGTTTGACCTAGGCTGGTTTTCTTTTATCCTATAAAAGATCAAAGTTTCAGGGTATATAGCTTAGTTACAAACTTTTAAGAATTTCTTCCTGTTTTTCTTTATATGTCTTCTCGTCGATATACCCAGAATCAAATAGATCTTTCAGTTTCTTCAAGCGAGTTTTGGCATCGTTTTCGACTGGTGCTGATGTACTATTACCATTCAGAGATTCTAAATACTTAGCAGTTGATACTTGTCCACTATCATAAGCGATATCGGTAGCTGTTTTACCACTCTTATTGGCTACCTTTATATTAGCGCCAGCATTAACGAGATATTTAACAAGATCAAGATCACCATGATAAGCAACGTACATTAATGGGGTCCAACCATCTTTGTCTTGTGTATTTATATTATCCGAGTCAATATATTCTTTTATTGAATGATAACTGGCGCTAGTTAACGCATTCCATAAGTTACGATAATTATCTGATTTTTTTTCTGCCCTATATCTGCTGGATATAATATTTGTTGCGCTATTGTATGAAGTATCGCTAATTAACCTCATATCATGAAGCTTTCCTAATACTCCATCATCATTATTATTAATCAGCTTCTGTACCAGATATCCGGTAACCTTATCGCTGACAATCATATTGGTAAATATTAACTTTATGGTATCGAAATCATTGTGTTTAAAGCATAAATCAAATATTGTATTTCCATAACTGTCGGTTAATAGCAAATCCGGTTTCCCATAAAATATCAATGGTATTAATAACTCCTTATCGACAAAATAAGCAAGGTGTATAGGGTATAATCTTGCACGGCGTTCCACTAATTCACCAACTCCACTTAATTGAGATGTTATATCAATAACATAATTTACATCAACGCCATTAGTTAATAACAATTCTGTCATGTTATGAAATTTTTCCAAAATAGAACATGTTAGATTTTGACCGCTAAAATATACGAAAAACCCCTCTCCAAAAGATAGTGGTCCATGAGTCATTAATAAATAATCAAACAAATCATCGAATTCAGTTCTATCCCCAATATTCCACTCTTTGAGCTTATCCTCAACAAAGCTGATATACTTTTTATCACTATAATACCATTCCTGATATCTAATGGTCTCATCTATATCATTCAAAGTAAAGGGGGTATAATACTTATTAAGAATAAGCGATTGTTTATTAGACGAACCGGCTAACAGTTGTTCGGATTTTACAATGTCATTTTTAATTACAGCTTCATTCATTACATCATAAGGAGTTTTGCTACATGAAATTACAACCAACATAGCGAACGCATTAATAGTAAACAGGATACTTTCTTTTATCATTATTGCCTCCATAATGATCCATTTTATCCTAGTGAACCAGAAATTCAGTAAGATATGGCACTAACTAACAATCATTACAAATATTTACCCAATTTGCAGCTTTCTGTCAAATAAGTGAAGGAAGAGCACTGCAGAATTCGGAAATAATCGTACTTAATTTTACTTTTCAGACCCTGACCCTCACGTTGTCAGAATAGGAGCTTGACAAACAACATAGAAGTATTTTGACAACATGTTTCCGGAAGAAGCCCGATTCTACGTGGATAATGGCATCAGAACCCTTTCCAGTCGGGGCTATTTCCCGTTTCCAGATTCAGAATACTATTCATGATGACTCAGTTATTGAAAAAAGACAAACGAAATGGGTATCAGATTTCGCCGGCGGGCGAAAAAGCCGTCCGCCCCCACTTTGCCTTCTAACCGACTTCCGTATCGTCCGGAACGATGGCATCTGTTACGGAACCCGCCTTGAAGCGGGATGGTTGCAATCGCCCCATTAGTGTATTTCCATAAACCATCAGAAATAGACCAATGAGGATCGTCGGGATCGCAAAACCGAGAAAAGGAGTCGCTTTTTCTTTCCCGATCAACATACCAAGAAGAATGGCAATGATGGGATTGACAAATGTGTAAGATACCACTCGGATCGCGGGTTCCACCTGTACCAGATAAGTGTATGCGACGAACCCCGAGCACCCAATAATCGCGAGGTACAGAAAGGAAAGTAAAGAAGGTAAGGTGAAACCGGATATCATGGTTAACGTGACCGGATGAAGTCCGAAACCGATCAAGCTCATTCCGATACCGACCACGAGCATCTGGATGCCGCTGTTGACAAAGCTGTCCGGATAAACCCGAATCCGGTGACCCAGGCTCGTAGCTAACGACCATGAAACGAGGGCACAAACCACCAGAACCATGCTCGGGGAAAATCCTACATTTAACTTGTTACCCGGATACATTAAAAAGCCGACTCCTGACACCCCGAATAGTATGCCGATCCAAGCTAAAACAGACAAGTGCTTGCGGAGCAAAACCCGATCAAAAACCGCCACAAAGAGTGGTGTTGCCGCGAGTATCAACGCCGCGACGTAGCTATCAACCTTTTTTTCCGCAAGGCTTACCAAGCCGTTTCCTCCGGCCAACAGAAGCACCCCTAGAATCGCAGACGCAGCCAGTTCCCGTAAAGTCGGCATACGCCGGATGCGGCCGGTGAAAAATGAAAAGGAGAGAAGAAGCAGTCCTGAAATCATAAAACGCCAACCAACCAGATGCAGGGGCGGAATCGATTGAACGGCGATTTTTATAAAAAAATAAGTGGAACCCCAGACCACAAAAATAACGAGATAGGCGAACA
>Ga0326727_10005298_pt1 | contig 37094 bp, 35 predicted proteins | sample MB2enrmetagenome_FD_207643 | JGI IMG/M metagenome (GOLD analysis project Ga0326727, IMG submission 207643) | Lab enriched peat soil microbial communities from McLean, Ithaca, NY, United States - MB29MY | ecosystem: Environmental > Terrestrial > Soil > Wetlands > Peat | place: USA: New York... | reverse complement strand
ATGGGGTCTTCACATATAAATTTTTAATTGTGGACATACTTGACAAATCCGAGTCCCTTTAATTTCCAAAAAATATTAAGATGGGAGACGTAAAGGTGAAATATTATATAACGACCCCGATTTTCTATCCAAACTCAAGCCCGCATATTGGAACCGCCTATACAACGGTTGCAGCAGACGCGCTTGCTCGTTATCATAGATTATTAGGGGATGAAGTTTACTTCTTAACCGGTACCGATGAAAACGCCCAGAAGATTGTACGTACTGCGGAAGCCTGTAGTACAGACCCTAAAATTTATTGTGATGGCGTGGTAGAGCGCTTTAAAGAATTATGGGAAGCCCTAGATATTTCTAATGATGATTTTATTCGGACAACGGAGGAACGTCATCAAAAAGTGGTTCAACAAATTTTTACCAAACTTTATGAACAAGGAGATATTTATAAATCAGAGTATGCGGGTTGGTATTGCACTCCTTGTGAAACGTTTTGGCTGGAAAATAAATTGATTCAAGGCAAATGCCCCAATGCGGATTGTAATCGAGAGGTGGAGTTGCTGAAAGAGGAAAGTTATTTCTTCCGTCTCTCAAAATATCAGAACATCCTGTATAAATACATTGAAGAGCATCCGGAATTCATCCAACCGACTTCCCGGCGCAATGAAATGCTGCGCTTTATTGAAAGTGGGTTAGAAGATCTCTGTGTTTCGCGCACAACATTTCAGTGGGGGATCAAAGTGCCCTTTGACCCCAAACATGTTGTATACGTATGGCTGGATGCCCTGATTAATTATATTTCAGCGCTTGGTTTCCCTGATGGAGAAAACTATCGGCGGTATTGGCCCGCTGATGTACACATCATGGGGAAGGATATCGTTCGTTTCCATGCTGTGATTTGGCCGATTATTCTTTTGGCCTTGGACATTCCTCTGCCTAAAGTTATTTATGGGCATGGTTGGTACTTAACCAAAGAAGGCGGTAAAATATCTAAATCCCGAGGAAATGTTCAAGATTCCTTCGAGTTGATTCAAAGGTATGGCTCTGATGCCATCCGTTATTTCTTGTTGCGCGAGATGCAAGTGGGATCAGATGGCTTGTATTCCGAGGATAACTTGGTTGAACGCCTAAACAGTGACTTAGCCAATGATTTTGGGAATTTTATATCTCGGAGTTTGGCAATGGTTGTTAAATATCGGAACGGGGTTGTTCCTCGTCCCGGGCAAGACGGCGTACTGGAGCAAGAATTGAAGGAATTGAGTCAGGAGATCAAAAAGGCAGTTGAGAAAAGCCTTGAAGTGTTTGATCCGGCAAGTGCCCTTGAACAGATTTGGCGCTTTGTGGCGCGTTGTAATAAATATGTCGATGAAACAGCTCCTTGGTCGCTGGCTAAACAAGATAATCAGCGCGAACGCTTGGATACAGTTCTCTATACGTTTGTCGAATGTATACGGATTATGGCAGTTTTGACAGCCCCGTTTATGCCGGGATTGCCGCCCAGAATTTGTGCGCTCCTTGGCCTTGATAAGGGGTGTATCCGTTGGGAAGAAGTGGATCAGTGGGGTATATTGGAACCTGGAACTCAAGTGCAAAAGGGGGAACCACTTTTTCCGAGAATCGATATTTCTCAATTTACGATAGCAGGGGAGACGAAAACAGTGGACCAAGATCAAAACATGAACCAAACTCAAGCTCAAAAGGAAACCGGTGAAGCTGTTCCAGCGCCCGAATTTGAGCCGATCAAGGCAGAAATCAGCATTGACGAGTTTGCTAAACTGGATTTGCGTGTTGCGAAGATCCTCAGTGCCGAGAAAGTTGAAAAGACCGATAAACTTATGAAGTTAGAAGTTGAAGTGGCTGGCGTAGTGCGAACAGTTGTCTCAGGTATTGCCAAACACTATGCTCCGGAAGACCTTGTGAACCAATATGTTGTTCTCATCGCCAATTTGAAACCTACTAAATTGAGAGGAATCACGTCACAGGGCATGATCCTGGCCGCCTCACAAGGGGATGTGTTGGAAGTCCTGATGGTCAACAAAGATCTTCCCGGAGGAGCGCGAGTCAAATGATTTGGGATACACATGCGCACTTAGATGATCCCGGCTATGCAGAAGACTTTTCGGAAGTTGTAGCGCGCATGCAATCATCCGGGATTTCCCGGATGACGAATGTGGGATATGATCTTCCTTCTTCGCAACGATCTGTAAAGTTAGCTCAAGATTACGATTTTATCTATGCGGCAATTGGTATTCATCCGCACAATGCCGAAGAGGTTACGGATGAAACCTGGGCTAAGCTCCTCCTCTTGGCAAAACAACCCAAAGTATTGGCCTGGGGCGAAATTGGGTTGGACTATTATCGTGATTTGTCGCCGCGCCTGATCCAAAAAGAGATATTTATTCAACAGATTAAATTAGCGAATGAAGTGGGTTTGCCGATCATTATTCATAATCGTGATGCCCATCAGGATGTTCTGGAGATTGTCAAGGCCCATCCCCCGAAGTACGGTGGCCTATTTCACTGTTATTCCGGGTCATGGGAAATGGCAAACATTCTTTTAAACCTGGGATTCTATCTTTCTATTGCCGGACCGGTGACATACAAAAATGCTCGGCATACGGTCGAGGTGGTAGGTCGTGTCCCAGTGAATCGTATTCTCGTGGAGACGGATTCTCCGTATTTAACTCCGGAGCCGCGACGTGGCAAGCGTAATGAACCGACCTATGTGCGAGAAGTTGTTAAGAAAATTGCTGAGATTAGAAACCTGCCTTTTGAAGACGTTGCAGCTCAAACTATGCATAATGCGGAAATATTTTTTAGGCTCGCAGAAAAGAACCTTCGCTGAAGGTTCTTTTCTTTATTTTGCGTCATAGGCTTTGTTAAGGAGGGATAAAATGTATTCGCTGCCGATTACCACGTATTCCGATTATTGGCGTGCAACCAAAGTATGGAGCTCGTATATAGGCGGCTTGGCTATGTTCGCTGCCAGTACGCAGTATTCAACGTTGGGTGCCCCAGATATAACGCCAACTTTGCAGCTGCCAATTCAGCAGACTACACAGTTCTCAAATACCAGGGAATTCGGTGCCAATTTGAGCTTTTTGGACTCCAGGCAGAGGGCATTAAGGCAGAGTACCGTTAGTCGAGGAGTAATAAGCAGTCCGAGTGCAGCGGGCCTGGAGGTACCAAGGCTAAAGCTATCAAGCCAAGAAATGGCGAGCTCAGAGGTACCGAGCCTGGCAGTCCCGAACCAAGACTTGGGAAATAGGATGACAAGTAGAACCCAAGTGGAAGAAAAAGAAATTCCCTTTGACATTCAATATGTAGAGTCGGATACCCTTCTCCCCGGTATGAGCCAAATACAGGAAGAAGGGGACAACGGTGTGTTACGTCAGGTAGTAAAGACGTTTGAGGTCGGTGGACAACCCATTGATCAGCAAGTTCAATCCTCTTACGAGCTTAAGCGTCCGAAGAAAAGAGTGGTTATCCGAAATTCTAAACCGGTTGTAGGGGAAAGCTTTGAATTAACTAAATTAAAGATTAGTCAAACACTGCAGGTTGAGGCCACAGCGTATACGTACACAGGAGATAAAACAGCGACAGGTATCGCCGCAAGAGAAGGGTTAATTGCTGTTGATCCGAAAGTCATTGCCATGGGAAGTAAGGTTTATGTCGAAGGGTATGGGTATGCTTTGGCTGCAGATACGGGTGGAGATATTCGGGGAAATCGAATCGATGTGTTCTTTGCTACTTTCCGTCAGTGCATTAATTGGGGGCGTAGGCAGGTTCATATTTATGTATTAAACCCCAATTAATGTAAATAATTTTGACAACCGACTACTTATCATTTAAAATGGAGTTGCTAGGTTAAAGTAGGTCTTTGGTCTAGTCATATTGGGTTTTTAGTCTGGTCATATTAGGCCTTTAGTCTTTGGAGGGATTGAATGATTAATTTAACTAGGACTTTATCTTTGGTTCGGACGTCCCGAATAGCCCAAATGGCAGTTGCAACCTTTGCGATTTTTCTGGTAGCTGCTGTGGTGCTCGTTTGCAATGCCAAAACAATCGATGCTCAGATTGACGGAAAAACAGTTTACATTACGACGATCGCTGGGACCGTCGGTCAGGCACTCGCCCATTCGAAGGTAGAGATTTATCCTGAGGATATCGTTAACCCTTCTCGAGACACAAAGGTTACCAAGGGCTTAACCGTAAAAGTGACGCGGAGTAAACCGGTTCATCTCTCAGTGGACGAACAAACTTTTTCGACACGAACGCCGGCGAAAACCGTAGGTGAGGCTCTTACTGATTTATCGGAGCGTTATGGACTGCAGATTAAAGACGTGGATGAAGTGAATGTTTCACGAACGGATGCTGTCACGGGCCAAATGGATATTAAGGTTCGGAGAGCTATTCCCATTCTCGTTCATGCAGATGGCAAAACTATCGATACATACATTGCGCCGAGAACTGTCGCAGATGCGCTCCAAAAACTAGGTGTTGTCTTAGGAATCAAGGACAAGGTCTCCTTGGCCCTTGATCATATGCTGACGCCTAATGAGCAGGTGAATGTGGTTCGAGTTGCGGAACGAGTAGAAACCGTAAAAAGTGAGATTCCCTATCAGATTATTTCGGAGGCGGCGGACTTTCCGGTCGGATTGCCGGACAAGATTGTGAGTTGTGGTTCAAATGGTCTTCAAGAGCAGACGGTAAAATTGACGTTAGAAGATGGAAAAGAAGTTGATCGAGAGATACTTGGTCAGCGAGTTGTTGAAGCTCCGACCAATCAAGTGGTCTCGCGCGGTGCGCAAACCTCGGTTTCACGGGGTGGAGAAACTATCCAGTTTAAGCGAGCTTATGTCATGAGAGCGACGGCCTATTGTATACCTGGCGGGATAACCAAGACCGGTGCGTCTGTCCGCTGGGGGATAGTTGCAGTCGATCCCGGTGTTATTTCTCTTGGAGAGAACGTATATGTTGATGGTTATGGAAAGGCTCGTGCTTTAGACACCGGTGGAGCAATCCTCGGTAATCGTATTGATCTTTATATGAATTCTGAAGAGGCAGCTTCCTCATGGGGTGTACGAAACGTCATGGTTTATGTCCAATAAAATTTTTGCATAACTTTAGTTATTAAGTTGAGCCTTCGCATTAAAGCGGAGGCTCAATTTTAGTTTAGCAAGGAAGTATAACTTTATTTATTGTCACATACTCTTAAAGCGTAATTATGAAACGGGGTGGTATAGGATGTATCAACCTGGAAGGGTAATAGGGAGAAATACGGCGATAGTACTTGTTCTGAGTGTAATGAGCATGCTGGTATTCTCTGTGCTTTGGCAGGGCTCGACTGCTGTAATCGGTCATTCTGAAGAGCATCACGTTGTGATGCTTGATCCGGGGCATGGTGGGTATGACCCCGGAGCAATCTCCGCGCAGGGTGTTTATGAAAAATCGATTAATCTCCAGATTGCCCAAAAGGTTAAAGAAATGCTTGGACCGAGTGGAATTGAGGTTTTTCTTACTCGGGAAGAAGATCTGGACTACGTCCCGGAAGGGGTCAAAGGAAAAAATTCAAAAAAGCAAATTGATTTAAATCATCGCATTGATATGGCCAATGAGGTCAAGGCAGATATCTTTGTCAGTCTGCATGTCAATGCGACAGCTACGGGACAGAATTCCGGAGCAGAAACGTTTTATCATTATAAGTCTGAAGACGGAAAAGATTTAGCGGCCCTGATCCAACAAGAATTGATTAAAATCCCGGGAATGAATCGCAGAATTGCTAAACCAGGGGATTTTTACGTCATCAAAAATTCGAGTATGCCGGCAGTTATTGTGGAGGTGGGTTATTTATCCAGCCCCAAAGAGCAACATAAACTTCAACAATCCTGGTATCAAGAACAATTATCGCGGGCCATTGCCAAAGGGATTGCCAACTATTTCTTGATTCCATAATTCACCTAAAAAGAATAAATATAATGCTTGAAATTTTTACATAACGTTCTTTTAAGCGGGGAAAAATAGAATCAGTTACCGAATCTAAATTAAGGAGTTGAAGCGCAGCATGAAACGGTTTCTGATTTTTATTATGTGCAGTGCCCTAATTTTGGGTCTTGCCTTGACAGGCTGTAAGAATGTACCGCCAACGGTTCCACAGCAGACCTCGCAAAATACACAACCGCCGCAAGCCGAGGCCGGAGCAACCCGAGATTCTGTATTAGGGTCTGATAAACGAGTGGTTATGGGATTTTACACAGACCCGGAGGGGCCTACGCCCGGCTCGAAAGAATCCATGATCAAAAATGCTAAGTCACTTGATGAAGTTGCTTTTTTCTGGTATTCCTTTGATCCAACGGGCAAAGTCAATCCAGTAGGCAAAGTCGATTTAAGTATTAAACGGACGGCTCAAAAAAATGGTTCTAAAGCCTATGCTTTGGTGCATAACATGAATTTATCCGGTTCGGTTGGTTTTGATGCCAATTTAGCTCACCGCGTTTTTTCTAACCCCGGCGCAAGAGAAAACTTAGTAAGAAACTTGGTCAACTTGACGACGAAGGATGGTTGGGACGGCATTTCAGTGGATATTGAAAAGACGCCCCCAGGGGATCGGAACAATTTTTCTGCCTTTATCGCTGAGCTTAGTAAAGCCTTAAAGGCCAAGGACAAAGTCTTGAATGTATCGATTCCAGCCAAATTTGTAGATTATCCTTCGGATCTGTGGTCAGGTGCTTATGATTATGCAGCAATTGGCAAAGCTGCCGACCAAATTATTCTCATGACATATGATGAGCATGGACTGGGAACGACGCAAGGACCCATTGCTTCACAAGGATGGGTGGATCGAGTTATTGATTTTGCGGTAGGAAAGATTCCCAAAGAAAAGATTGTAATGGGTCTTCCGGTTTATTCTTATGACTGGGGATCAAACAAGCCATTAATGCCGGATTATATATCTTATGATCAAACCGTAGATCGAGCTAAGAAACATGGGGTTGAGATCCTTACTGATCCGAGTGCGAAAGTACCACAATTTATCTACACCGCAAATGGAGTTCGGCATGAAGTCTTCTTTGAGAATGTTGCCAGTTTAAAGGTGAAGATGGATTATGCGCTCAAGCACAAGTTGCATGGCGTTGGAATTTGGCGTTTAGGAATGGAAGATCCAGCGATTTGGACTTCACTGATGAAAGATTTTGGTACAAATAATACTAAAAGGTAATAAATTATAGCATCAGCTCCCGGAGTATCTAAGTGAATAGATTATAAATCATTAAGAGGACGAAAGACCCTATCTTTCGTCCTCTTAATGTATTGGCCAGCAAAAGATTTGAGTCTTGGGACATTCTCAGTTAAGATAGTAAGAGTTGGAAACGGAGGAAACCAAAATGATTAAGGAACTCATAGTCGTTGAAGGAAAAAATGACGCCCATGTGGTTCGACAGGCTCTCGGGGAAGTCGATATAATTTGGACGGAGGGTTATGGACTAACAAAGAAAAAATTGGATTACATTGCGGAAATGGCCAGCCGGCAAGGGGTGATTGTTTTTACTGACCCAGATACGGTCGGAGAGCAGATTCGCAGTCGTATCAGGACTTATGTTCCTCAAGCTAAACATACTTATCTGACCCGGAAAGCGGCCAGCAAACAAGGAGATATTGGGGTGGAAAATGCATCACTGGATGAAATTCGCCGCGCCTTTGCCCATATTCAACAAGAGCAAGAGAGGCTTGTTGGAAATTTCACGATAGAGGATTTATATTTAGTTGGTTTGGTGGGGTCCAAGCAGGCGAGTGCATATAGGCAGGTACTTGGGCGCAAGTTGGGGATCGGGGATAGCAATGCTAAACAATTCCTTCATCGTTTAAATCGTTTTGGGATATCTCGCGAGTCATTTTTTCAGGCAATTGAGGAGGTTAGCCATGGAGAGCGCAGCTGAATATACGCAACGTCTTCTCAGAAGTGGGGCACGCGCTCATAAATCTCTGGGTCAGAATTTTTTGATGAGTGACGAAGTAATTGACAGGATTGTTTCAGCCAGTACGTTACAACCGGATGTACCACTGGTTGAAATCGGGCCGGGTCTTGGTGTCTTAACCCGAGTTCTTGCTTCTCGGGTGCAGAGGATGTGGGCGGTTGAGTTAGATAAACATAAAATTGGAATTTTAAACAAAGAGCTGCGTGGTCAACCGATAGAAATAGTCAATCAAGACGCCTTAAAGTTGGATCTGAATGAACTATGGGGAGACCAGAAGGGGTATTTGGTGGGGAATTTGCCCTACTATATCACCAGCCCGTTAATCATGCACTTTCTTGAGCAAGCAGATCATTTGAGTGGGATGACGATTATGGTGCAAAAAGAAGTGGCCGACCGGATTGCAGCGCCGCCGGGAAGTAAGACTTTCGGCATACTATCTATTGCAGTTCAGATTTCAGCCCAAGTTACCAAAGTGATCGATGTTTCGCCCAGCGCCTTTTGGCCCTCTCCAAAAGTCACTTCAGCCGTGATCCGATTAGACCTTCGCCCTTATCCGGGATTTAATGTAGATAAAAGGAAATTTTTTCGAGTGGTCAAAGCGGCCTTTAGCCAGCGGCGTAAAACGTTGGGCAACTCACTGGCGGGCGGCTTAGGGCTAAGTAAAGAAGAGGTCATCGAACGGTTGCAGAGCGCCGGGATTTCTGATAAGCGGCGGGCAGAATCGTTGAGTATTGAGGAGTTTCAGGAATTAACAAATAATATGGTATAGAGATATCTCCGAAAGACAGGGAAAAGACAGGGGGACGGTTCTCTTGTCTGACTAATCGAGTCAGACAAGAGAACCGTCCCCCCGTCTTTTCCCGTTGTCTTGCTTGTTGCTTGAAAATTGGAGTCAAAAAATGCAACCCAGTGCAAACGAGAAACCTCCCCCTTTGCACCCCCTATCGTTCCATCCCTCGTCGACCCAACCCAGAGGAAGTTGCTTAGCTAAGTGAGGCACTTTAGCGGAATTGCGTCAATGAGTGCAGACGATAAGGCGTAAAGAAACTCAACGGTTCACATTCAGAAAGCCCAGAGGTTTTGAGTTTTAGCCTTAGCGTCAAGCGAATAGCAATGGAGCACGATAGTCTCCGGTGGAGAGTATCGCCGAAGCCGCGATCCCGATAGAAATGCTTACCGGCGTAGGATGTGCGAACGTGCTAAGCAACTTCCTCGTCTTTCAACTGAATGTTCACCATGTGCAAGCCAGAAGAACCGTCCCCCCGTCTTTTAAGAAATTCAAGGTTTAGCAAGCATAAAAGTTGAGGAATTCCCGAATTATAAGAAAGCCGAAACGTAAACATTTAGGCAATCTAATCAGGATTACGGAGGGTGAGCTGGGGTTGAGTAAAATAAGCAATGTTCGTTTAATGAGATGGTCGAGTATTATTGCTACGATAGCGACGACTGTATTAGCGCTCACGGCATTGATTACTGTCTATTTGACGGTAGCAGCATGGAAGGTACAGCAGGACGCTTCCCGCCCTTATTTCGTTTTAAAAGAGTCTCCTAAAATTGATCTGGGCAGTGAACTCAGCTTAGAGTTAAAATTCAATAATGTTGGCATACATCCGGCGGTTAATCTTGCAAGTGAGACGATTGTCTTTGATGATAGCTTAGCGGAAAAGCCGATTCACCATGATGAATCGGCTATTGTCAACGAAATTCCTAAAGATGCGGTTTCGAGCTTAGTTATGATCATACCCAGTGAGGAGATTTACCCCAAGCAACGCAATATCAAAGCGCATTATGTTGTTGTCGATTTACAATATGCGGATCCCATTTTGAATAAAGCTTACAGTCAAACAATTTATATGCTGTGGAATGGGGTTCAAGAAGGAAAATTACAACCCACAGTGCACGTACAAGTGGCAGAAAAGAAAAAAATTCTGAATTATTTTCAGAAATATGGTATTGATCTCAAATAAGGAACTAGATAAAAGGGTCTAACCAAATACATAAGGCAATAGTCCCATAAAAAGTCTACCTTCTGAGCCGATACAACGTCACATAGGGCTGAGATAAGGTGTACCTCTGCCGGAAGTAAAGGTTCCTGGGATAATGACATGCTGTTCATAGAACAAGTCATGAGAGTTTAGAGACTGTACCCATTGCTGAAGGAGATCAAAACGTCGTTCCGGGTGGTAACCTAATAATTCATGTTTGCCGAGTGAGCGAGTCAAAGGTTTATCTTCGATTAGGGTTAAGCCCATCAGACAATCGCCAATGATGGTTTCAGCAATTAATCGGGCATGAGAACGATGTTTCCGCGGAGAGTGCATTGCTTCATGGGGGATGGATGTGGCAACTCTAATGAACAGCTGACTTTTCTTGGCCCAACAGAGACTGAGTGGGGGAATTGCAAGAGCTTCGGGAGGGAGGAGCTGCAAGGCGCGTTGAGAAAGAGCATGGGGTCCGTGGGTAGGGGTCGAAAGACCGAGGCTCTTAAAAAGATCAAGTTCCCGATTAAGCTTAGCTCGAAATTTCAGCACGAGATTGGCAAGTTTTTGGCGATGAGTGATATATGGATAACAATTTGTTAAGGCGACATCAATGCCGGATTGGATGGCGGCGAGGAGGGAAACAAGATTTTGAAAGATGTCGCCGGACATGTCTCCGTCGATAAACAGTGCTCCCTGGACACCTAAATGATGGGCATAAAGTGCCCCGATCGCTCTGGGGATATCTATTCCTAAGGGGTCTGAAAAATAAAGGATATGAATGCGAGGATCGCCTATTGAACGAGTAAGTTCTAACGTTCGGTCTGTGCAGCCATTAATAACTAAGATAATGTAATTGATTGGAAGACGTAAAACCGTCGTTAAGACTGCCAAGATGCTCTTTTCTTCATTTTTGGCGGGTATGACTGTTGCGAACATCTTTGGTCCCCCTTTAATAATTAGCTTGCGATATTATATGCCGTTTGAATTAGTTCGACATAGTATATAGCGAGATACGAATTTGTAGTTTGTAGTTTGTAGTTCGAACCACGAACCACGATTAGGGAGGTCAGGCTATGTTTCAGGTTGGAGATATTGTGGCACGTCTCTCACATCGGCAGGATGTTTTTTTTAACATTGATCAGATACAGGTAAATCTTAACGGTGAGAATTCGGCAATTCTCAAAGGGCGCAATTTAAGACTGCTGGCGGATGCTCCGGTCTCAGACCTTGTCTCGAAAAGCCCGATTGAAGTTGCGAACTATGAGCGCGAAGATAATAAGATGATTTATCAGAAGCTCCACAAACTTACCCGTCAAAGGAAAGTGGATCTAGACGATCAAAGGGAATTTTTTGAGATTCCGGGACGGGTATTGCAGCTTGACGGGGACCAGGATTATCTAAACCAATGTATCAAGACGTATCGCCAAATGGGCATTGAAGCGAAAGGGATTTGTAAATCTGAGATAGAACAACCGAGAGTCATTCGGAAGATCTTGCAGGAGAATGCGGTTGATATCTTGGTATTGACAGGTCATGATGGATTTATTAGCGGAAAAAAGGATTTCCATAGTATGGACAGTTATCGGAGTTCACGTTATTTTGTGGAATCAGTTCTGGAGGCGCGACGTTTTCAACATAATCGGGATGCCTTGGTTATCTTTGCCGGAGCTTGTCAATCCAACTATGAAGCGATTCTTTCCGCAGGGGCAAATTTTGCTTCATCTCCCAAACGCATGTTAATTCACGCCTTTGACCCCGTTTTCATTGTTGAGCGAATTGCTTTTACGCCAACTGACCAAATTGTTTCGGTGAAGGATATTCTCAGGCATACGATTACGGGAACGGATGGGGTCGGGGGGATTGAGACGCGGGGGCAGATGCGGCGGGGGTATCCCAGGAGTCCTTATTGAGAGAATTGAGAGGTAAGAAGTTCTTTAATTTGAGACATGGGGTGAGATAGAGACGCTGGGGACGGTTCTGTTGTCTTGTCGTAAGACGAGACAACAGAACCGTCCTCCCGTGTCTCGAACCGTCCCCAGTGTCTCGTTCTTGCTCCCAAAGTTCTTTTAATTAGGACTGAATGATCACTGTAGTTCCGATTTCGACTCGTTGGAATAAGTGTTCGACGTCGTAGTTGTGCATGCGGATGCAGCCTTTGGATACGGCTTGCCCAATACTTGTCGGGTTATTCGTTCCATGAATCCCATAATGAGGAATTGAGAGTCCCATCCAGCGACTACCAAAGAGACCGCCGGGATAAATCGTTTTAGTGGCTATCGTATAGCGACCGTGAGGAGTGGGTGTTGCTCCTTTGCCAATGGCAATCGGATAATGCTGGATCAGTCGGTTTTCTTCAAAAAGCTCTAATCGTCGGCGAGCGGTATGAATGACAATTGAACGGTTGGGCATGGGGCGGAAGCCTCCTTTTTGACGTTATTGGGTTATATCTCATGGTATGTTAACGGTTTCTGAATGTTCTTTGCATAATTAAGCCCTCTTTAGGTGGAAAATATACGGACTGGAGGGATCAGTGTGAGCGAACATGTGGAAGGAAAACTTCTTATCATCGGTGGGGCGGAAGATAAAAAAGGAGAGTGTAAAATTCTTAAGCGTTTTATTCAGGAGTCTGGTGGCAGGGAAAGCCGGATTACGGTCCTAACCGCTGCGACAGAATACCCTCTCCAAATAGGGACAGAATACCGGGCGTTGTTTCTCGAACTAGGAGCTCAGGAGGTGCAAGTTCTGGACGTCTTAGACCGTGCCCAGGCGAATAGACAAGGGTCTTTGCAGGAGTTCGAAAAATCGACGGGAGTCTTTTTCACAGGGGGGGACCAATTACGGATTACCGGTTTGCTGGGGGGAACTTTGCTGGGCAGAATGCTTCAGCAGCTCTATGAACAGGGGGTAATAATTGCCGGAACGAGCGCAGGAGCTTCGGTTATGTCAGATACGATGATTGTCGGGGGGGAAGCCGGAACGGCGAAAAAAGATACCTTGACAATGGCTCCGGGCTTGGGGCTGTTGCGTTCCGTTGTGATTGATCAACACTTTGCGCAACGTGGGCGAATTGGTCGGCTCTTATCGGCAATCTCTCAAAATCCTTATGTTCTAGGGGTGGGAATTGATGAGGACACGGCTATTTTAGTCCAGTCTGATGCACGGTTTACCATCGTTGGCAGTAATACGGTAACGGTGGTCGATGCTTCTACCTCCACCACAACCAACGTTTCGGAAACGACGCCGGGACAAGCCTTGGTCTTGAGTCCAATTTTGATGCATGTCCTATCAGATGGTTATGGATTTGATCTAAAACGTCGGATTTCCGTACTTTAGTTACAGAGATTTAAGCTAACGAGGGAATATCAAGAGTAAAAAGGGTTAAGACTAGGAGAGGATATTAGCCATTGCTGCTGAAGGGAGAAAAACAACATAATGGAGATTAGAGAAATCCAAGCGATCGAAGGGGCCAATGTGTATAGTCATCGGCCAATTATTCGAGCGATTGTGGATCTCCAAGAATGGACTGAACGATTTAGTAATGAATTGGGAGACTTTTGTGCTCGTCTTGTTGAGAATTTACCGACCTTGGCAGATCATTATTGTTCACGGGGAAAACTTGGCGGATTCCTAGAGCGGTTGCACGAGGGGACTCTGATTGGGCATGTCATTGAACATGTGACGATTGACCTTTTGACACAAGCGGGGCAAACCATTAAGTATGGCAAAACTATGGCTATTGTAGAGCAACCGGGTTGGTATGAGATTATTTTCAATTACGAAGCTAAAGAGGGCGCAGTTGAGGCCTTTAAACAAGGGTTTGCTCTTGTCAAGGCCCTTCTGAATCAAGAGTCTATCGATGTAAGATATGCAGTAAACCATATAAAGAAAGTAATGGCTGCCAATGAACTGGGGGTTTCAACTCAAGTTATCGTGGAGGCCTGCCAGGAACGGGGAATTCCGGTACGTCGCCTGAATGAGGGCAGTTTACTGCAATTGGGGTATGGCCGGAACCAACGGCGTCTCCAAGCAACAATCACGGGAGCGACTTCCAGTATAGGGGTGGACATTGCCTGTGATAAGGAAATGACCAAAAAGATACTGAATGAGGGTGGGGTTCCCGTTCCTTGGGGATATATTGTCAAGACAGAAGAGGAAGCTGTCCAAGCCTTCTTGGCGATTAAGACCCCGGTTGTGATTAAGCCTCTGCACGGAAACCAGGGAAAAGGGGTGACCCTTCGGCTGTCATGCGAGTCAGAGGTGAGAGTCGCCTTTAAGGTCGCTCAAACCTATGGAGATTGGGTTATCGTTGAAGAATACATTTCGGGGCAACATTATCGTCTAGTTGTGGTCGGAAACCGTCTGATAGCTGCCGCGAAGCGGGTTCCGGCCCATGTAATCGGAGATGGCTCATCAACGATTGCTGAGTTGGTGGCTCAAATGAATGCGGACCCGCTGCGTGGAGAAGACCATGAAAAGGCTTTAACCAAGATCAAAATTGATCCCGTGGTGATTTTGACGCTCAGTCAGAAGCAACTAGCCCTATCCTCCGTTCTTAAACAAGGAGAAGTGGTGTATCTGCGCGACAGTGCCAATCTGAGCACGGGCGGGATTGCAGAGGATGTGACGGACCTGGTGCATCCGGACAATGCGGATTTAGTGGTCTATTCGGCCAAGCTGATTGGCTTGGATGTGGCAGGTATCGATTTAGTGATTGAAGATATTGAGTCTTCCTTTCGCGAAAAAAATGGACATATCATTGAAGTCAACGCCGCGCCGGGGATTCGCATGCATCATTACCCAAGCGTAGGCCGAGCGCGTGAGGTAGGTAAGGCCATTGTCGAACAAGTCTTACCTTTGGGAAATGGAAGAATCCCAATCATTTCGATAACCGGTACTAACGGGAAAACGACAACAACTCGAATGATTAATAAGCTGCTTACAGATCAACAGCTTAAAGTGGGAATGACCTCTACGGATGGGATTTATATCAATCAGAAATTGTGGCTTAAAGGAGATATGACCGGACCGGAGAGTACCAGAATGATTTTAAGCCACCCGGATGTGCAGGTGGCTGTTTTAGAGACAGCACGCGGCGGGATTCTGCGGGCAGGCTTGGGGTATGAATATGCCGATGTGGCGGTAGTTACCAACGTTGCCAATGATCATCTGGGTCAGTATGGTATCGAGACGCTGGAAGATCTTGCTCATGTCAAGAGCCTGGTTGCTGAGCTTGTCAAACCGCATAGTTACGTGGTTTTAAATGCCGATGACCCTCATGTCGTGCAGATGGCGCGGCGTACGAAAGGGAAGGTTATTTTTTTCAGTGCGGAAAAAGACAACTTTCAGGTTCGCAAACATTTGGGCTTGGGCGGAACTGCTGCCTTCGTACGCCGAGGTATGATCTTAATTTGTCAGGGCTCCCATAGTTTCAAAATTTGCTCCGTGAAACAGATTCCGGTGACTTGGGAAGGAAAAGCCAAGCATAATCTATATAATGCCTTGGCGGCAGTTGCGGCGGGCTGGGCCTTAGGACTAAGCGCTGCCGCAATTCGGAATTCATTGCAAGGTTTCTCCTCGGATGCGGAGCACAATCGAGGACGCCTAAATCTTTATGAGTTGGATGGAGTTCGTATTGTTATTGACTATGGACATAATGCTGCCGGAATTCAAGAAGTTGTCAAGACCCTTAAACAGCTTAAAGGCGGCTCTTTAGTGGGCTGTATCACTGTACCCGGTGACCGGCCGGATGAGTCGGTATGTGAAGTGGGGCAGATCGCGGCACAGGGTTTTAAACGCTTAATTATTCGCGAGGATGCTGATTTGCGCGGGCGTAAACCGGGGGAGATTGCTCAACTTCTTTATGATGAAGCGGTGCGAAGCGGCATGAAGCCGAATCTGATAACGGTTGTACTTCCTGAGCTGGAGGCCTTTCGCAAGGGCTTAGACAGTTGCGTTCCGGGAGATACTTTCGTGATGTTCTATGAGCACCTTGAGCCCCTTGAAGCGGAGATTCGTCAGCGGTTGGAACTGCAAAAGGTGCTGGCTTATGAATCAGCGCAGAAAAGTTGGGTCGTTGGCGAAGAGTTTTAAAGATTTAAGATTATGACGGGACGAGGATTATCTTTATCTTCGTCCCTTTTGATTCTGGATTTAACCAAGAGAAAGGCTGGAACTCCAACCCGAGAATATGTATAATAAAAAGAAATACAGGTGTAATGTTCGGAAAGGGCAATGCAAATGGAACAATCTTTTCTAACAACGTTCGCATACGCCAAGATTAATCTAGCTTTAGCCATTCGCGGAATTCGGGAAGATGGGTATCATGAATTGCAAAGTGTCATGCAATCCATAGACTTGCATGACATTGTTCGGGTCCGGCGCCGAGGCGAGAAGGTTGTATGCCGATGCGGAGCATTGAGTGGCTCAGGAAATTTAGCTTATCAGGCAGCTGTATTATTTTTGGAACAGTGTGCTCAGTCTGGTGGGGTTGAAATTGAAATTGAGAAGCATATTCCTGTTCAGGCCGGACTTGCCGGAGGGAGCACCGATGCTGCGGCGACACTGCGTTTATTAAATCAACTTTATGAAGAACCCTTCGATAGGGACGCACTTCTCGCGTTGGCGGGGAGATGCGGTGCCGATGTTGCTTTCTGTCTTTTTGGTGGAACGATGTGGACGACAGGACGTGGAGAACGACTTGAATTATTACCCCCGGCTCCTCTACTGGACCTTGTCTTAATTAAACCGTTGGCCGGAGTGAACACTAGGGAAGCATATCGCCGGTTTGATTCACTCGGGCAAAGTGGACGTTTAATGCGCACAGATTGGGAAGAGGCCTTAACTCGGGGTACGACGCAACAAATCTCAGAACTGCTTTATAATGATTTAGAACCGGCCTCAAGCGGAATGGTTCCGCAAATTTTGGAGTTTAAGCAGCTTCTACTGGAGGCAGAGTGTTACGGGGCCTTAATGTCCGGAAGTGGTTCTTGTGTATTTGGGATTGCTCAGGGAAAAGAGCATGCTCTGGAAGTTGCAGATCAGTTGAGAAAAAAAGGCTTTATTAACGTTTGGGTTACAAGAACGATCACAGGCGTTTATTGAATGAAAGGGGATATCTTCGTGGAAAAACGTTTGGTACCAGTGATACTTGATGGCTATAAACCCTTACGGGAAATTGTATTTGAATCCATGCGCGAGGCGATACTCAGTGGGGTTCTTAAACCCGGCGAGCGTTTGATGGAAATCCAGTTGGCCGAAGAAATGGGGGTCAGCCGAACTCCGGTGCGCGAAGCAATTCGGAAATTGGAACTGGAGAATTTTGTGGTCATGATTCCGCGCAAAGGGGCGTATGTGGCCGGTGTTTCGTTAAAAGATGTCGCCGATGTTTTTGAGATTCGCTCTGCTTTAGAGGGCTTAGCTGCAGGGCTTGCAGCGGAACGCATTACCGAAGATGAATTGGAACTCATGGAACAGGCACTGTTTTTTAGAGTCAGTGAGGGCGAAATGGACTTAGAACAGATTGTGAAATCGGATACCGATTTTCATGCTCTGGTTTATCGAGCCAGTCGCAACGAACGCTTGATTCAGATCTTAGAAAATTTGCGGGAACAGATTCAACGTTTTCGAGCGACTTCTCTGGCTGTTCCGGGGCGGAACAAACTGGCGATTGAAGAGCACCGGATGATTGTTGAAGCTTTAAGAAATCATGACAGTGAGGAAGCGCAATCTTTGGCGATGGCCCATATTGTTACGGCTGAGAATGTCATGTTCGAAGCGATTAGTTTGAAGAATGACCCGGATAAGGTGGATTAATAAACGTGGAGAAGATGAAAAGAGCAGAACGGATGGTAGCCATCACCCAAGTGTTGATGTTAAAACCGAATGTCCTGACTCCACTAACCCTTTTTGCAGAACGGTTTGGTACAGCCAAATCCACGATCAGTGAGGATCTGATGGCTGTCAAGGGAAGCTTACTCCTTTCAGGGCAGGGTCACCTTGAAACAATTCCGGGGGCAGCAGGAGGGGTGCGTTATATTCCGGAAATTCCCAAGGAAGAGGCAACTCAATTTCTTGGTAAGCTTGCTGAGGAATTGAGCAACAAAGAGCGAATTCTGGCGGGCGGTTTTTTGTATATGAACGATTTATTGTTTGATCCATCTGTCTTACGTCCACTGGGTCTTATTTTTGCCGGTGCTTTCAGAGATAAAAGACCGGATGTTGTAGTTACCATTGAAACGAAAGGAATTCCGCTGGCGCTTGTAACAGCGGAGGCCTTAGGTTTGCCCATGGTAGTCATTCGCAGTGGCAACAAAGTGACGGAAGGTTCTTCAGTAAGTATTAATTATGTATCCGGATCATCCCGGCGTATTCAAACCATGTCACTTTCGCGCAGGGCTTTAGATCCCCAACGACGCGTCCTCGTGATTGACGATTTTATGAAGGGCGGCGGAACAGCTTTGGGAATAAAGAACTTAATGGCTGAATTTGAAGCAAATGTTGTGGGAATTGGGGTATTGGTAGAAGCTCGGATCAGCGAAGAGCCTAAGCTTGTCGAAGGTTACTTATCTCTTTTGCAGCTTACAGAACTGGACTTGTTTACCGGTAAAATGTCAGTCGTCCCGATGATAAGTACTTAAAATTATTTGCTTCATGTACGTTTCGTTGGCTGTAAATTTTTCTGAAATTATTGCAGGATTTTTTTACCATGCAGAGAATAACATTATGGATAAGCCCGAAGGATAAGTGGGAGGGTGGTGATTCATAATGAATATTACCGATGTGCGGGTACGGAAGATTAATACGGAAGGAAAGATGAAAGCGGTGGTCTCGGTGACTTTTGATAACGCTTTCGTTGTCCATGATGTCAAAGTCGTTGAAGGTATGAACGGCATTTTTGTCGCTATGCCTAGCCGTAAAACACCTGAAGGGGACTTTCGTGATATCGCCCACCCCATTTCCGCTGCAGCACGAGAAGTGATCCAGACGGCTGTTTTGAAAGCTTATCAAGAAGCCATTTAAAGGTGCATAGATGTTTTGAGACATAAAAGGAGACCAATGGGTCTCCTTTTACATACATTATTAAAACTTTAACATAAAAGAGGATTTTGAGCTGATTTGACGAATAAAGTACTTTCGGGATGTAATAATAGGTTGAGGTTAGACTAAAGCTGGAGGCGAATTAGATTATGCCTAATTTGGTAGCGGTGATCATGGCTGCAGGAAAAGGGACAAGAATGAAATCGAAGTTGCCGAAAGTCATGCATTTATTGGCAGGGAAAACTCTCATCGACCATGTCCTGAGCACAGTCAAGCAAGTTGAGATTGAACGTCCGCTGGTGATTGTGGGGCATGGTCGAGAGGTTGTTGAGGCTGGTATTTGCGGACGTGCCGAGATCGTGGTTCAAGCAGAGCAACTCGGAACCGGACATGCTATTATGCAAGCCCTACCCTATCTGGAAGGCGTTCAAACTGTTCTTATCTTAAGTGGAGATCAGCCGTTACTTAAACCCGAGACACTATACGCTCTCATTAAGTTGCACGAGACTCAAGGGGCTAGCGCTACGGTATTAACAGCTTTTATGGATCAGCCTTATGGTCTTGGGCGGATTATTAAAAACGGTGAGAAGTTTGTTAAAATTGTTGAAGAAAAAGATGCTACTCTTGAGGAACGACAAATTAAAGAAATAAACACTGGGACGTACTGTTTTAAGGGATCGGCACTTAAGGAGGCCCTGATGAAAATTTCCCCTCAGAATGCCCAAGGGGAGTATTATCTGACGGAGGTCTTTGATGTTTTTTTAAGTCAAGGTGAAAAAATGCTGACGTACTGTACTGCTGATTCACAGGAGGCCTTGGGCATTAATAGTCGGAGTCAATTAGCTGAGGCTGAAGCTGTTTTACGCGCGCGTATTCTTGAGCATTGGATGATTGAAGGGGTTACGCTGGTGGATCCCCCTTCAACTTTTATTGATGCTGAGGTAGAACTTGCTCAGGATGTAACGATTTTGCCTTTTACCCGTTTGATGGGTAAAACGCGGATCGAAGAGGATGCCGTGATTGGGCCCCAAACGAGTATAGAGAATTGCACGGTGGGACGTGGGTCTGAAGTAACCTACACAGTGGCCAAAGACGCGCTGATCGGAGAACGCTGTTCGATTGGTCCGTTTGCCTATTTACGGCCGGGTACAAAATTGGAGGCGGAAGTAAAAGTAGGAGACTTTGTGGAAATCAAGAATAGTTGGATCGAAACAGGAGCCAAGGTGCCCCATTTGAGTTATATTGGGGACGCACGGATCGGGAAATTTGCCAATATTGGCGCGGGTACGATTACCTGTAACTACGACGGAGTTAATAAGTCTCCTACCAAAATTGGAGATTATGCCTTCATCGGCAGTAATACCAACTTGGTTGCTCCGGTCGAAGTGGGAGAACATGCGGTTACGGGCGCAGGGTCTACGATTACGAAGAATGTTCCTGCAGAAGCTTTGGCTGTGGAACGGAGCCAACAAGTAATTAGGGAACATTGGTATCGCAAGAAGATGAAATAGGGGGCTAAAAGAGGCATGGCGGCTAAAGAATTTAAGATTTTTTGTGGGAATGCCAATCGGCCGTTGGCACAAGAAATCGTGGACTATCTTGGTGTTCCGCTTGGTGAAGCTAACATAAAACGATTTAAAGACGGGGAAATCTGTCTCGCCATTGATGAAAGCGTTCGAGGGGCAGATATCTATATTGTTCAGCCCACCTGTTATCCAACTAATGACAACATTATGGAATTGTTAATTATGATTGATGCAATTCGCCGAGCTTCAGCGCGCCGTATTACTGCAGTGATGCCCTATTATGGCTATGCCCGTCAAGAACGTAAATCAAGGGCCCGCGACCCGATTACTGCTAAATTGATGGCTAACATAATTACCTCAGCAGGAGCGAATCGGGTTGTAACAATGGATTTGCATGCGCCGGCGATTCAAGGATTTTTTGATATTCCGTTGGATCATTTGCCCGGAGTGCCCATTTTGGCTGAGTACTTCCGAGAAAAGGGCCTGGAAAACATCTGTGTCGTATCTCCGGATTTGGGTGGAGTGACCCGGGCGCGAAATCTTGCAGAACGGATCGGCGCTTCCATAGCGATTATTGATAAACGCAGACCGGAACCGAATGTTTCAGAGATCATGCACGTTATCGGCGAACTGAAAGGGAAGACGGTGATTATGATTGATGACATTATCGATACTGCCGGGACAATTACACTGGGGGCTCAAGCTCTTGTCGAGCGGGGCGCCAAGGAAGTATATGCTTGTTGTACCCACGCTGTTTTATCCGGGTCGGCGATTGAACGGTTGAAGAACTCCGTTATTCGCGAGCTCGTTGTGACGAATACAATTCCTTTAGGTGAGGAGAAAATGATTCCGCGGATTAGGGTGTTGTCGGTAGCTCCGCTCTTGGGTGAAGCCATTGTTCGAATTCACGAAGATCTTTCTGTCAGTAGACTCTTCAGTTAAAAAAGGCCCCTGGGGTATCAGCCCAGGGGTTCTTTGCCTATTGGTAATTCCGAAACGGTTTCGTCAGCAGGTGGGATCGTTTCGATTTCGGGTATCAGGACAGGTGTCTTATCCAGTGCGGATTGAGAAGCCGCTTTAGCCTTATCCTTTTTTAAGTAATTACTGATGGTGTGAGTTGTTTCGGAGGCCAGATGGGATGTCGAGTGAATTAGATTTTTAAAGGTTTCACTGAGTCCTTTGTCGGCAACGGTTAGGGTACTTTCACTGTCTTTTTGAGCGACGATCACATCATGTCCGATAGTTATAATGTGTTGCGCAGAAATCCACGCCTTGCCGCTTATGAATCCTTCCAGTTTACCGCCTGAAATCTCGATTTGGGTTATTTCACCCGTTTTTGGATCAACATAATATTCGTCTGCGGTGCCAAGGGTTTTCCCAGTTTCTGTGACCATTTTTGTGCCAATGATGGTCAGCTTTTGTTTGACCAAATCTAATAATTCCGGAAGGTTTGAGGTCTTTTCTACGTGGGAACCCTTATCGATGGTGATTGCGTCATCACCGACGCTGACGACTTTGGCATAGGGAATGATGCGTTGATCTTTAAAAAGACCTTTGGGGTCCACAACGATTGCAGCTAGGGACTTGGTGCCGGCGTCAAGAATTAAACTTTTGACATATCCGATTTGCTGCCCTTCCTGAAGAGAAATGATCGGCAAGGATAAATACTTTCTACTGGGTTTCACAGGTTCCCCCCCTTATTTGGTGACGATTCATTTTTTAATTCTTAAAGAATATATTCAAAGTAACGGCCTAATATGCTAAGGAGGAGATTTAAAATGAAGGTTATTGTCGGTCTTGGCAACCCTGGGCCTCAATATGCAGAGACGCGCCATAATATTGGATTTTTGCTGATTGATTGGTTGGCAGAGGCCCATAACCTTCAATTTCGGGCGAAATTCCAGGGATTATGGGCGGAGGGCAATGTGGAAGGAGAACGGATTTTCCTTTTAAAGCCTCAGACATTTATGAATTTGAGTGGCCGTTCGGTGAGTGAACTTACCAGTTTCTATAAAGTTCCGGGGAAAGATTTGCTGATAGTGCAGGATGATCTGGATTTACCGTTGGGCAAAATCCGTTTGCGTGATCAAGGCGGCGCCGGCGGGCATAACGGGATTAAATCCATTCTGGCTGAATTGGGAACAGAGAAATTTTGGCGACTAAAATTGGGTGTGGGCCGCCCGCCCGCAGAATGGGATCCCGCCCGCTATGTACTCTCTCCTTTTGCAGAGGATGAACTTAAGCAGTTAGATAAAGTGTTGGAACTTGCGGAAAAGGTAACGAACCTCTGGATTAAAGGAGAATCTAGTCAGGCTATGAATTTATACCATCGTTAACTGAGTATAACCTCTTGCGCTAGCGGCAATTCTACTAGCATGGGAGGTGGTCTTGAGATGAAGATTTTTAAAGTATGTCAGGCCTGTGATCGAATAATCGGGGAAATTGAGTTAGATGACTTGACCATCCGGGAGGCGGACCCTATAATGGATATTGTTGGGAATGTCGCCTATGCGCTTTGTTCGGATTGTCTGCATGAAATGGAAATTGAGCCGAAAAATATGTATCATTGACAGTTGCCGGAGTCAGAGAGACTATGTCTTAAATGGGGAATTTAAAAGACCCGTAGCCGCTAATTGTTCCTTGGAACCGCGTAATGGCTTTGTTCTGGGGTATCGTTGTTGGGGCACGATGCAACGTGCCCTTCCTAGATTGGGATGATTACCAAAGGGAGTTAGTTTTATGGGTAAGCAAAATCGTAATTTGTAGTTCAAAGATCGTGGTTCGAAGTCGGTTAATAATTCTGAGATCGAACAGCGAACATCGAACAGCGAATATCGCAGTGGGGGTCCTTTGGAGGACGTTCATCTTTTTTTGCTGCCTGAGAGGATGAGCAGTTTGAATACAATTCACGACTATCTTCGACGGGGTCTTGACATCCAGGAGATTGATCAGTCGTTAAGCAGAAGAGAATGGCCCCAGATGATTTATGATTTGACAGGAAGTCAAAAAGCGGCTTGTGTGGCTCAGCTTTTACAAAAGTCTAAACCGGGCTTGATTCTGACTAATTCAGAAGAGCAAGCTCAAAAGTGGGTTAACGATTTGCGAACTTGGTGCCCCGCAACGACCACTTTACATTTGCCGGCAACGGAATGGCTGCCCTTTGAGGTATTGAGCAGAAGCAAAGAAACGACCTCAGAACGTATTCGGGTTTTGAATCAATTGGCGCAGAACCCTAATTGTACGGTTGTAGCGTCTGTTCTTGCTGTGGAACGGCGTGTATTCCCAGTTAAACGTTGGCAAGAGCATACCTTGACCATTGAAGTTGGACAAGGATATCGCTTAGCTGAAATTTTGGCTTCCTTGACTGCCGGTGGGTACGAACGGATCGAGACCGTTGAAGGAAAGGGGCAGTTTGCCTTAAGAGGCGGGATCCTGGACATTGTACCCCTAGACGGTGAGGCTGTGCGGATCGAGTTTTATGATGATCAAGTCGATTCGATCCGGACGTTTAACCTTGGGACGCAGAAATCGGTCGCGGCTCAAGACAAGGTGCTTATTTCTCCGGCGATGGAGTATGTTGTGACCAGAGAAGAACAAGATCAACTGCGTTTTGCCATTCGGGCGGAAGTCCGTAAAGCGATTGGGCGTCTGCAGCGTGCAGGGAAGAGAGAAGCAGCGGAGCGTTTACAAACAAAAGTCGATATCTTGGTAGAACGACTGGAGCAGGGTATCTTGGACGAAAATGTTTATCCCTTTTTAAGTTTAGTCAACACGCCGCTCGTCCCATTTTTCGCTTTTCTTTCTGAGCAGCATTATTTGATTTTAGATGAGCCTCTGCGCTTAAAAGAGCAATTGGAGTTTCAAACTCATGAACGCTTATTGGAATTCACTCAGCAACTGGAACGCGGCGAGGGATTTGTCCATCCCGAGACTCAGTTTATTAGCTATGAGGATATTCTCACCTACGGGAAGCAACATCCGTTGATCGGTTTTTCAACGCTTTTGAGGCAAGCCCCCGGGCTCTCACCAAAGCGGATTTTTAACCTAAAGGCTCACCCCTTGACGGGCTTCATGGGAAAAACGAGTAAATTAGTTGATGAGATAGGGCACCGCAAGGAAGCCGGGAATGTGGTGGCTCTGTTCGTCGGCGATGAAGATCATGTTGAGCGCTTGATTCAGGGTCTAAAAGATCTTGGCGTGACATCCTCCCGCAGAGAACTGGAGGGTTCTATTGAGGAGGGTCAGGTCTATGTTTATCCGTATTCCCTTGATCAGGGCTTTGAGCTGCCGCTTGGAAAGTTGGTCGTTCTGACAGAAACCGAGATTTATAGACGAGAGAGCAAGCCAGCCGGTAAAAAGCTTAGCCCACCTGCTCCCAAAAATATATTTATTGCTGACCTTAAACCAGGGGACTTTGTGGTGCATGTCCACCATGGGATCGGGCAATTTACGGGTATTGATCGCTTAGAGGTGGGCGGTATAGAAAAAGACTATTTTGGGGTCCGCTATGCCGGAGAAGACCGGCTCTATGTTCCTCTGGATCAATTGCATCTCCTGCAAAAGTATTTAGGGAGTGGTGCAGAAACTCTGCCCAAACTTTACAAGCTTGGGGGGACAGAGTGGTACAAAGTAAAGAGTAAGACACGCAGTGCCGTCAAAGATATGGCGATTGATTTGTTAAAACTTTATGCTCAGCGCGAGGCGATTCAAGGATTTGCCTTCTCTCAGGATAATGTCTGGCAAAATGAATTCGAAGAGAAGTTTCCTTATGCAGAGACCCCGGATCAGATCCAGAGCATCAAGGATGTAAAGATTGACATGATGCGCCCGCGTCCGATGGATCGCTTACTCTGTGGGGATGTGGGATACGGAAAGACGGAAGTCGCTCTCCGGGCAGCGTTTAAAGCTGTGACGGACAGCAAGCAAGTGGCGGTTCTTGTCCCTACGACGATTTTGGCCCAGCAACATTTCAATACCTTCAGAGAACGGTTTATAGGGTATCCGATTACGATTGAAATGCTGAGTCGTTTTCGATCACCAAAAGAGCAAAAGGAAATACTTTTGGGTCTTAAGGAAGGGCGAATTGACGTTATCGTGGGTACACACCGCATTCTCTCTGAGGCCGTCAAATTTAAGGATTTGGGCTTGTTGGTCATTGATGAAGAGCAACGTTTTGGAGTTACCCATAAGGAAAAACTGAAAACGTTAAAGGGCAACGTAGATGTGCTGACCTTGTCGGCAACCCCTATTCCGAGGACTTTGCACATGTCCCTTGTAGGGGTAAGGGACATGAGTGTAATCGAGACCCCACCTGAAGGCCGCTATCCCGTACAAACCTATGTCACTGAATTTCGGCCTGATGTGGTGCGAGACGCCATACGGCGCGAGATTCAACGGGGCGGGCAAGTGTTCTATGTGCATAACCGGGTGGAGGATATGGACCAGGTTACCCAATACTTAAGTCAATTGGTTCCCGAAGCAAGGTTCGGTGTTGCCCATGGTCAAATGCGTGAAACAGCCTTGGAAAGGGTCATGCTTGCTTTTCTGGAACAGGAAATGGATGTCTTAATTTCCACAACGATTATTGAAACGGGGCTCGATATGCCCAATGTGAATACCTTGATTATTGATGAGGCCGATCGGTTTGGATTATCCCAGCTTTACCAATTGCGGGGGCGTGTCGGGCGCTCCAATCGCAAAGCGTTTGCCTACCTTTTGTATAAGCCGCAAAAGGTGTTGACTGAAATTGCCGAAAAACGTCTGTCGGCGATCCGTGAGTTTACGGAGTTCGGGGCAGGGTTTAAAATAGCCATGCGGGATCTGGAAATTCGCGGGGCGGGGAACTTGATTGGCGCCCAACAGCATGGGCATTTAGCCGCAGTGGGGTTTGAATTGTATAGCCAGATGCTCAAAGAGGCGGTTCAGGAATTGCGGGGAGAAAAGGTTGAAGAAGTTATCGAACCCAGTATTGAGCTGCAGGTAGATGCCTTCTTGCCGGACCCCTATGTTGTGGACCGCCAAACCAAGGCAGCGTTGTACCAACGGTTGGCAATGGTTCGCAATGAGGAAGAACTTAGCGAGATGGTTGATGAATTGGTGGATCGTTTCGGAACTCCGGCGCGGGAAGTCGAGCACTTAATTGAAATTATCCGGATCAAATTGCTGGCCGGCTCATTGAAGATTGAACAAATTCAACAAGCCAAACAAAGTGTTGTCCTTCGTTTTGCCGCAGATCCGGGTCTGACCGGAGAGCATCTGATGGCGGTTGCCTTGGCTTCCCCCCACCCGTTGTCTTTCAAAACCATGCCTAATGGGAATTTGGAATGCAAAATTCGCATTCGTACGCTGGAGCAAGAAGCGGTCATTGAGGCGGTACGTCGAGTGCTTTCGACATTTTGTGACGTTGCTTCAAAGACAACTCCTTGATATACTGTTCTTATGTCAAAATTTGAAGGGGTGTGGCTATATGAAAAAGTCCCTGGTTGGGATAATTTTAGGAGTTCTGGCTTTGATGTTTGTCACCACAGGGTGTTCTTCGTTGGTTGGCGGCAAATGGGCGGTAAAAGTTAATGGAGATCCGGTCTTAGTAAAGGATTATGACACCCGGGTGGCTGATGCGCAAAAGGTTTATGAAAAACAAGGGATGAAATTTGACACGGATCAAGGGAAACAAGCGTTAACTCAGATGAAAGGTCAGTTATTGGATCGCATGATTGAAGGGCAGTTGATAGCCCAAGAAGTCAAAAATCTTAAGCTTAATACAGAGGATGCAGCAGTCAAAACCCAGGAAGATGTCATTAAGAAAAATATTGGGGATGCAGCGAAATTTCAAGATACTTTAAGCCAACAGGGCATGACGGAACCGGAGTTGAAGAATTTCTTGACACTTTATTCGAAGATAACAGCTGATGTCAAAGCACCAAGCGATACGGAAGTGAAAGCTTTCTTTGATAAAAACACAACGAAGTATAGTCAACCTGAAAGTGTGAAAGCCCATCATATTTTACTTAAAACAGAAGATGAAGCCAAAGCAATTATTGTACAATTGCAAGCGGCGGCTAAAGACAACGTCGCGATTCTGCCTAAGTTCGAACAGCTTGCAAAAGATAATTCCATCGAGCCTGGAGCAAAAGAGTCCGGCGGAGACCTGGGAACTTTTACTAAGGGGAAAATGGTACCTGAATTTGAGACTGCGGCATTTGCTCAAAAAGTGGGAACATTTTCGACAACTCCTGTAAAAACTCAATTTGGTTATCATGTCATCTATGTTGAGGCGCATACGGCAGCGGCTGTCTCAGACTATAATCAGGTTAAAGCTCAAGTGGCCCAAGATGCCTTAAATCAAGCGAAAGACGCCAAGTTCCAGACATATTTTGACGATCTGCGTAAGAAAGCAAAAATTGAGTATGCCAAAGGATATCAGCCGGCAAGTTAGAAATAGGTCAAAAGAAGGGAATGAAAATTGCCTTCTTTTATTTTGCGTTGGAAAAAAATGAATAATTGCTAATCCCTAGATATATACTATCATTGAATTTAAGGTGACAAAAAGATAAAGACGAGATTAGTTTTCGAGAACGACAAAAGGAGGAAAGTGCGTATATGAAAGCAACAGGTATCGTAAGAAGAATTGATGACCTCGGTCGTGTCGTTATTCCAAAAGAAATTCGTCGGACTCTTCGTATTCGGGAAGGAGATCCGTTAGAGATTTTTGTAGATCGGGAAGGGGAAGTAATACTTAAAAAATATTCTCCGATCCGTGAATTGGGAGAGTTCGCTAAGGAATATGCCGATTCACTCTTTGAAGCAACCGGGCATATTACTTGTATCACCGACCGGGATACAATCATTGCAGTAGCTGGAGCATCCAAGAAAGAGTATCTAAATAAAGCGGTAGGGCCTGCCGTAGAACAAGCCATGGAGGAAAGGAAAACCATTCATAACGGAATGGCCGGAGAAAATACCGCGTGCAAAAGCTATTCGGAAATAGAGGAAGAGGATAAAAGTATGTGTACCAGTGAGGTCATTGCCCCCATTATTTCCCAAGGGGATCCCATCGGGGCAGTGATTCTCATGTCTAAAGAGCCCAATATGAAGATGGGTGAGTTAGAGATCAAGTTGGTTGAAACGGCAGCAGCCTTTTTAGCAAAGCAGATGGAACAATAACCAAAATGCAGATGAAATAAAGCGGTAAGTGCCGCTTTTTTTCTTGGCTTCTTTTGGTCGGTGTCTCGAGGTTGGTGCAAGCCGGTAGGATTTATGTTAAAATATCCCTAGGAGGTGGAATGAAATGCCCTCGTGTCTTCATGTTATTGGCTTAGGGCCTTCAGGGCTCGAACAGTTAACACTTGGAAATTACCGCCGTATCCGTGAGGCGAAGAAAGTCTTTGTGCGCACAGCGGAGCACCTTTGTGTTCAGGAGTTGATCGCCGAGGGTATAGGTGTAGAATCGTTTGATGAGGTTTACGCCACAGAACTGTCCTTCGAGGCGGTGTATGAAAGAATTATTGAGTTGTTGCGCAGGGAGCTGCAACAGGGCTCTGAAGTCGTTTATGCAGTTCCGGGACATCCTATGGTTGCGGAGAAGACGGTTCAACTTATTAGAGAAAAGCTTGCGCAGGAATTTGAAGTCGTGATCCATCCGGCGATGAGCTTTGTAGAGGAGATCTTCAGAGCCTTGAAGTTTGATCCGATTGATGGGGTATTGGTACGAAATTATGATGCCCTTAAAGATGTGGGTCTGACAGGTCAGGAATGGCTTATTATTCCTCAGGTATATAATAAATTAATTGCCTCAGAGGTCAAATTAGATCTCATGACTTCATACCCTGATGATGCTTGGGTATATGTCGTACAGGCCCTTGGCACGCATCTCGAACAGGTAAACAGGCTTCCCCTCTATGAGCTGGATCATAGGACATTTGACCATTTGACGACGATTGTTTTGCCGCCGAACTCAGACGTTATCTCTTTTTCCAAATTGGCTAAGGTAATGGCAACTTTACGTTCTGAGGGCGGGTGTGCCTGGGACCGGGAACAAACCCATGATACGTTAAAACCGTGTTTAATCGAAGAAAGTTATGAAGTGCTGGAGGCAATTGAAAAACGAGATATGTATAATTTGTGCGAAGAGTTGGGAGACTTATTATTGCAAGTAGTTTTTCATACTCAACTTGCTTCAGAGAATGGGGAATTCGAACACCAAGACGTACTGCGTGGCATTATTCAAAAGCTGATTCGCAGGCATCCTCATGTTTTTGGGAGAGAGAAGGCTGAAACAGCTGAGGATGTGATCCTGACTTGGGATAGAATTAAGCAGGAAGAGAAGGGCAGCGAAAATGACGAAGCAGCCTTTTTCAAAGATCCCTTGGGGTTGCCTGCCCTCATGTGGGCTTCTGCAACGCAACGCAGAGCGGCTAAGGTGGGGTTTGATTGGCCGGATCTTGATGGCCCCTGGGAGAAGGTTCAGGAAGAATTGCAAGAGCTTAAAAGCGCTTTAACCAGTGGGATAGGGGTTCGAGAAGAATTAGGTGATTTGCTGTTTGCTGTTGTAAATTTATCTCGGTTTCTAAAGCTTGATGCTGAAGAAGTTCTTAGGGATAGCATACATAAATTCCAAAGCCGGTTTCTTAAAATGGTTAAGTTGAGTCAAAAAGACGGTCTGGACTTCAGGAAGCTACCGCTCGCTGAAATGGATGTTTTTTGGGAAAAGGCAAAATCTCAAGAAAAAAGTTGTAAATTAATGTGATATGCCCTAATAAAGCAGGAGATTGGTTATTTATCGCGAAATATAAATGTCGAGATAAGATCAGTTATTATGGGAGGGACTATATTGAATAAGGCGGAATTAGTTAGCGCTGTTGCAGAGAAGGCTGACATGTCCAAAAAGGATGCAGAAAAGGCAGTCAAAGCTGTTTTTGAGGTAATCGAGGAGTCCTTGGCACAAAGTGAGAAAGTACAACTGGTTGGGTTTGGAACGTTCGAAGTGAAAGAGCGTGCGGAACGGACAGGAAGAAATCCCCAAACGAAGGAAGCAATTTTGATTCCTGCAGCTAAAGTACCTGGCTTTAAAGCAGGGAAGGCTCTCAAGGACGCGGTCCAAAAATGAGTCTTCGGAGATTGTTGCGAAATCAGGTTTCAGCTTCTTTCTGGAACCTGATTTTTTAGTTTTTTCAAGGGAGAGTATGCATGCGTATTGACAAATACTTAAAGGTATCTCGCCTCATTAAACGCCGCACGGTTGCCAAAGATGTATGTGTTGGGGAAAAGATCAGCATCAACGGACGGATTGTTAAACCCTCAGCAGAGGTCAAGGCGGGGGATCGAGTTGTCTTAGAGATGGGAAATCGCGTTATTGAAGTTCAAGTTTTAGCGACACCAAACAGTGTCAGGGCCAACGAAGCGCAAACGCTTTATGAATTGATTAGGGATGAACGAAAGACAGAGTCTTGATTTAAAGACTCTGTCTTTTTAATGCTTAGAAAGTATAAGTGCAATAAGGCAGTCGTCTTTGCCAAGGCTTGGCGTCAATCAAGTATTTTACGTATCAGACTACCATGCCGCTTTGCGGCACCACTGATGAATGAAATGAATTCTTATTTCAGGGTATCCTTTTACTTAAAAATTGGAGTCAGAAAATGCAACCCAGTGCAAACGAGAACCGTCCCACTTTGTACACTCTTCGTTCCAACCCCCGATGACCTAAGCCCAGAGGAAGTGGCTTAGCTTAGTGAAGCACTTTAGCGGAATTGCGTCAATGAGTGCAGACGATAAGGCGTTAAGAAACTCAAGGGTTCACATGCGACGGAACAGGATGTTCCTAGTGTCGAATGCGCCAAGGATGGCATAGCATTCGACCAGAAAGCCCAGAGGTTTTGAGTTTTAGCCTTAGCGTCAAGCGAATAGCAATGGAGCATGTGCGAACGTGCTGAGCCACTTCCTCGCTTTCTATTTGAATGTTCACCATGTACAAACCAGAACCGTCTCCACTTGCACACCTACTTGCACATTGACCCCAAAGCCAGAGGAAGTTTCTTTGCTTAGAAAGCACTTTAGCAGAATTGTGTCAATGAGCGCAGACGATTTTGCGTTTTAGCCTTAGCGTCAAGCGAATAGCAATGCAGCGTGTGCGAACGGGCAAATAAACTGACTGACGTCTAAAGGACGAGCAAGGTGAATAGGGTTTAAGAAGAAAAATAGTTAGGGGGATGGGGCATGGTGGACAAAGTCGGTAAAGGACATCACCTTGTCATGGAGAATCGCGAGCAAATTGCCTTGACAGGAGTATTAAAGGTTCAGTCCTTTGACCCCAAAGAAATTGTGCTTGAAACTGAACTTGGGATATTGAGTATTAAAGGTGATCAGTTAGGCGTCAAATTACTGAATCTTGAGGAGGGATTAGTTGATTTGCAAGGGCATGTCGATGCTTTAATTTATCATCGAAATTCGGGCGGCAGTTCTCGTCAGGGATTTCTGAACCGGATTTTCCGTTAGTAAAATCTTTGAAATTCAAAAGAAGGGAGGAAGAACAATCTCAGAATTTGTAACGTTTTTCTGGGTAATTGTAGCAGGGGCAACAGTTGGGCTGGTATTTGATTTTTATCGTTCATTCCGGCACTGGCAAGGCTGGGGCGGGATTCTGACCTTTGTAGGCGATGTGCTTTTTTCAATAGTTGCCTTGTATATTCTTTTCCGTTTTTTTGAAAAGGCCAATGCTCTGGCTTTGCGGTTTTATATTATTTGGGGTAGTTTGCTTGGTCTTGTCCTTTATTTAAGGCTGTTGAGTCGATTTAGTGTACGCTGCTTTCTTGGGCTCTATCAGGTGCTGATGTACTTGGCAGATCTTATCCACAGGGGGCTGAAAATTCCAATCAGGGGGCTCGTTCTTGTCATGCGACCACCCTATGCAGTATTGCTTTGGCTCAGTCTGCTGCTCTATCGGATCGGAGAACTTATTCTGTTTGAGCCAATCTTGCAAATGAAAAAGAGGATGATAGAGTGGCAGAATCGTCACTTGCCGCCAAAAATATAGGGGCAAAAATTCCAGAGGGATTGATTCCCTAATCAGGAGTGGCTATAATAGTATTATCTGAGTAATATGTCCGTTCTTTGTAAGTGATCTGTCCACAAACTATCCACACTTTGTGTATAACTTATGAGCAAGGGTGTGCCACAGTGCAACTTGAAATTAGGGGTTTGGAAAAACTCAGCTTTAGGGAACGCCAAGCGGTGATTCTCAAAGAAAGTGGAAAGTCTTTGGAAACCATTGCTAAACAGCTCCATCTCGGTCAAAGTTCCGTGGCAACTCTATTGACTCGGGCAAGAAGTAAAGGATATGAGATCGTTTGTATTATTTCAAGCGGCGAGCTTGGTTTAGGAGGAGAGGAATTGGATGAAGAAGGCTCAACAGAAAGTTAAGACCAAAAATCGGCAAAGGGTTCGACTTCGTCGCGGTTCTTTCTTTATTCTATGCCTTACAGTTGTCGTGGTCGGAAGTTCAGCATGGCAGATCTGGAAACTTCGTTCTCAGGTTGAAGGACAATTAGCCCATCTGAATCAAGAAAAGGCAACTTTACTTCAGCAGGGAAAACTTCTTCAGACTGAAATTACTCAGTTAAATACCCCAAGTTACATCGAAAAATTAGCTCGGGAGCAGTTAGGACTCGTAAAACATGGCGAAATTCTCATTTCTCCCAAGAATTAGTACTGACATTGTGCTACTTAACCTTGACAGGCAGGAAACGTGCTGCATATAATAGAGAGTAAGTGTAGATAGATCATCACAAGGAGGAGTTTACTTCGTATGGCCATTGACGTTGGCACTATTGTTGAAGGTGTCGTGACAGGAATCACGAACTTCGGAGCATTTATTGAATTGCCGGATAGAGTAACCGGACTTGTACATATCTCGGAAGTCGCTGATGCCTATGTCAAGGACGTTCGAGATTATTTAAAGGAACAGGACCACGTTAAAGTCAAAGTCATTCACGTTGATGAAAAAGGAAAAATTGGGCTTTCGATCAAACAAGCAAATCCGACTATTCGAAATGTAAATCGTGAACGCCGTCTTCCGCCGACTGTGTCCTTTGAGGATAAATTGGCTAAGTTTATAAAAGACAGTGATGAGCGTCAGACAGAATTCCGTCGAGCCACAGATTCTAAACGTGGAGGCAGAGGTTCAAGCAGATACTAGTAGGTAACCGCCGAAAGGCGGTTTTTCTTATACCTTTTTATAGCTTTTTACGAAAATGTCGGCACATTTAAGAGAGCTATAGGGTTAAGTCGGAATTATAAAGAGCTTTATTATGAACAGCGTCGAAAGTTGCTGTGTTTTATTGACTTTACTAGACAAGCTTTGCTATTCAGGTGGGCTATAATGTTACCATAAATAGGTAAGAGGTGACATTATGGCAGAATGGGCAACGTTAAAATTAGATCAAGGCCTGCGTAGCCGAGTTTCAATCGAAAGTACGTTCCTTCCCCTGGTATTGGGTGGTTTGTTGGCGCGAGGCAATATTTTGGGTCTTCATCCCTTCGGAGTAGCGTTCGGCGCAGCGCTGCTTTTAAGGGGAGAGAGCGGAGTCTTTTTTGGTTTACTCGGTATTCTGATCGGCGTGATTTCTCTGAAAGACATACCCTTTGCTTTGCAAGTTATGGTGATGTTAGCAGCTTTGACGGTGATTTTGCCTTCTGTGCGCCAAAAAAAGCACGCGGGGATTTATCTGGTTATGCTGACGGGTCTAATGGCAGCCCTCATTGCCTCTCTTGCTCTGAGTATCGCTAAGCCGGACCTTTATGTATTCTTCACCGTTGCCCTTTACAGTGTCTTGGCGGGAGGCTTTGCCATTATTTTTTGGTTTGCAATGTGTCATCAGGAGGCTATTTGGCGGGGCGAATTTCAGCGTGAACAAGGAATTGCCTGGCTGCTTATTCTCATCGGGGTGATTAGTGGACTACAAGGGGTTCAAGTCATGGGAGTTAATTTTTCCGTGGTCTTACTGAGTTTTTTCAGTCTATTTGTATCGGAACGCTACGGAGCGGGGACTTCGGCAGGGGTGGGAGCAATCCTTGGTTTTATGCCTCAATTGACTATAAATACCCAGAGCTTGATGGATGCGGGAATTTACGGTTTAGCCGGTTTTTGTACAGGGGCATTTCGCCGACTTGGCAAGATAGGAATCGGAACAGCTTTTATCGCAGTTATGCTGATGTTGACAGTCTTTTTACGCCAAGAGGCAATCTACACCCAACTCGTTTCTTCGACAGTTGGACTCTTCCTCTTTTTGCTCTGGCCGGGAGCAACTCCTCACAAGAGCTTTTTAAAACCAAAGGCTATTCCGGAAGTTGAAACAACTGTCACCAAAGTGAAGGCGTTGGCAGAAATCTTTGATCAAATTGCCCTGAGCTATCAGGCTGCGGAGGCGGAATCCTTTGAGGTGCGTCCGGAAATCCCTGAACTGATGAACGTTTTGGTAGAGCGCGTGTGTCATTCTTGTCCAACCAAAGATGTATGTTGGAATCGAGAATTTTACAAGACATACCATATCTTCTTTGAACTTTTTGGTTTAGTAGAAAACGAAGCAGATGTCAAGCTACAGACTCTACCCGTCGAGTGGAAGCGTCATTGCGGACGACTCAAAGAAATGTTGTTGGGTGTGCAATTTATAATCGAACAAGAGAAAAGCCAGGAAACGTGGCGTCGCCGTTTAGTTCTCAATCAGGAGGCCTTGTCTCGTCAGTTCCTCAGTGTCTCGCAAGTCATCGGGAATCTTGCCAAAGAGCTTCACAAACAACATAATTGGGAAGTAGTAAAACCATCAAATCTAGCTCGCCGCCGCCGTCACTTTCTGGATATAGGGGTAACCACATTTACGAAAACCGGAAACGTAATGAGTGGGGACAATTATGCGTCTATTGCGTTCTCTACGACGCAGCATGCGTTTATTCTAAGTGATGGAATGGGCGTGGGGGAAAATGCGGCCAAGATGAGCGCGACTGCCTTGACCCTCCTTGAGCAACTCTTGACGACAGGGTTTGATCCAGAAGGGGCGATTCAAGCGCTGAATTCCATCTTGGTACTGCGCTCTCCCGAAGAAAGTTTTGTAACGATCGATATGGCAATTCTTGATTTAGAATCGGCCAATATTCAGCTCTTCAAATTGGGAGCTTCCTCTTCATATTTGCTTACGCCTGAGGGAGTAAAATCTTTTGGCTCATCGAGTCTTCCCGCAGGCATCTTAAATCAAATTGAGATTCCGGTTATTGAGACTGAAATGCAGAGTGGGGAAATGCTGATTTTATTGACAGATGGGGTACAGGATGTAATCAAGGAAGGCACGGATTGGATTCGGGATTTTCTGGAGAAAACAAGCCTAAATAAATCTCAAGAAATCGCTGATTTAATTGGGCAGGAAGCTCGTCGGTTAAGCGGGGGAGCATTGGATGATGATGGTGTAATCTTGGCTATTCGAAAAAACTATTGGAACGAGTGATAACTTTATGGCAGATCTTGCGGATCTTGTCCTTTTGGCAGGACAATTGATTTTGGAAAATGGTGGGGAAACTTTTCGGGTTGAGGAGACCATGGTACGTATGGCCTTGGCGGGTGGAGCACAAACGGCCGATGTCTTTGCCATTCCTCAAGGAATATTTTGCACTATAAATGAGGGTTTGCAGACACATACCCGTGTTGCCCGAATTCATCACCGTGAGTTTAATCTGACCAAAGTGCTGGAAGTAAACCGGATCTCCAGGCAACTTTCAGCCGACATTTTAACCGTTGAAACTGCCTATGCTGAGTTGCTGAGGGTGGATCGCTTGCCCAAGAGATATCCGACAGGGATCCGTCTTTTGGCGGGATCTATCGGCAGTGCCGCGTTCAGTTCTTTACTGGGGGCGCAGGTGGGCACAGTCTTGGCGGCTGGAATTACTGGCTTGCTGGTCATGTCCGTGATGGAATTTCTCCAGAAGAGAGAGATATTGAATTTTGTTTCGTTAGCGATGGCTGGGGCGGTGACTGCCCTCGCAAATCTGCTCATAAAGCAAGTTTGGCCGAGTGTACAATTTGATTTGGCGGTTATTGGGTCAATTATGGTACTGGCCCCCGGCCTGGCGATTACGACATCCGTCAGAGATGCCTTGTCTGAAGATCTAATTTCGGCGTCAAGTCGCGGGGCGGAAGCCTTTGGGGTAGCCTTGGCAATTGCCTCGGGAGTTGGATCTGTTCTGACACTCTATTTATGGATCGGCGGGATTATTCCATAGTTTATTAGTTTAATAGTTGTGATCTGAATATTTCTGGGGATTTGAAATATAATATATGTTAGTCCTGCGGAAATAGGTTTCTGCTATGATTCCACCGCAGATAAATTATTCCATTGAAGCAGGAATACAGAATTTTATGGCGAATCAAACAATTATGAATTATATAGATCCTAATGCGAACGATTCAAGCAAGGGTTTCTGTTCTTGGGTTTCCAGGAAAGAATAAAACCAATATTGAGGGAGAGTGTTAAGATGGCTTGGGATGCGACTAAACTACAGGACTGGCAGATTGCCGAAGAAGCCGAAAAGAACATGCCAAC
>Ga0326727_10005296_pt1 | contig 37108 bp, 27 predicted proteins | sample MB2enrmetagenome_FD_207643 | JGI IMG/M metagenome (GOLD analysis project Ga0326727, IMG submission 207643) | Lab enriched peat soil microbial communities from McLean, Ithaca, NY, United States - MB29MY | ecosystem: Environmental > Terrestrial > Soil > Wetlands > Peat | place: USA: New York... | reverse complement strand
CCCGTCCTGCACTCGATGAGCCCCGTCCTTTTCCGCGAGCTATTTCGCATAGCGGGCAAGCAGGCCGCCTATCTGCGTGTCGCCGCCGTCTCCGCCGAAGAGGCGCTCATACTCTTCAATGCCTTGGGCATGCGGGGCATGAACCTCACCGCCCCTTTTAAAGAAACGGCACTTCCCCTCGTCGACGATCTTTCGAGTGATGCCCTCGACCTCGGCGCCATCAACTGCCTCGTCCCCCTCTCCGACGGCAGGGTAGGCGGCCGTAACACAGATCCCGCCGGCGTGCTCGGAGGCCTAGCCGCGCGCGGCGTCGAGATACGCGGCAAGCGTTGTCTCGTCATCGGCGCTGGGGGAGCGGGGAAGGCGGCCGCTCGCGCACTCGTAAGCGCTGGAGGAGAGGTCGTCGTCGCCAATCGCACGCGCGAGAAGGCCGACGCTCTGGCTGCCGCTCTCGGCTGCGCGTCGGCGGAGTTCAACGCATTAGCCGAACTAGCTTCGGGCGCGGACATCATCGCGTCAACGCTCGTCGCCGATGTGCTACCCGACCCGGAGTCGTGGTTCCCGAGAGACCGTTCCGTCGCGGTCGTCGACGCGGATTACAAGACCGGAAGCCTGGCCTCTTTCGCCGCCGCGCTGGGACTGTCCGTCTCCAGCGGCGCGGATTGGCTCGTCGGACAGGCGCTGCCGGCCTACGAGCTCTTCATGGGCGAGAGCCTCCCCGACTTTTCCGAACTCGGCCTGGCGCGCCTCTCGAGACTTCTGACGAGCTCACGGAGGGCTTACGAGAAGGGCCGCAAGATCGCCCTCATCGGCCTCATGGGCGCGGGCAAGACCTCGGTGGGCAAGACGCTCGCCTCGATCATGCGTCTGCCCTTCGTCGACTCGGACACGGTCATCGAGGAAGAGGCCGGCATGACGATACCCGGGATATTCGCCACCGAGGGCGAGTCGGGATTCCGAGAGCGCGAGTCGCGCGCTATCGAGCGCATAACGTCTGCTCCGGGGGCGATCATTTTATCGGTCGGCGGCGGGGCGGCTGCACGGGAAGAAAACTCATCTCTTCTGCGTGAAAGATGCATGACTTCTTGGCTGTATGTGTCGCCGAAGACCGCCGCTCTCCGGTCGGGGGAGCAGCGCGGTTCGCTCGCCGCGCGGCCTCTGTTAGCGGGGACCGACCCCGAGGCGAGGCTGCGCGGCCTCGAAAAGGAGCGCCGGGGGGCCTACGCATCTTCGGCCGAGATACTCGTCTCGACCGAAGGGCGCAGCGCCCGCTCGGTCGCGGAGGCCTTGCATGAAGAGATCGATCGCCTATCGTGAAGTAGGAGGCGTCGCGCGCGCCCCCGCGTCGAAGAGCTCGATGCAGCGAGCGACCGCCTGCGCCCTTCTCGCGGAAGCGGCTGATGGGCGTTCCTCGGCCCTCCGCGCCCCGAGCAGGTCCGCGGACTGCCTCGCGGCCCTCGGCGTTGCCAGGGCACTCGGGGCTTCGGTCGAGGATCAGGGCGAGTGCTTCGAGATACGAGGCGCTTCGGCTCTCGCGCGAAGCGAGGCGAGGGTTAGGTCCCTCTCCTGCGGGGAATCGGGCCTCTGCATGCGCATGTTCTCCCCGATCGCCGCGCTCTATGCGGGCGAGACCGAACTGCGCGCCGAGGGGTCCTTGCGCTCCCGACGCGTCGACATGGTCGCGCCTCCTCTTGCCGCGCTCGGCGCCCGTTGCGAGACGGGGCCTTCTGGGCTCCCCCCCGTGAGAGTGGGCGGCGTCCTTCGCGGCGGGCTCGCGAAAGTCGACGGGCGCGAGAGCTCACAGCTGCTCACGGGTCTTCTCGTGGCTCTGCCTTTGGCCGCCCGGGATTCCGTGCTCGAGGTCGACCGTCTCGCGAGCCGTGGCTACGTCGACTTGACCTTGGATACGATGCACGCTTTCGGGGTACAGGCGGAGCGCGATCCGGACTATAGCCTCTTTCGAATACCGGGCTCGCAGTCGTACCGGCCGGCCGATTTTACGGTAGAGGGCGATTGGAGCGGGGCGGCCTTTCTCCTCGTCGCCGGGGCCCTGGCCGCCCGCGGCGAGGCCCTCGCGGTCGAGGGCCTGATCACGAGCTCCTCTCAGCCCGATCGGGCGATTCTCGAGGCCCTTCGCCTCGCGGGAGCGGTGGTCGATGTTTCTGCCGCTTGTATTCGTATTAGACGAAATAAACTCGAGTCCTTCGAGTTCGACGCCTCAGACTGCCCTGATCTCTTTCCGCCGCTCGTCGCGCTCGCCGCGGCATGCGAGGGCACGACAGTCCTGCGCGGGGCGAGGCGGCTCGCGGGCAAGGAGAGCGATCGTGCTGCAGCTTTGTCCGAGGAGTTTGGCGCCTTGGGCGCCAAGGTCGAAGTCGAGGGCGACGAGATGCGCGTGCGCGGCTCGGGCCTCGCGGGAGGCCGCGTGGACTCTCGGGGCGATCACCGCATAGCCATGGCCGCGGCCATCGCTTCTCTCGCTTCATCGGCTCCCGTGGAGATCGATGGCGCAGAATGCGTCGCCAAGTCCTGGCCGAGTTTTTACGAGGATCTCGCGAGCGTCGCGTATTGATGAACCTTTTTCCGACAGAGCGATGCCGGCGTTCTGTCGCACCTCAGAACTTTTATATGCCTCGACCTTGTCGCCGCTCAAAGTATGCAGATTCTTCCATAATAAAGTTCAACTTCCCCGAGCCCTAGCCGTTCCCTAATCCAACCCTAACAATTCAATGGTAAACTTTCTATGGTTGACTTGTTTTAACCATGGAGGGGAGGCCTTCGGCCTATTCGTGGGAATTATGGAAAAAATCGTGGAATGGCCCTATACTATAGGGAAAGGTAAGGTAATTTGGGCAACCAGCAGTCCTTAGGATTCGGCGAAGGGGTTAAACTCTTTGTAATAGACACTAACGTCCTTATCCATTATCCCGAAGCGATCATGTCATTCCGTGACAATGAAATAGTCATTCCCCTTGAAGTGCTGGAGGAGCTGGATAAGCTTAAGACCTACCCCGATCAAAGGGGCAAGAGCGCCCGCGAAGCCATCCGCTTCCTCGACTCCATCGCGCGGAAGGGCAACCTTAACGAGGGTGTCAAGCTCGAGAATGGCTCGACTCTGCGCGTGTCCCTTGCCCTTCCCGACAAAACGCCCGCAGGCATCGAGCTCGAGAAGAACGACAATCGCATCATCCTCTGTGCCTACGCCCTCCAGGCGGAAGGCCGGCGCGTCTTCTTCGTGTCCAAAGACATCAACGCCCGTGTAAAGGCGACCGCCCTCGGCATCAAGGCGGTCGACTACGAGAAGCAGAAGGTCGACATCACCACGCTTTACCAGGGGCTGCGCGAGCTCGATGCATCGGCCGAGACCATAGCCCGCCTTCTGGGCGACGGGGAGCTGCCCTGGAAGGATCGGCTCTATCCGAACGAGTTCGTCCTCCTACGGGACAAGGTTTCAGGTAGCCACGCCCTCGCCAGGAGCGACGCCGAGCGACCGAAGATCACTGCCTTGCCCGAATGGGACGGCCCCGTGGCGGGACTCAATCCCTTGAATGATCGACAACGCATCGCCCTCGAACTCCTGCTCGACGACGATGTGCGCCTCGTGACCCTCGTGGGCAAGGCCGGTACCGGCAAGACTCTCCTCGCCATAGCCGCAGGCCTCAAGTGCACCGCCGAGGACAAGCGCTATACGCGCATGCTCGTCACTCGTCCTGTCGTGCCTGTGGGCAAAGACATAGGCTACCTGCCAGGCGAGAAGTCGGCCAAGATGGCGAATTGGATGCAGCCGCTCTTCGACAACCTCGAGTTCATCTTGGGCGAGTACAAACGGCCCAACGTGAAAAGCATCGAGCAGATGGTCAAGGATAGGATCATAGAGATCGAGGCTCTCTCCTTCATTCGCGGCAGGAGCCTGCCCAATCAGTACATGGTTGTCGACGAGGCGCAGAACCTCACGCCCCACGAGATCAAAACTATCGTGTCGCGGGCGGGGGAGGGCACCAAGGTCGTGCTCACCGGGGATCCCTACCAGATCGACAATATGTACCTCGACGCCAACTCGAATGGCCTGTCCTACCTCGTCGAGGTCTTCAAGGGGCAGAAGATATTCGGGCACGTCACCCTACAGCGCACGGAGCGCTCAGAGCTGGCCGAATTGGCCGCGAGCCTACTGTGAGACAGTAAACATGAACGTTCGCTTTTGTCATTCCTGCCGCAGCCTCATCCTCTCGAGCTTCCGCTTCTGTCCCTACTGCGGTGAGGTGATTAAGGGTCCCGAGCTTTCGGAGGTTCTGGATTCCCCCTTCGAGCGCATCGGGCGCGCAGAGGGCGAGGCTCCCGTCGCCGATCCCTTCGCCCAAGCGGAGGAGAACCTCGACCGCCTCGAGTCGGACCTGGACCTCATCCTCGAAGAGCTGGAAAAGGAAGGCCGATCGGCACCATAATCGCCGAGGATAACATCTTCTTTCCCCGCGACTCTTTACGCTCGAGGCTTCTTTTCATTATATTGGTCTAAACTAAAGATTCACCGAGGTAGTTCGCATGCCGACCTATGAGTACGTATGTACATCCTGCGGAGCAGATTTTGACGTATTTCAGAGCATGTCCGATGCCCCTGTGAAGACCTGTCCGACTTGCGGCAGCGCTGTAAAGCGCAAGATAAACGGTGGGACGGGGATTATCTTCAAGGGTTCGGGCTTCTACGTCAATGACAGTAAAAAGAAATCGTCCGCCCCTCGGAGCGGTGCTTCTAGCGACGCGCCGGGGGGCGCCTGCCCCGCCTGCCCTTCCGCTGCTTCCTGCGTTTCGACAAAAAAAGAATCGGATTAAGGTTGCGGGGGCTGTCGCGGTGAAAGAGCCCCATTTTTACTGCGAGCACTGCGGGACCGAGGTTCGCAGGGATGCGCGAGTCTGTCCTCATTGCGGTCACTTTTTCTCTTCGGTCAAATGCCCAAAGTGCGGTTATTCAGGAAAGTCCGACGATTTTAACTTCGGATGCCCCACCTGCGGCTACGCCCTCTCCGCCAACCCCGCTCCTGAGCCTTTAAAGTCCGCCCCCCGAACCAAGGTGCCTGCCGCGCCCCTCTCGATATGGGCCTATATAGTCGCCGCCGTGGTTCTCGTCGCGCTCGTTCTAGCCCTTGTTAACAGCCTACGTTAGCTGGCTACTCTTCCACTTCCGAGAGATCGGGCGAGGCTTCGAGGAGCTCGGGTTTTACTACGAGCTTCTGGAAGAGGGCCATCGCATGGGCGAAGTAGATTCCCTCGGCTATACGCTCATCTATAGTGAATTTAACGTTGACGAAATGCCTGAGTTCGGTCCCCGCGCCTCGCCTTGTTTCCTTTTGGAAGATTCTCCCCACTACCATGAAGACGCTCGCGCTGCCCCACTCGTAAAGATGGTGGTAGGGGGTATCGAGCCCGATGGAGCCGAGGTTCGCGATATAAACCGAGGTGAAGAGGGGATCGGCCTCGACCATGGAGGGGGGGGCGATGTTGAAGCGGTCGAGGATACGGAAGACAGCAGTGATGATCGCCTTCCCGAAAGGCAGGCTATGGGCCAACCCGTACTCCCTGTCGTCGGGGCTGCTCTCTCCCAAGCGCGCCGTCTCGATGCCGGCGCTGATCTTCTCCATGACTTCGGCTATGCCGTCCTCCGGCCTGAGGCGGATCTTGGCGTGCCCCTCGGAGGCGGCCTCGGTGAAGCTTTTCTTGACAATGAAGGAGATGGCGATGCCCGATCTCTGGTAGACGCCGTGGCGATGCACGAAGCGGTTGAGCCTGGGCTTGAGCGCCATGGTGCGCACGACCGCGGCGACGAGGACGCCGAAGAGCGAGTAGCGCCCCCGCTCGGTCTTCGGTATGCCCTCGGCGTTCTTGCTTCGGGCGTAGACCATGGCGGCCTCCACGTCGACATCCTTCGAGAAGAGGACTGCAGCCTCGTTGCGCTTGCGGATGACATAGGGCAGGATGGCATCGAAGGACCTGAGCGCCCTGACGCGCTTTCCGTCCGACCTGTCGTAGAAAAGCATGGCGCATAATATATCCGTATGGTCCGCAGGCTCAAGCCGCGCCCAGACTGCATATCGGTAGGTTTTTCTGTATAAAAATGCAGAAAAACCTTGACGGTCTTCTATTTTCTTTGCTAATCTATTGAAGGAATACTAAAGAAGGAGTTTTTTCGTGACCGCAGTCGGCCTATCTTTGTCTTTTCGCCCTTTTCTCCCCTTGTCATCTGCCCCTCGCCTCCGTCGTCGTTAATACGTCTTCCCCACGACATTCATAGTGTACGAACTGGCCACGGTCGGGCCATGAACGGAAGTTCGCGGTCTCGAGCCATAGCTTATGAAGGAGATTCTAATGAAGAAGAAAATCGCTCTCGCGTATTCAGGCGGCCTCGATACTACAGTCATCGTGCCTTGGCTCAAGGAAAACTACGACTGCGACGTCATCGCCGTATGCGGCGATGTCGGCCAGGACTGCGATTGGGCTAGCCTCGAGAAGAAGGCCATCTCCTCCGGCGCGGTGAAGCTCATTGTGCAGCACCTTCAGAAGGAATTTGTGGAGGACTACCTTTGGCCGCTAGTCAAGTCCGGCTCCTTCTACGAGGGACGCTACCTCCTTGGCACCTCCGCCGCACGGCCTCTCATTGCGAAGGGCCTCACTGAAGTCGCCCTCGCCGAGGGCTGCTCGGCCATCGCCCACGGTTGCACAGGAAAAGGCAACGACCAGGTCCGCTTCGAGCTCGCGATCAAGGCCTTCGCCCCCGAGATGGAGATTATCGCCCCCTGGCGCATCTGGAACATCGAAAGCCGCGAGCAGGAGATCGAGTACCTCGAGAAGCGGAACATCCCCGTGCCGATGAAGAAATCCGACTCCTACAGCCGCGACGACAACATGTGGCACATCAGTCACGAAGGACTCGACCTCGAGGACCCCTGGAACGAGCCCAAGCTCGACGGCATGCTCAAGATGATCACCCCCCCCGCAAAGGCCCCCGACCAGGCTGAGTACGTCACCCTCGACTTCGAGCAGGGCGTGCCCGTAGCGATGAACGGCAAGAAGATGGACGGCGTCGCGCTCATCAAGGAGCTCAACACGATCGCCGGCAAGCACGGCGTCGGCATCCTCGACATGGTCGAGAACCGAGTCGTCGGCATGAAGTCCCGCGGCGTCTACGAGACTCCCGCGGGCACCGTCATCATGGAGGCTCACGCCAAGCTCGAGCAGATCTGCCTCGACCGCAAGACCCTCGCCTTTAAGATGCAGGTGGGCCAGAAGTTTGCCGACACCCTCTACGAAGGCGAATGGTTTTGCCCCCTCCGCGAGGCCCTCTGCGCTTTTATCGATTCGACCCAGAGGAACGTGACCGGCACGGTCAGGCTCAAGCTCTGGAAGGGCTCGATCGCCGACGCCGGCATGAAGAGCCCCTACTCGCTCTACGACGCGAGCCTTGCGAGCTTCACCACGGGTCCCTTGTTCTCGCACAAGGACTCCGAGGGCTTCATCAACCTTTTCGGGTTGCCCACCAAAGTGCGCGCTCGCCTGAACGAGCGCATCAAGGCGGACGGTGCGGCCCTGCCCAAGGGCGCGAAGCTCGGCAAGGACGGCTTTGAAGCCACGGCCGGAGACTAGCCTATGGCCAAGATATGGGAGACTTCCAAGGTCGGCGCGCTCGACCCGATGATCGACGAATTCCTCTCCTCCACCGCGGTGGACCAGAGGCTCCTGCCCGAGGACCTCGAGGGCTCGATTGCCCACGCGAAGATGCTGGGAGACCAGGGTATCCTGCCTAAGGCCACGGCGGACGAGCTCGGTCGCGGTCTGGCGAACCTCGCGGTCGGTGCGGAGGACGGTTCCCTCGTCGTCGACCCTCAGGCCGAGGATATCCACTCCTTTGTCGAGGCCGAGCTCACTTCCCGCATGGGCGACGTGGGCCGCAGCCTCCACGCTGGGCGCAGCCGCAACGACCAGGTCGCCGTGGACCTGCGCATCTGGCTCAAGCGCGAGTCGAAGAAGACTAGGGCCGCGATCCTCGACGCGCTCGAATCGCTTTTGGATCTCGCGAGCAAGAACACGAACAGCCTTATGCCCGGCTACACGCATATGCAGCGCGCGCAGCCGGTGACCTTCGCCCACCACCTCCTCGCCTGGTGCGCCGCGCTCGAGCGCGACTACGGCCGCTTCGAGGACGCCGACGAGCGCGCCGACGAGAGCCCCCTGGGCGCTTGCGCCTTAGCCGGCACGGGACTGCCCGTCGACCGAGAGGCCACGGCCAAGGCTTTGGGCTTTGCGCGCCCCTCGCGCAACTCGATGGACGCGGTCGCGGACCGTGACGCCTGCGTCGAGTATGCGGCCGCCGCCGCTACCTTCCTTATGCACCTCTCGCGCTACTGCGAGGAGATCGTGCTCTGGGCGAGCGCCGAGTTCGCCTTCGTCGCGGTCGACCAGTCCTGCTCCACGGGCTCCTCGGTCATGCCGCAGAAGCGCAACCCCGATCCCGCCGAGCTCATCCGGGGCAAGTCCGGCCGCGCCTACGGCGACCTCGTAGCCCTTCTCGTGATGCAGAAAGGCCTGCCCCTGGCCTACGACCGGGATCTGCAGGAAGACAAGGCGATGATTTTCGACTCGGGCGACACCGCGACTTTCTCTGCTCTGGCCTTCGCGCGCCTCGTTCAGGCCCTTGAGCCTAAGCCTGAACGCATGCGAGAGGCAGCCGAGGACGGCTGCCTCTGGGCCGCCGACGCCGCGGAGTTCCTGGTCCTGAAGGGCGTGCCCTTCCGCACCGCCTACGCCGCGGGCCGCAAGCTCGTCGAGGCGCGCGCGGCCGCCGCGGGCCCGGCTAAACTCGGCCGCTCCCCGGCAGTCGGCGCGGTCATAGCCGACTTGGGTGTGGAGGGCCTCGCGGCCCTGCACGATGCTTGGAAAGGCATCGACCCCGGCGAGCTCTCCCGTTACCTTTCTCTGGACGAATGCATCGCCCGTCGCGACCTCGTCGGCGGCCCGGCCCCCGGCCGCGTCCGCGCCGAGATCGAGCGCCTCGAGGCTTTTGCGGCGGAGAAGAGGAATACGCTCAAGTAGGCCACTCTAGGGACGCCGGCTCAAACTATGTCCGCGAAGAGTTCCGCCGGGTCCACGACGAAGCCTTCGAGGACCCGCGACGCGACGGGGCTCCGATCCTCGATCGTCTCCCGCAGCTCGCCTCCGTCGAAACCGCCTTCAGCCTCGAGGCGCCAGACCTGGATCGACTGGTTGCCCGGATCGATTATCCAGTACTCGCGCACTCCGTGGCGCTCATAGAGGCGCATCTTCTCGTTCAGGTCTTTTCTCGCGGTCCGGGGCGAGAGTATCTCCACGACGAGATCGGGAGCGCCGCGCGCCCCGCGGGTCGTGATCTTGCTGCGGTCGCAGATGACCACGATGTCGGGCTGCACGACCGTGTCCACGTCGTCATCGGGCTCGTCGCCCGCGGGCAGGAGCACGTCGAAAGGCGCGACGAAGGCCCTGCAGGGCTTGCTTTTAAGGAAATTGTAGAACTTATTGAAGAGCTTCCCCGAGAGAGCCTGGTGCCTGGTCATAGGCACCGGGCTCATGTTCCAGGCCTGCCCGTCTATGAGCTCCCATCGTTCCTCGTCGGGCCAGCTCCGGTAGTGGCGGTACGTGAAACGCTCCTCGGGCGTTACAAGAGGATTACCCATTCTCTCCATGCCTCCAGTATACACTATACGAGCAAGGCCGGGGAGCACGATTGACTCTTCGTGGTATACTGAATCTCATGTTCGATTGCGTCATTCCCGCGGCCGGCGCCTCATCGAGGATGCGCGGCTTCAAGCCACTCCTTCCCTTCTCGGGAGCGACCCTCGTCGAAGCTCCCGTCCGCTCGGCCCTCGGCGCGGGTTGTCGCGTTTTCCTCGTCGTCGGCCACCGTGGAACGGAAGTGGCCGCGCTCTTCGAGGCCGCTTCCTACGCCGACCTACGCACGGCAGGCCGCATTGTGCTCGTCGAAAATACGCGCTGGGAGGAGGGCATGGTCGGCTCGATCCAGGCCGCGCTTCCCGCAGTCGAGGGCGCGGCCTTCTTCGTCTCTCACGCGGATATGCCCTTCGTCGCAGCGGGAGATTATCGTGCGCTCGCCTCGGCCTGGGCCGCGCGCTCCGATGGACCCCTGCCGGCCGCCGCTATATTCGCCGCCTGGGAGGGAAGGGCGGGGCACCCTGTGCTTCTGCCCGCGGCTTGGGTGCCGGTCATGCGCCGCCTGGAGCGGGGAGGCGCGCTCAGGGACTTCCTCGCGGACCGGCCGAGAGAGCTCGTGGAGACGGGGCCTCGAGCATTGCACGATATAGATACGCCGGCAGACTACGCCCAAGCGACCGGAGCCTGCGGCGGCGCGCGAACGGGATGAACTTCGATAAAGCCCGCATGGAATGAGTCCGCCGAATGCGTAGAATTGCATAAAACAGTAAGGAACGTTAATGCGTGGGTGCGGCATTTCTTATTGGAATTTTTTTGAGTTACGAAATAGATAAAAAAAACTTTATCCCGCTGTAGACGCTTGGCAAATCTTTCAATATATGGTTACCTTATCCCAATTTCCGCTTTAGCGGAAACTATGATTATTTACTATTAGAGGTTTTATATGACCGGATCCCGAAGGCGGAATACCCGCCGAAGTCTCGTGGTATCCCTCGTCGTACTCCTCGGCTTGACCGTCGGCGTCGCCTCCCTTGGCGCGCAGGCTCAAGCCCCGGCCGCGACGACGGCTCAGACCGCGACCGCTGCCGCGACTACGCAAGTCGCGACCGCCCCCGCGGTGGAGCCTACCACATTCAAGCCTTTCAGTTTCCTCGATCCCAGCTCCAACTTCACTGGCGTGGAGCGTGTCGCCCTCTTCGTGGTCCTCGCGATCGCGCTCTGCGGCCTCCTGTACGCTCTCATGCTCGTAGGTCAGGTCCGCAAGGCCGACCAGGGCACGAAGAAGATGCAGGAGATCGCCCAGGCCGTCCGCGAGGGCGCCAACGCCTATCTCGGCGCCCAGTTCACGAAGATCGCCCCCCTCATCGTGATCCTAGCGATCATCCTGTACTTCACCGCCTCGAGCCCGAACCCCTGGTTCCACTGGGGCCGCTCGGTCTGCTTCATCATCGGCGCGGGATTTTCCTGGACCGTCGGCTTCGTCGGCATGCGCCTCGCCACGCAGGGTAACCTTCGCGTAGCGGCGGCCGCCCGCCACAGTTACGGCGATGCCCTCCAGCTCGGCTACCGCACCGGCACGATCACGGGCATGCTCACCGACGGCCTCGGCCTTCTCGGCGGCACGCTCATCTTCATGACCTTCGGCGAAAGCGCCTACGAGGCCCTCCTCGGCTTCGGCTTCGGCGGCACCCTCCTCGCGCTCTTCATGCGCGTAGGCGGCGGTATCTACACCAAGGCCGCGGACGTCGGCGCCGACCTAGTCGGCAAGATCGAGAAGGACATCCCCGAGGACGATCCCCGCAACGCGGCGACCATCGCGGATAACGTCGGCGACAACGTCGGCGACTGCGCCGGAATGGCCGCGGACATCTTCGAGTCCTACGAAGTCACCATCGTCGCGGCCATGATCCTGGGCCTCGCGACCTTCGGCCACATCGGCGTCATGTTCCCGCTCCTCGTGCGCGGCATCGGCGTTCTCGGGTCGATCATCTCCACCTACACCGTGCGCGCAAAGGCCGACGACACTTCCGACGTCGCTCTCAAGAACGTGCACCGCGGCTTCTGGATCGGGTCCGTGATCTCCATCGTGGGCTTCACGGTCCTCGGCTTCTTCTATCTCCGCCCGGCCACCCCGGACGTCGGCGCCTCCAACTGGTGGGCCAATTTCGGCGTCGCGGGCCTAGACCTGCGCCCGGCCCTCACCTGCTTCGTCGGTGTCGTGCTCGCCGTGGTCCTCAACAAGGTCACGAGCTACTACACGCACACGACCCACGCGCCGGTTAAGAGCCTCACCAAGGCCTGCCAGACCGGGCACGCGACCAACATCATCCAGGGTCTCGCAGTCGGCTACGAGTCCTCGGTCGTGAACATCATCGTCATCGCGATCGCGATCGCGATCTCCGTCTTCATCTACTCCGGCTCCAACGCCCTCTACGTGGCCTACGGCGTGGCCATGACCGGCATCGGCATGCTCACCCTCACGGGCAACACGATCTCCATGGACGTCTTCGGCCCCGTCGCCGACAATGCCAACGGCATCGGCGAGATGGGCTACGACAAGGACGAGATGGAGAAGGAGAAGCCCGGCTCGTACAAGCGCGCCAGGCAGATCCTCGCCGATCTCGACGCGGTGGGCAACACCACCAAGGCCGAGACCAAGGGCATCGCGGTCGGTTCCGCGGTCATCGCGGCCGTCTCCCTCTTCTCCTCCTTCATCGCGGTTCTCGCGATGGGCAGCGAGGCCTTGATCGGCCAGATGAACATGACGCAGTACGCCGAGATCGCCGGCAAGCTCTCCGTCGCTACTCCGATCGTCATCATTGGCCTCCTGATCGGCGGCTCAGTGCCCTGGCTCTTCAGCTCCATGCTGCTGCGGGCCGTCGGCCGCGCAGCCTATCTCATCGTCAAAGAGTGCCGCGTCCAGTTCCTCGATAAGGAGATCTGGGCGGGCACCAAGAAGCCCGACTACGCCCGCGTCGTCGGCATTTGCACCCAGACCGCCCAGGGCGAGCTCATCGGGCCTGCCGTTCTCGCCGTGCTTGCGCCGGTACTCGTCGGCTTCCTCCTCGGGCCCTATGCGCTCGGCGGCTTCCTCATGGGCGCCGTGCTCTCCGGCCAGTTACTCGCGGTCTTCCAGTCTAACGCCGGCGGCGCCTGGGACAACGCGAAGAAGTCCATCGAGGACGGCCTCTACGGCGGCAAGGGTTCCGAGGCCCACAAGGCCGCGGTCACGGGCGACACCGTCGGCGATCCCCTCAAGGATACTGCTGGCCCCGCTATCAACCCGCTGCTCAAGGTCATGAACATGGTCAGCCTCCTCGTCCTGGTGCTCGTCCTGAAGTTCGGCGTCACTCAGACCGAACAGAGCGTCCCCTACGGCTGGATCCTCGGCCTCGTCATCGGCCTTGCCTCCCTCGCGGCAATTCTCTGGGCAGTCGTCCACTCCAAGAAGGAGAGCCCCGAGATGATCGAAGCCGAGAAGATGCTCGAAGCGAAGGCCAACCAGGCATAGGCTTTAGAGCCTGATTCGTCTGAGCTCTCCGGAGGACGCGAAGCGTTCTCCGGATTGCGATAGAATCTGGCATAAGCTTTCTCTCGCTTGCTAGGATATCCAATGGCCGCTCGGGGCACCTGCCCCGAGCGGCCTTATTGTCAGACGGGTCGAATAACCTGCCATCTTGCCAGGTTGCGATACTGTTAAATAGAGGTTAAAGCCGTGCAGCCATGGAGATTATGGATAAAAATCACCCCTAAATCACCCCTAAAATACCTTCTCATCACTTGGCAAACAAAGGGAAAGCAGTCAATTATTAATTCCCATGTTGTCACGTAGTCCGAGGATACAGCGATATTAAGGGGACCGAGGGAGTCTTCATGAAAAACACATGCTCGGTTTTGATATGGTTAGGGTTAAGCATAACTCTTGCTTGCGTCGCCTGCTCTCCCCAGCACCCTTCGAATGCTGTCGGGGCAAGTCCAGCGATGCCGGTGTCGGTCGGTGTCGTGACTCTGGTGGAAGGGAAGGTCCAGTTCAAGGCTTCGCCCAGCGCCGCTTGGAAGGACGCCGATATTGGCGACACTATTCCTGTCACGGGAGCCGTAAAGACCGAGGAGGCCGCCTCCTGCGAACTCCAGTTCGGCAAGACGGCCATCGTCCACATAATGGCCAAGTCTACTCTCGAGATACGCGCTATAGATATCTCACAGGCCAAGAGGTCGGTGGAGCTTTCTCTCCTAAACGGCGCCCTTGTCGCCAAGGTTGATAAGCTGGTAGGCACGAAAGACCGCTTCCAGGTCAGGACGGATGCCGCTGTCTGCGCGGTCAGGGGCACGCGCTTCCTCGTCCGTTGTGCGAGCGATTCCTCTACCTCGGTGGCCGTGAGCGAGGGCTCGGTCGCCCTTATTCCTGCCTCCTACGATGCTGCGCATTTCGAAGTAACGACGACCAATACCGCAACTGATAATAATAGTAAGGAAGAACTAGCCGCGACCTTGGCCCACGGCCTCCTCAATGGCTCGCCCCTTGTGGAGCCCGATCAGGAAGCCACGGTCACGAAAGCTTCGTTGGTATCCTTGGATAAGGTCCTAGCCCGTGCGGTCGAGGCCATCGATTCCGGGGACAAGGCAGCCCTAACGAAGGCTCTGGATGACTACCGGAACGCAGTCGGAGGCTCTTCTTCGCCGGCAAGCACCACGGGCGAAGACTCGCGCCGTATTTTCCAGGAAACCAAGGATCTCCACATCTCCGACAATCTGCCGCCGATCAAGGAGACCGCCCCTGCGGAGAAGGCTGTGAGCCTAAGCCCGACCGCACAGGGAGTCAGACATCTCAGCCTCCAGGTCGATCCCGCCGACAGCCTCGTCCTCGTGGATGGGAAGGACATGGGTCAAGGAAATCGTGATATCGAGATCGCATTAGGCTCGAAGATCAGCCTCGTCCTTCGGCACAAGGGCTATGAGGATTATCGGGAGGATATAGATGCCGGAACGGCTCAAGCCGATCCTCTAGTCCGCTCCCTCCGCCTCAAGCCCCTTGCGATCTATAGCACCGTCCCGGTTTCGCGTTATCCATTGATCGGGGGCTTGGCCGTCGCCGATGGCCGGATCTATGCAGCGGATTCCCACGCCCAGATAAGCGCCTTCGATCGCGAGGGGAAGGTCTACTGGAGCGTCGACAGCAAGAACGGCTCGAACGAGAACTCGTCGCCCGTTGCGCAAGGAGGTCTCGTCCTCTTCGCCGGCGGGAAGGAACTCGCGCTGTATGACGGGGCGAGCGGCGAAGCGCGCTCTTCTTTCGATCTCGGCAAGGAGGATTCGGGGCTTTTCGGCCGACGTCCCCTCCTTGTCGGGGGGAAGGTACTCCTGAGTTCGGAGGCGGGTCTCGCGGTGTTCGATCCCGCCGGAAAGGTGGCCGCCTCCACTGCAGCCCTCCCCGAGGCCTCAGACGCGAGCCTCTCGGCCTATGGCGAAGACGCGGTGATCCTGACGCGGGGAGGCATCCTCTGTGTCGTGGACGGCACAGGCCTCGCTGTGAAGGCCCAGATCAAGACCGGCGCGACCCAGCCTATTGCGGTACGCCCTATCATTAAAGGGGACTTGGCTTACCTGGTCGACCGCAAGGGCCTCGTGTCTTGCGTGGACCTCGTCGCGAAGAAGCTCCTCTGGGAGAAGCGCCTCGCTTCCGGGGCTTCGGTGGAAGCCTTCAGCGATCCCCTTGTGACGGATACAGGCCTGTACGTCGTAGCGAAATCAGCGCTCTATGCCCTCTCGTCCGAGACGGGCGAGAGTCTCTTCCGCCCGATCGTGGGCGTCGACTCCTCTCCTGTCGAGGGTGATGGCCTTCTGTGGCTAGGGGCTGAGGGCAAGTCGATAACCGGCCTCGACCCTAAGACAGGAGCCAAGACAGTGACGATCAAGGTCGGCGCCCCTGTTTCGGCCGCGCCCGTCGCGTCCGGCGATCTGTTGGCCTTTCCCCTGGCCGATGGCCGGGTAGTCTTCATTAATCCAAAGTACAGGCTCTGACTAGAGCGGGGATCGCCAAGCGAGGATTACAAAATGAAAGTATTGCGCGCCATTATTACAGGGATCCTGGCGCTCTCCTTTGTCTCCTGCACGAATTCTATCTGGGGAAGCCTGAACAATCCTCACGACAGCGCCAACGGCGGCAGCCCCGCCACGGATAGCGGCACGGTGACAGGCGTAAGCCTCTCGAGCTCGAGCCTATCGCTCGGTGCCGGCGGGACTAGTCAGCTCACCGCGACAGTGATACCTGCCAACGCGACTAATAAGACCCTAAGCTGGTCGAGCAACGCCTCCGCTAGCGCGACGGTGAGCGGAAGCGGTCTCGTGACTGGCGTCGCCATAGGTACGGCTACGATCACGGTCACGACCGCCGATGGTGGCTATACGGCTACCTGTGCCATAACCGTCACTGCGCCTGTGGCTGTGACTGGTGTGAGCCTGAGCCCCACAAGCACGAGCATCGCTATCGGCAAGACCCAGCAGCTCGCCGCGACATTCGCCCCGACCAACGCGACCAACACGGCCCTGACCTGGACGAGCAGCGCCAGCACGGTCGCGACGGTGAGTTCTTCAGGCCTCGTGACGGGCGTCGCTGCGGGTACCGCGACGATAACCGCCACGACGGCCGACGGCGGCTTCACCGCTATTTCGGCCATCACCGTGACGACGACGACGGCCGTGACGGGCGTGAGCCTGAGCCCCACGAGCTCCGGCCTTTTGACGAGCAAGACTCTCCAGCTCAACGCGACGGTTTTGCCCAGTACGGCGACCAACAAGACGGTGACCTGGTCGAGCAGCAATACTTTAGTGGCCACGGTAAGCACGAGCGGCCTCGTGACAGGCGTCGCCGTGGGTTCGGCCACAATCACGGTCACCACTGTGGATGGTGGCTATACCGCGACCTGCGCCCTGACCGTGACTGCCGGAGCTGTCTCCGTCACGAGCGTGAGTCTCTCCACGACCTCGACGGTTTATATCGATGTGGGACAGACCGATCAGCTCACTGCCACTATCAGTCCCGTTAACGCCACGAACCAGAGCGTCACGTGGACTAGCAGCAACACCGCAATTGCAACGGTGAGCGCAAGCGGCCTCGTCACGGCTGTCGCCCTGGGCTCGGCCACAATCATGGTCACGACCAATGACGGTTACTACACGGCGAGCTGCTCAGTAACGGTGGACAACTTCCCCTTCATGGCGACGACAATTTCGGCGAACATCAGTAATGCCGCGATGTCCTCGGATGGAACGAAAATTGCCGGATTTTATTATATGTATGGCGGCTATATTTTGACTTCAAGTAACGGCGGCACGACCTGGACCCAGCAGAGCGGATCGGGAAGCCGCATGTGGGGCGGCATAGCCATGTCCGGGGACGGGACCAAGATCGCCGCCTATGTGTCGAGCGGCTATATCTTCTATTCGAGCGACAGCGGCGCGACATGGAACACTCTCACAGGGGCGGGGAGTCGAAACTGGTCTGCTATCGCCATGTCCTCCGACGGGTCAACGATAGCCGCCTGCGTGAACCCTGGTTATATCCTGACCTCGCACGACTCGGGGACAACATGGACTGTGCAGACTGGATCTGGAAGTAATACATGGTTTACAATTGCCGTTTCGTCTGATGGAACCAAAATGGTTGCAAGTAATTCGGTAACAACAAGCAGCGGGAATATTTATACCTCTGTGGATGGGGGTGCGACCTGGGCAGTATGCAGTGGAGCAGGGAGCGGCTATTGGTACAAGGTGACAATGTCTGCTAATGGTTCTGTCATTTATGCATTTAATAATATGACTAGTGGTGGAGAAATCTATCTTTCAAAAGACTCTGGCTCAACGTGGACTGCCTTAACAGCTCCAAGTGGTTATTCTTTTGGATCCAATTTTGTAAGTTCTTCCGATGGAAGTATCATTGCAGATGGTAATTATCCAATGCCGAATTATAATTTTTATATTTCAAAAAACTATGGTTCATCCTGGCAAAGCAGTAGTAGGGCTTCATACATAAGCGGCCAATTCCTCATGTCCGCCGACGGTTCCAAGATAGTCTTCTTTTCTGGTAGTACGATGTACACCTACAATGGTAATTAGTATGAAAAAAAGCATCATAAGACCCCGCATCTTGTTATCCTGTCTCACTCTTCTCATCGCCCTTCCTCTCTACTCCCAGGATGCAGCAAAAAAGGCCCTCGCCGTATTCCCCTTCGCGAACAACACGGGCTCCGATGCCTACGGCGCAGCCTGCGACGCGGCTGCCAATAGTCTCGTCCTCACTCTCAAGTCCCTCGAAGGCTACGATGTCCAGGTTCTGGGCGCAGATCCGGTGGAGCGCAGCGAAGAGGCTCTCGCTTCGTGGGCCGAGAACGCAAAAGTAGACATCGTACTCTACGGAGGACTTTCTTTGAATGCCGATGGCAAGGTCCAGGCATCGCTCTCGGCCTTTGATCGGCAGAAGGCCGCCACAATAGTCACGAAGAAATCGGACTATGTAAAACTCATGGACATCTTTCATACGAGCGACGATCTTGTGGTGGCGGTGCTCGCCGACATGACCGGGAAACACATTGGCTTCGCGCGGCTCGAGTTCCACAACAGTGGTCAGCCCGGGAGCTACGAGGTCGCGATAGATGGAGCAGTCGTTGGCAAGAACCTGGACGCCATCGCTGGTTGGCGCGAGGGGAAGCACGAGCTCGTAGTACGGCAAAAGCGTATGCTCGGCGAATACGAGCTTTATAAGCAGACTGTAACTCTGGTAGAAGGCAAGACCTTCGAGGTCGACTTCTCGGTACCCCTTCTCACCGAAGCGGAGAAGGTCAAGGTCGAGGGCCTCGAGTCGGCCATCCGTTCGCGCTGGGACAAGGGTGAGGCAGCGGCCGAGGTGGACTCGCTCATCGCGCAGTACACGGACTTGTTCAAAGACGTGGACTATTGCCCAGCCCTGTCTGCGTATCGGGACAAGGCCGCGAAGCTGGCCATGGACTGGGCGGCGCAAAAGCAGAAGCTCTCCGATCGCGCCCAGGAACAAGGCGAGGTTAAGCCCGATCTGTCTAAGCTCGCGGCTGCTGTCGCCCAGCTCGACGCGGGCCTAAAGGCAGAGGCGAACGCAGCGAATGATCGTGATCGCTCCATAGCCGAAACCCGTGCAGTTCTGGACGCGCTCAGCCAAAACCTTCGGGACGGTTTTACGTCCGAAGAGAACAAGGCTAAGGCCGATCTTAGACTTCGCGGCGCTTTGGATACGGGCGGCTGGATATCCTTCGCCGCATGTATAATCGGCGTGGCCGGGGCAGGCGCTGCCTACTACTTCGGCAACCAGGCCTTCAATACTTACCAAGCCGCCACGACGAATGCCGCCGCGGACAGCGCCCGCTCTAGCTTGCAACTCTGCATGGCGGGCCTCTACGCCGGTGCCGGAGTAGGGGGACTTGGCCTTGTATTCACGCCGATATTATTCTCCGTAGGACCTAACAAGGCAGAAGCTTTGGCCGAGAAGGCCGAGTCCGAGACGATGCTTAAGGCTTTGGGGCCGGAATAGGAGCCCGGCGATGCGCTTTCCCTCTCTCCGCGTCTTAATCATAATTCTCCTCGCCTCCCTCGTGGCCGGCTGGCCGACTTTTGTCTTCGGCCAGGATGCGACCAAAGCCCATGTCGCGGTCGTCCAATTCTCCAACGAGACGGACTCTGATGCGTATGACGCAGCGTGCTCTGCGGCGACTGAAACTCTGGTCCTTACCCTGCGGGAGCTCGGTCGCTATATCGTCGAGCCCGAGCAGGCGCTACCGTCGGGCAGCGGCGATGAGGGACTGCGAAGTGTCGCCGAGGAATGTAATCTCGATTTCATACTCTACGGGAGGATGTCGACGCCGGAATCGGGCGGAATTCTCTGCAATCTGTCGGTCTACGACCGCGCCAAGGGTAAGACGACCTTGTCCCGCTCGGAGAAGGCGACAGGAGTCCTGGATATATTCAACACGGCAGACAGGCTGGTCGTTTCGGTGCTGGAATCGATGACCGGCGGGCACATCGGATTCGGGATGGTCGCGCTCGAGAACGCAGGAGAACAGGGTAGTTACGCAGTGCTCCTCGACGGCTCCCCGATAGGGAGGGACCTGGAGAGCCTGGACAAAGTGCCGAGCGGACGACACGTGGTGACTGTTATGCAGAAGCGGATGCTGGGCGATCGCGAGATCGCCTCATCGAGCGTGGACGTGAAGGAAGGGGAGACGACAGCGCTTAGCTTCGCCGTTCCCTACCTGATGGACGATGAGAAGCAAAAGGTAGATGGATTGAGGGCTGCGATCGAAACCGGATGGAACGACGCGACCGCGGTAGGCGACATCGATACGAAGATCGCCGAGTTCGCGTCCCTCTTCGACGATGTGACTTACAGCCCGAAACTGTCGGCGTATAAGGACGAGGCGACGCGGCTCGGCGGAGAATGGGCACTACAGAAGAAGCGACTCGCCGTCGCGGCTGCCAAGGCCCAGGTAAACGGCGGGCGAATAGTATTGCCCTGGATTCCCTCGGGAGCGAAGGTCCGCCTCGGTCAGGAATCCCCCCTCGTTCTCGCGAACGAAGCGACGTCCGGGTTTCGCTCGTCGGTCCTTTCTCCCGGGGATTATGCGATTTCTGTCGGAGACATCTATAATGGAAGGGTGACCGTGGTTCCAGGCGGAGAGGCCGAGCCCGCCGACTACCGAAGCGCGATGGCGGCCAGTCTCGGCGCCAAGCTCGACGGTCTCGATAATAGACTCGCCGTAAAACGGAAGAAGACTACGGCCGGATGGATAAGTCTGGCGACAGGCTTTATCGGCGGCGGCGGCGCCGCCGCCGCATATTATCTGGGCAAGCAAGCCATGGCGACGTATAATGCACAGACGACTACGACTGGCGCAGCGTCGGCGTGGAATACCGTCTCCTTGTATGGGACGCTCTTCACGGTCGCGGTCGCGGTGGGCGGAATAGGCCTTGGATTGAGTCCCCTATTGCTCGTTACCGGTCCGGACCCGAAGGCGCTTCAACGCTCGATCGACGATCTGGACGAGGGCATTCGAGCCCTTGGGAAGCAATGATGAGCATGAAGGCAATCCTGAAACTAGTTTTCCTTGTCGGACTCGCCTTTATATTTTCGACCTGTGAACCCTGGGGCACGCGAAGCAATCCCGTGGATGCGGGGGCGACGGATTACGTCGGATATCCGACTGCGGCGACGACCGACGAGATTACTACTGTCTCTCCTCCCGGCGGCGGATCGCTTACGGGCAGCGTTGTCGTGGTGACGAAAGTGCTCGGCGCGGAAGCCTATGGCATTCGGATAGCCGCCACGTCGGCGGAACTCGATACAGCGCCCCTTATATCCATGGACGACTGTCTGGACAACCAGATCGATCTTGGATCCGCCGTTTCACAGCTCGCTTCTATCACCTACTACTGGAAAGCCCGCGCCCTCGGAGTAGATGGCACATGGGGAGCATGGAGCCCTATATCGACATTCAAACCGGCCTCGCCTTCGCCCGGCGGGACTGCGACTGTAACCGCGCAGTAAGAGGATAGCAATGGACAACGCGATCGTTGTTTTGAAAAAATCGACGCCGAAGCCCCGCCTTTTTTCGTTGTTTTTTCTCTGCGCGCTTCTATTATTCTGCGCCTGCGTCAATCCTGTCGCCCATAGCACCGGGCCGACGCAAGAGAAGAGCCAAATAACAGGGAATCTAAAGCTTTCCATCCCTGCGATCGCGTCCTGGATCACGGCTTCGGCAGGTTCCGGAACTTCGAAGGGCAGTACCGCCACACGGGCCTTGGGGTTCGTCACCTCGGTGAAGATCCAAGTGCAAACCGCGGCCGGCGCTGACGTCATTACTCCGGTGACGCAAAACACCTATGTCACTGGCTCTACGATGAGCGGAGCCGCCACCTCGTCGGTCTCGGTTCCATTGATTCCCGTGGGTTCTAATTATACGGTCAAATTGAGCGTATACAACAGCAGCGTGTCCGCGACTACGCCCATGGCGACCGGTCAGGCGAGCGGCGTGAGCATTACCCAGGGGGCGAACACCGCTGTCTCCATAACCTGCGTCCCGGCAAATCCTACCTCGATAACTCCTAGCTCGACGGCTCAAACGCTCACTTTGGCAGTGCAGGCCGAGCAGTGGTATTCACTGCAGATAACGAGCGGGACGAATTACTATTTCCTGCAAACCACGCCCAATATCGTTTCCGCGATCTTCAATAGTACTGGCGCGCTCATCTCCTCTTCGAGCTATATTGCGTATACGGCGACGTATACGGGCACCCTTTATATCGGCGTGGTAAATGATTCTTCTAGCAGCGCCACTGCCGCCCTAGCGGTTTCCACAACCGCTCCCATCCTCAACGAAGGTTCGATCGCCTCTCCTGTCGCCCTTTCCTTGAACCAGGCCCATCTTTTCCAACTCGGGCCCTATAATAATCAAGGGACGAGTTACTACAGCTTCACCACCGACAGCGCCGGGACATTTGCGTTGAACAGTACATGGGCAATATATGCTGCCACTTTGTATTCGGATTCAGGCTTTACCACGGTTGTTTTTTCTTCACAATCCGATAGCGACTATGGCTGCTCATTCACCGGGTTGTCGGCCTCTACGACCTATTACCTCAAACTAACGAGTAATTATGCCGATTTTACGACATTTACCGGTCAGATCATGGATCCGGCGGCCATAGCCGCCGCAGGCACTCACAATCAGGGCAGCGTGGCTTCTCCTCTGTCCCTGCCGCTCGGCTCTGCCATATCCGCTCAGGTAGGCTGTCATAGCTACGATATGACGAGCTACTATAGCTTTACTACGGGATCGAGGATCGATTACAGCCTCTCCGCGACCAATGTCAGTCCCTCGGGCAATATTCCATTTCAACTGTACAGCGACGCGAGTTTTCATCAGTATGTCGGATCTCTAGATGTAGGCAGTAATAGCGGTAGTAGCGGGAGTCTTCCGCCCCTCTCGCCCGCTACGACGTACTATATGATGGCCAGTAATGGCAATAACAACAGCAGTTTCACAACCTATACCCTCGAGGTCTCTTCTTCGGCGGTACCGACTTTCATATCCTTGCCGACCGATGGGACCTGGACGGCAGGGAGCTTGAGTTCCAGTACTAGCACTGCTTGGTATGCGGCCACGGTTATCGGCGGACAGACTTATACCCTTAATTGGGACGACGAGAGCCAGGGAAGCGGGACCTATACCGCCTATTGCTCTGTCAACGCGTATCAGGGGGATAGAATCACTGCATATTTCATCAATGCATACCAGGGCTACACGACGGCCCAGGTCATAAACGTTCCTGCGGGTCAAACGCAAGTCTATATCCGTGTATTCAATGGAACGGGTACCTTCGCCCTTAAGCTGGTAGAGGCCCCGCCCAGCGGGACGGCGACTGTAACTGCGCAATAAGAAGGATTTCTTAGGCTGATAAGTCAGTCATGTCAGACTGAGAATTCTCATTTTTCAGGCTGATAAGTTGGATGGATCAGGCTGAGAGTTCTCATTATTTAGGCTGAAAAGGCGGACATGTTAGGCTGACAAATCACATTTATCAGCCTGAAAAATCCTCCGCGACAGACTAAAAAATAGTATGTATGGAGTTAAATAGAGCTGGGACACATCAGATATACGACTGGAAATGAACAGGTAGACTCCGGCGCAGATAGCATTCTAGGCTCTCGCATGGTTTAAGACTTGCCGGATGCTCCGCTAGAGAGATTCAAGTCAGCGCATTGACTCCAGCCTCACTTTTTGCCTATTCTATTTCTGCGACGCCGTGCCGCTGCTTGTGCAGCGAAGCCCCGCCCGGCGCGACCGCGAAGAGGCTACGGTTTCTCGACGCGATTGCACGGGGCGCACTTCGATCTTACACAGGGTGGTGACATGCGTACTCAAACCTACGACGAAGCGTTAGGGAAGGTAGGCTTCGGCCGCTTCCAACGCAGGCTCCTCGTGATTTGCGGGCTCGGTTGGGCCGCGGATGCGATGGAGATTCTCCTTGTTTCCTTCGCCATGCCGTCTATGGCCTCTGAATGGGCTCTTTCCAAGCCCCAGACTGCGCTCCTCCAGACCGCTATCTTCATCGGCATGCTTGTCGGCGCTCTTTTCTGGGGCCGCCTCGCGGACAAGACGGGCAGGCGGCTCGGCTTCGTTCTCACCATAGCCTTCTACTCGGTCTTCGGCGGGCTCTCGGCCCTTGCCCCTTCATTCGAGTGGTTCCTCGCGATACGCTTCCTCGTCGGCTTCGGCGTGGGTGGCGCATTGCCCGTGGATTACGGCATGTTCTCCGAGTACCTGCCAAAAGAAAACAGGGCGAAGCGGCTGGTATACCTCGAGTCCTTCTGGGCCTTGGGTACGCTCATCGCCGCCGGAATAGCCTGGATTGTCCTACCGCGCTTAGGCTGGCGCGCCCTCTTCGCTTTTTCGGCCTTGCCCGGTTTAATCCTCCTCGCCGTGCGCTCGGGTGTGCCGGAATCCCCCCGCTATCTTTTAGGAAAAGGCCGAGAACCTGAAGCGCGAGTCATCCTCGAGCGGGTCGCGAAGGCCAATGGGACCGAGTTGCCCGAGGGCGAGTTAGTCCTGCCCGCCGCTCCGCTTCGCTCGAGCTGGAAAGAGCTCTTCGCGCCGCGCTACGCTCGCGTCACGATCCTCCTCTGGCTCGTCTGGTTCATGATCTCGATCGGTTATTATGGCGCCTTCACCTGGCTCCCGAGCTGGTTCCGCACCAAGGGCTTCGCCTTGCCGGCGGTCTACCCCAACGCTTTTATTATGGCTCTCGCTCAGATACCGGGATACTTCTCGGCGGCCGCTCTGGTCGAGAAGTGGGGCAGGCGCAGGACCTTGGGCGCCTATCTCTTCGCGAGCGCGGTCTTCGCCTGGGTCTTTGCCCTAGCCGCGACGCCCGCCGCGGTCGTGGTTTCCGCGATACTGCTCTCCTTCTTCGCCCTGGGTGCCTGGGGCGCTCTCTATTCCTACACGCCCGACGCCTACCCCTCGGAGATACGCGCGACGGGCATAGGGGCCTCGAGCGCCATGACAAGGATCGCGGGAGCCATCGCTCCCTCGATCGGCGCGATGGTTGCCGGCGAATCCCTTGCCCTGCCGCTCGCGGTCTTCGCTATCGCTTATGCGATAGCGGGGGCGGGTGCCTTCTTCCTGCCTAAGGAAGAACGCAGTTATTCGTAACTTGGCGGGTATAGGTTTTCGTTACCTCGTGGCAACCGCAGGGTTCTATGGAATATGCGCAGCACAGGCCTCGTGACCCTCGCTATCGCTTTTATATCCGCAGCCTTCGCGCCTGCCGGGGCTTGTACCCTCTTCTCTGCCTCCGGCAGCGCCTCTGGCAACGGCGGAGTTCTCATCGCGAAGAATCGCGACTGGAGCGCCGACAGCTATACGAGCCTCGAGCTCAAGTACCCGAGCTCGGGGCACATGTATCTCGCACTGGTTGCCGACGGGAAGACCAAGGGCGGAGTCAACGACGCAGGCTTCGCGATAGTATCGGCCTCGGCTTCCAGTCTCGGCAAGGGCGAACGGGCCTTGACCCAGGGTCCAAGCGGAGGGTCGGGCAGCGTCCTGGCTGCGGCCCTTTCGGGTTACGCGAGCGTCGACGATGCTCTCGCCGCGAAAGGAAAGCTCTTCGGCGCGCACGCGGCGTTCTACCTGCTCGCCGATCGCGAGGAGAGCGCTTGGGTCGAGGTCTCTCCTGACGGCCGTATCGCGTCGAGGCGCGCGCAAAGCGGCATCCTCGTCCACACCAACCACTACCTGGACCCCGAGCTCGCACAATGGAACGAGAAAAAGAGGGAGAGCAGCCTCGCGCGCTTCGACAGGGCGACGGCCCTTCTAGGCGCGAAGGCGTCCTTCACGCTCGAGGACTTCATCGGTATAGCGGGCGACCGTTCGGCAGGGCCGGAGGACTCGATCTGGCGTATCGGAGACTGCGTCGGAGGCGCTGAGGAGGAGCGAACTTTAGCGACGTTCGCGCTTGCGCTCGAACGCGATGGGAGCGTCGAGCTGTACACACGCCTAGCGAACAGCGGCGAGGAGGAGAAGACTCTTCGGTTCAAGCTCGGGCCCGATTTCTGGGCCCAGGGCTCCGCGGCATCCCAGCCTTTCGTCGGCGCGAGGACGCCGACTAAGATCGTCATCCTTCGCCACGGGGAAAAGCCCGAGGACGAGCGCAACCACAATCTGAGCGCCGCGGGGCTTGAGCGTTCGCTCTCTCTTCCCTCCTTGCTCCTTCGGCGCTATGGCAGGCCCGCGGCCATCTTCGCCCCGGCGCCTGTCGCGCCTAAGGCGAGCGGCATTCGATCGCTCGAGACCATCGTGCCCACGGCCGTCGCAAGCGGTGTGAACGTCGACACGAGCTTCGGCGTCGACGACGTCGCCGCGCTCGCCTCTCGCATAGCGGGGGACAAAGGCTTCGCGGGCAAGACGGTATTTATAGCCTGGGAGCACGAGCGCATCCCGGCTATAGTCGCGGCTCTGGGCGTCTCGGACGCCGGGAGCTGGAAGGGCACGGACTTCGACGGGCTCTGGGTGGTCGAACTCTTGGACGGCCGCGCCTGGCTCGTACGCGAGCGCGAGGGCCTTGGCGGCCGGAGCCCAAGCGCCGACTAACCATAGGCCCCGCCGTTCCGTCCGCCTGCGAACTATGGCTTGGTCTGTTGGAATATCTTGTTCGCCTTGGTGTTAAGAGCAATGATGGTCGAGTCGACGTCGGCCCCGTCGAGAACGGCGTTGTACGCCGCGCTGATGGCGTCGCGCACTTGGTCATAGCCCGCGAAGGAAGGCTCCGCCTTCTGGTCTCCCGTCTGGAGGGCTTTCCACGCCGCTGCGAACTGCACGTTCTTCGCGAGATAGTCGCCGAGTTGAGCGGCCGTGGACCTTCGCACCGGGAAATAGTTGGAGACACGGGTCCATTCGGCCTGCTGACTCGGCTCGCTCATCCAGCGCAGGAAGAGCCAGGATGCGAGCTGTTTTTCGGGCGTGGACTTTACGACGCTGACGGAAGCTCCGAAAATATTAAGCATTGGCTTGGCCGTAGTGTGCGGAATCGGCGCGACGCTCCATGCGAAGGCGCCTTTAGCTCCCTTTTGTACTGCCGAATCGTAGAAGGGGATACCTGAAGTCGAACCCATAGTGAATAGGACCTTTCGATTGGCGAAATCGGTCTGATCCCCGTATTGCTCGGCTATCTTCTTCGCGTAGCCATCTTTGAGCAATTTCTGAAAAAAGGCGAAGGAGGCCCGCAGCTGGGGCGTGTCGAGACTGTAGCCCGAGCCGCCTGGCGTTCGGAAGTCGCCTCCCCGGCTGATTACCAGGGCAAAGACGCTGGACGCATCGAGGCTGATGGCATATCCATAGGTTCCCTTGGCCTGGTCGGTAGCCTTCTTGGCGTCCTCGTAGAACTCATCCCAAGTCTTCGGTGGGGCTGCGATGCCGAGCGCTTTCAGCCAGTCGGCATTATAATATAGTATCTCTATGGACCTGTTGGGGGGCCACCCAAGACGCTTGTTGCCGAACTGAGGGTTGACGTCCTGGGCAAGGAAGCCCGGGAAGTAGTCGGCCAACTCGGCTTTTGACACGCCAAACTTTGGATCGGAGACATAGGGATTTAGATCGACCAAGGCATCGCTCATTTCGTAGGTGGCCGAGTCGTTCTGGTAGGCGACGACCAAGTCCGGCGTGTTTCCCCCTGCTATGCCCGCGGTCATCTTGTTGGCGATATCGTTGTAACCTCCCGCGTATTCGCCCTTGACCGTGATGCCCCATTGGTTAGTGGTGTTGAAGCGATCGATCATTTTTTTAAGGGCGACTTCCCGCCCTTGCGTGTGCTGATACCAGTACGTGACGGCAGTGCCTTTCAGGTTGAGTTTATCGAAGGCCTGAGCGCCCAGAGCGAAAGCGCTCGTCATCGTCAGCAGAAGGAAGACTCCGAAATTTCTGTATGCGCGTCTGTACATGTTCCCTCCTCATCCTTTGATGCCGGAATTGCTAAGCGAATCGACTATCTGGTGCTGGGCTACAAGGTAGACCGCGACGACCGGCGCGAGCGAGATGAGGGCTCCGGCCATGCGAAGCTGTATCTGCGGCCCCGCCTCCGAGATCAGTCGCGCCAATCCCACAGTGATCGGTCGCCATCGGGGCGTCTGCACCACGACGAGGGGCCACTGCAGCGAGTTCCACGAAGACGCGATGTCCAGAAAGGCCACCGTGAAGAGCGGTGCCTGGCCGATGGGCGCCACTATGGACCAGAGGATGCGCAGGTTCGAAGCCCCGTCCATGCGCGCGTTTTCCAGAAGGGAGTCGGGTATCTGCCTGAAGAACTGGCGCAGGAGGAAAATGTAAAATGCGCTCGCGAGGAAAGGCACGGTCAGGCCGGCCAGTCTGTCGGTCCAGCCGAGATAGCTTATGACGAGAAAATTGGGGATCAGCGTGACCGTCTCGGGAATCATCAGAGTAAGGAGGAAAATGGAAAATATCGTCTCTTTGCCGGGGAATCGCAGTTTGGCGAAGGCGTATGCCGCCAAGGACGAGGTGGCGAGGCTTCCGCACAGCGTCACCAGGCTGATGATGAAACTGTTGAAAAAGTAATGCGCGAAGGCGTCGCCCAGCCAGACCTCGGAGAAATTGGACCATTGGGGCGCGGCGGGCCAAAACTCCGGCGAGAAGGGATTGGGACTCACCCGGGTGACCGTTTCCGAATATGTCTTGAGCGCGTTGGCGATCATGTACGCGAAAGGCAGGAGTGCAATGAAGGCGCCGATGCCGAGGGCCAGATACCGCAGAGCGGTGAACAGGGGCGGACGAGGCGTCGGCCTATTGCTCATAAAACACTCTCTTACCCATGCTCCGCTGCTGGATCAGAGTGAGGCCCACGACAATGACCAGAAGAACCATGGACAAGGCCGCCGCGTAGCCGAATCGTCCGCCGTGAAAGAACTGGAAGAAGATATAGACGCTCATCGGATCGGTCACGCCGCCCGTCGAGGGATCGCGGAGAACGTAGATGCTATTGAACGATTTGAAGGTGCCGATGATCCCGAGAATCGTGAGGAAATACGTGGTGGGGGATACGAGGGGAAGAGTTATGCGCCGCAGCATCGTGAAGGGACTGGCCCCGTCGAGGGAGGCGGCCTCGTAGAGCTGACGCGGGACCGCCGCGAGACCGTTCGCGAAGATCAGCGCATAATAGCCTATGAAGACCCAGTAGTTGTAGAACATGATGCTGACGAGGGCGAGGCTGGGTCCCCCGGCCCATGTCGACCAGTAATCCGAGAGGCTTCCGGCCCCGTTCGTCGGGGCGAGTCCAAACAGCAGCTCGAAGATGCCTTTATACTCGCGGAGCCATTGAAGGGGGTGCGAACCGAACAGCGCGAGCATCTGATTTGCCCAGGACTCGGGTCTGAGGGAGAACAGGCGCTCGAATACAGCCGCTGTAGCGACGGCGGGGACTATGTAGGGCAGGAGATAGATGACGCGGAAGGCCTCTTTCCCGTCGAACTTTCCGTCGAGGGCAGCGGCTATGAGAAAACCGAAGAAAAGCTGGATTGGAACGGTCCCCAGCGAGTACCAGAGCGTCACGCGGAAAGAGCGCAGCATATCGGAATCGCCCAAGCTGTTTATCTGCGGCAGATCGAGGGCAAGGCCGGCCGCTCCGCAGGCCAGGAGAAAGAGCGCCAGAAGGCGAACGAGAAGCTTTCGGTTTTTGCCGACCAAGGCGCAGCCTGATGCGAGCAGGGAAACCGATATAACGAGCAGGGCGAAGGGCGCGACGCCTCCGAAGATCTCTTTGTAGTTGCCAAGGCCGATGAATGTCGCCCGCTTTATATGCCAATTGAAGAGGCTTATATACAGATTGTACAGAAGCGGTAGCAGGCCGAAGATAGCGAGAACGAGGGCCGCAGGCAAGACGAAAAGATAGCCCGAAATCGCTTCGGATAGTCTATGCCGCATAATGGGAAGTTTACGGGATAACTATCGGGAATAGCAAGACTAGCGTGTCTTTATATCTTTCCGACGAGTCCTAGCCTTTTTCGACCTGAATGAATGTCGTGGCGCTCCCTGCTTGTGTTCCATCGGCACTGAACGCCGCCACATCGATCCGATAGATGCTTGGTTCCAAGGCGGAGCCGAAACTGTAGCTCTCTCCCGTGGCCACTTGCACTCCATTGACGTACCACGAGAACAGTATGGACCCCGGGTCGCCGGATACCGAAGCCGTCAGGCTTTGGACATTTCCTTGACTCAAAGTCGCGCTGGCTCCGGAAATCGAGACAAGAAGCGTATTCGAAATCGGATCGATGACTTTCAACTGGCAGCTCGCGGACTTGCCGCCGTCCTCTGTCGTAACCGTGATAGTAATATCGCCGGCCTTCAAGCCCGTCACGAGCCCGCTGGAGCTCACGGAGGCCACGGTGGAGTCGGAGCTCGTCCACGCGACGTTTTGGTTGGCCGCGCCGGAAGGACTTATCTTCGCCACCAGAATCTCGGTCTGCGAAACCGCGATCTCGGTGCTCGCCACATCGAGACTCACTCCGGTAACCCTGTCTTCGACACTCTGTTCAAGGCTCGTGAGGGTCGATCCGGAATTGCATCCCGCGGAAATTAGAGCCGCCCCAAAGGAGAGTATCATCAGACTGGCCGCTGTAAGCGATCTCCGGGTATTCATGCGTCGGCTTTCATGGCGTTTTGTTTGGCTTGTCCCAACGATAGGATCCGAAAAGTCCGATGCCCGGGAAATAACCGGCCCGGTTCTGCGAACTGTCCTGGTGGAACCATTGGATCAACAATAGGTTGTTTACGTCGAGTCCGACCGTGATCGACTCGCTTATGCGGTATCCGGCGCCCAGCCTCAGATCCAGCATGGGATCCAGGTTCGAGATTTCGTCATATCGCGAATAGGCGATACCGACTCCGAAGTCTATAGGGAACTCGAAACCCTTTACGCTGGGCGTCCACCGGCCCGAGGCCGTCAGCGGAACCAGCAGGAAGCTCTGGCCCACTTTCGTCCCCAAAAAGACGAGACCGGTATCGGCCCCCACTTCGAGGGCCGGTTGCAAAGCGAAGCGATAGCTTACCGCGAGGTCGGGACCCGGCGAGGAGCTGTCAAGGCCGGAGACCGCGGAATCGGAGCCGAGGATCAAGGCGAGGATGGCGCAATTTCCGCTGACCGACAGGCTCTGGCTTCCGATTCCCTGCGCAAAGGCAGTCGGGGCGACGAGAATCATGAATAGCACGGGCAGCCTGGAAGCCATTATTGGATTTCCCTGACCAGGTTATTCCCCGTGTCCGCCACGAAGAGCTGGGTCGGTGTACTGCCATAGCAGGCCAGTCCGGAAGGCGCATTGAAACTTGCGGCGGTCCCCGTTCCATTCGTGCTGCCGGAGGTCGTCGAGCCGGAAAGAGTGGTCACTACGGCGGTGTTGATGACGATCTCGCGAATCATGTTGTTCCCTGTATCCGCCACGTAGAGGATGTTCCCGGCTATGGCGAGCCCGACCGGGCTGCTGAATCCGGCGGCCGTTCCCGTACCGTCGCTGGAGCCCCAGCCCTTGCCCGCGAGTGTCGTCACCGTGCCAGAGCTGATTGCGACTTCCTGGATCAGGCTGCTGTTCTTGCAGGCGACATAGACGTTGGTTCCGTCGGTGGCTACGCCTTCGGGGCCGCTGAGATTGGCCGTGCTTGAAAGAGTCGTCACCGCCGCGTTGCTTATCGCGATTTTCCGGATGCCACTGTTGATATCGGCAACGTAGAGGTTGGTGCCGTCGGTGGCCAGGCCGTAGGGAGAGGTGAACGAAGCGCCCGTTCCTGTGCCGTTGGCGGAGCCATAGCCGCCCGTGCCGGCGAAGGTAGTGACAACTCCTGAACTGATCACGATCTTTCTGATGAGGTAGTTGCCCGTATCCGCGACATAGAGATTGGTTCCGCTGCTGTCTATGACTATCCCAGAAGGATTCCTGAAACTGGCGCCGGTCCCTGTTCCATTCGTGCTTCCGGCCGTAGTGGAACCCGCGAGAGTGCTAATAGCGCCGCTGCTGATGACGATCTTGCGGATCATGTTGTTCGCCGAATCGGCCACGTAGAGGTTGGTTCCATCGGTAGCCATCCCGAAGGGGGCGTTGAAGCCGCTCGCCAGGGTCGTCACGACGCCGGCGATGCCGGTCACTTGAATGCTGGCCGTCGTGCTTCCCGCCTGCGTCCCGTCCGCGCTGAAGGCGGCGACGTCGATGCGATAGGTCCCGACGTTCTTGCTCGCTCCGAAGACGTAGGTCGCTCCAGTGCCTACGGAAGTTCCGTTGACGTACCATACGTACACTGCATTCCCCGTGTAGTTGGACACCGACGCAGTCAGGGTTTCGGTGTTTCCTTGCGGCAAGGTCGCAGTGGCCCCGGAGATCGAAACATTGAGAGGCGTCGCCATGCTCTGGCTGACGTTCACCTGGATCGAACCCCCGGGCTGATTTGTATTCGTGAACGAGTAGCTCCCCGAAGTGGTTTGCCCCGCCACGATCCTGACCACTTCGATAGCGCCCATGACGCTGGTGCCATTGGACAGGAGGTTCAATGAAAGAGTGCCGTATCCGCTTGCGAGGCCGGTGGTCGAGGAGGCTCCCTCGTTGCCGGAGATGTAGAAAGGCAGGCTCACCGCGGAACCGGAGGATGGAGTCAGGCTCGCGTTGATCGTCGGAGTCGACACGAGGCCGCTCGTCCATGTGGCTGTAAGGTTCAAGGTTCCCGTCCCCGTCAGGGGCGATACCGTAATAGTGGCTGTCGCGGTCGCTCCGGCGCTGACGGTGACCGTGGCGCTTCCGCTCCCGATGAGAGTCGGGTCGGAGTTGTACGCATTCACGGTGACGGTCCAGCTTCCGGAGACCAGCCCGGTCACGGTGATGGAACTCCCGCTCGTGCTTCGGCTGAACGTTGCGCTATTGGGACCGGAGCCGGTGACGGTGTAGGAGGCTACCGTCATGCTCAAGGAAGGGACCAATGTGCGGCTGAGGTTGTTACTCCCGATGGAGATGGAGATGCTTCCCTTGGAGCTCGAGCTTCCGCTGTCCGACGTCGAGGAGCTGGTAAGGGGCGCGGAGCACGCGAACACTATGCCCGTCAACAGGACCACGGCCAAGAAGCGGATAGCTCGGCTCACTTTGGGGAATCGCATTGGAGAACTCCCTTTCCACCACTAAGATGATAATACCAGAAAGGATCGCTTCAGCCCCGCAGGGGCGACCAAAAAGCTGCAGGGCCTCTTCGGCGACTTAGTACGTAACCGTCTGCTGGACCGTCGTGCTGCCTCCCTGCGTGCCATTGGAATTGAAGGCTACAGCAGTGATATTGTAATAGACAGGATCGCTGACATAGGTATTGGTCGCTGGGGCGGTGAATGTATAGGACGCCCCGCCATTCTGGACTATTGTGGTGTTGACATACCAAACATAGGCAATTGTACTACCGCCACTCGTATCGCCGCTCGCCGATGCGGTTAAATTTTCAGATGCTCCGGCAGCCAATGTCGACGAGCTGGCTCCGGAAATCGTTACATTTAGGGGATTTTCCATATTCTGACTGAAATTTACTTGGATAGATCCGCCGGCCTGGTTCGGATTCAGAGTGTAGGTTCCTGAGGTCGTCTGTCCGTTCACGATCCTGACTACTTCCACGGCCCCGGCTTCGGACGTCGTGTTATCCAGTAAGCTCAAGGCAAGGACGCCGTAGCCCGTAGCGAGTCCGGTAGTGGCGGAAGTGGAGGTCGCCGTTCCCGATGTCACCGTCGGCGTAGAAAAGGTCAGGGTTTTTGCCGTTCCCGCATAAGGCGTCAAAGAAGCCGAGATCGAAGGGTTTGACACCAGGCTTGAAGTCCAGCTCGCCGAGAGGTCCAATGTACCTGTCCCGGTAATGGGAGTTACGGTAATGCTTGCCGTGGTCGTTTCCCCTGTATTGACCGTGACCGTAGCGCTTCCGCTTCCGATGAGCGTCGGAGTGGTATCCGAGTTATAAGCGTTGATGGTGACCGTCCAGCTTCCGAAAGCCAGGGAAGCCACGGTAGTCGATGTTCCGGTGATAGTTTGCGTGAAGGTAGCGCTACTGGGACCGCTGCCCGTGATTGTATAGCTGGCAGGGGTCATGCTCAGGCTGGGCGTCAGGGTTTTGCTGACACTGTTCCCGATGGTGAGAGCGATGGACCCGGTAGTGCCCGTCCCTGATGTAGTCGACGACGATCCTGTAGGGCTGGAACATCCTGAAACGACCACGGCCAATACTGCGGCGATGGCCAGAAACCATAGGCTCATGGACTTTCGGTTTGACATGGATGGCTTCTCCTCTAAGGCTTAAATTTGCGACTTTTAGCTACTTCAGATACTGAAGCTATCGTCGCTTCTTCTTACGATATAGCAATCTTCATGCCAAGTTAAATATAGTTCATCGGAATAATAAATACCTATCCTATAACGAATAAACAAAAAAATGATAGAATAGCCACGATATAGAATAAAGTTATTCGACGAAGATGGCGAATGGTTCGACCGAGCGGTCGATATTCGCTGAACGAAAGCGATCTACATAGAGTCGAGGCGCTTGAGACAGGAACGGAGGTGCCGTTCGCTTATTCCGAGATCCCGAGCCGCGGCGCTTTTGTTGCCTTTGGTTTTGTCGAGGGCTCTTCCGATGAGGCCGAGTTCGAAGTCGCGCATCGCCTTATCATAGTTGGAGTAGATACCCGAGTCCGAGGCATTGGATCTGTCCGTTCCGGGTTCATAGGGGAGGTCTTCCGTCCGGATGAAATTACCGCGACAGAGGACGCTGGCGCGCTCTATGATGTTTTCGAGCTCTCGCACATTGCCTGGGAAGAAGCGCTTGGAAAGATTATCGAAAGCCTCTCTCGTGATACCTCGCAAGTCTCTGCCGTCGCGCTCCCTGAAGCGCTTGATGAAATAGTCCACGAGGATCCCGATATCCTCTTTCCGCTCGCGGAGGGGCGGTATTTTTATTTCGATCACATTGAGACGATAGTAGAGGTCGCGACGGAATTTGCCGGTTTCTACGAGGGCGGCCAGATCCCGGTTCGTCGCGGCCACTATCCGCACGTCGAGATCGCGCACGGCGTTCTCTCCGATGCGCTCGATTTGGCCGAACTGGAGGACTCTGAGGAGCTTTATCTGGAGAAGAGGCGTGATTTCGCCTATCTCGTCGAGGAAGAGAGTGCCGCCATCGGCTTCCTCGAATCTGCCCATGCGATCGGCTGTAGCGCCGGTGAAGGCTCCGCGGCTATGGCCGAAGAGCTCGCTCTCAGCGAGCGATTCAGGGAAAGCCGAGAGGTTGACCGCGACGAAGCTGCCGCGTCGCGAGCTCCGTTCATGAATGAAGCGGGCTACGAGTTCCTTGCCGGTCCCGCTTTCGCCGGAAAGGAGAACGGTAGCCGCGCTCGTCGCAGCCCGAGCGGCTACGCTCATCGCTTCGGCCATCGTCTCGCTGCGGTAGAAGATTCCGGCCGCCGCAGGAGACGCCGCGGGGCCCTCGACGGGCGGGAGGAGCGCTTCGTGAAGGAGGGCGGTCCTCTCGTTGACGCGGATAAGCAGGCGTTCTATGTCTTCCGTTCGCGTCGGCTTGATCAAATAGTCGTCGGCCCCCTCCTTGAGGAGCAGGACAGCTTCGCGGGCGTCGACGTAGGCCGTCATCACGACGACGGATATCATGGGATTGAGCGCCTTGATGCCACGGAGCACGTCGAAGCCCGAGCCGTCGAGGAGACGGAGATCGCTCAGGACGAGATCGATCACCGTCTCCGACGCAAGCTTGAGCCCTTCTTGGACCCCCATCGCGGAGAGGTACTCCACCGACGGGTACTCTAAGGAGGCGGTGATGACCCTGAGCCTCTCTATCTGCGTTTCGTCGTCGTCGATTACGAGGAGCGTCATTCCGGCTCTGTCATAGGGCGCTGCGGCTTTTACCCCGCTTCAGCAGATGCTCGAGGGTCTTCACCGGATCTTTCGACTTCCCGAGGAGTATCATCGCCGCGATGATGTAGGGCTTGTTGCTCGCCTGCGTATAGAGCTCGTCGCGGTAGCGGTCGAAGACCGAGGCCGCGACCTCGCCCTCGGGGCAGGAGACGCCGGTGATGTCCGCCGGTAGGCAGTGCATGTACAGGGCCTTGCCGTCTCGCGTCAGCTTCATCTTCGCCTCGGTGCACTCCCAATCCTTGAACTTCGCGTTATTCGCGAGGCAGGCCTTTTCGAGCTCCTTGAGGCCGGCCTGGTCTCCTGCGTGAAGGAGAGGCACGCGCTTCTGCATGACGTCGTAGGGAGCCCAGCTTTTCGGGTACACGATGTCCGCTCCCTCGAAGGCCGCGTCCATCGAGTGGACGATCTTGAGACTCCCGCCCGAGGCCGACGCCTGCTTCTCGGAGAGGGCGACTACATCGGGAATGAGGTCGTAGCCCTCGGGATAGGCGAGACTGATCTCCATGCCGAAGCGGCTCGCGAGCCCTATGATGCCCTGGGGCACCGACAGCGGCTTGCCGTAGGACGGCGAGTAGGCCCAGCTCATCGCGATTTTTTTCCCCTTGAGCCCCTTAAGCCCGCCGTAGCGGTGCGCGAGGTGGAGGAAGTCGGCCATAGCCTGGGTCGGGTGGTCGATGTCCGACTGAAGGTTCACCACGGTCGGTCTCGAGGGCAGAACCCCCGCGGATACACCCTCGTCGAGGGCTTTGCCTACTTCGCGCTGGTACTTGTCGCCCTCGCCTAAATACATGTCGTCGCGGATGCCGATCGCCTCGCTGAGGAAGCTGATCATGTTTGCGGTCTCGCGCACCGTCTCGCCGTGCGCTATCTGGCTCTTGCCCTCGTCGAGGTCCTGCACGTACAGTCCGAGGAGGTCGCAGGCCGAGGCGAATGAAAAGCGCGTGCGCGTGGAGTTGTCGCGGAAGTTCGAGACCGCGATGCCGGACTCCCAGAGCTTCGGGGATATGCCTTCATCTCGAAGCGCGCGCAGGGCATCGGCCACGAGGAAAGTCGCCTCCAGCTCGTCCGAGCTGTGCTCCCATGTGAGGAGGAAATCCCTCCCGCACATATCGATTCTCTTAGTCTTCAGGTCGTCGATAAGTTTCTTGATTTTCTTGGTGCCCATTTCTCTTCCTCCAAATATATCTGCTTATCTCTTCATTCTAATTCTTATAGTTTGCCCATCGCACGGAGTATCCTCTCCGGCGTGAAGGGCCATTCCCTCACCCAGGCGCCCACCGCATCGTGGATCGCTATCGCTATTGCAGGCGCGGCGCCGTTGAGCGAAATCTCAGAGACACTCTTGCCGCCGAAGGGCCCGACCTCGTCCTCGACCGGCACGAGCTCGACATGGAAGTCGTC
>Ga0326727_10005295_pt1 | contig 37112 bp, 42 predicted proteins | sample MB2enrmetagenome_FD_207643 | JGI IMG/M metagenome (GOLD analysis project Ga0326727, IMG submission 207643) | Lab enriched peat soil microbial communities from McLean, Ithaca, NY, United States - MB29MY | ecosystem: Environmental > Terrestrial > Soil > Wetlands > Peat | place: USA: New York... | reverse complement strand
GGCCTGGATTCGTGTCTCAGAATCCATCTCCGGGCTCTTGCTCCCACAACCCGTACCGATTACAGGCTTGTTGGGCCGTTACCCCAACAACAACCTAATCGGCCGCAGACCCATCCTCGGGCGGCGGACCTTTCAACTACGAAGCATTCCAGCATCCATAGTCTATGGGGTATTATCCCCAGTTTCCCGGGGTTATCCCCCTCCCGAGGGCAGGTTGTCCACGTGTTACTGAGCAGTATGCCGAGGTCTTGCACCTCTCGACTCGCATGGCTTAATCGAACTCCGATAGCAGTGGCCTCTGGCAGGATCAACCAGAATTCAAATTGTACTTACGTACGCACACTATCACTATCTGAACTTATTCGAGGAATCAGCGGTTACTAAACAAATTTCCGCATTGCCAGTATCAACGTCAGAACCAACTCCGGTCATGCCGGTTATTGTTGGATCTCCATCCCGATAAAGTTACAATTTTTCGTCGTGTTTAGCTGTTGTAAACACAGGCTTATAGTGTAGGTTTCAAGGATATTTATACCTTGTCACCCAACACATTTGCTCCTTCCAAAACCTGTTCCGGATCAGTGTTCCGGGACGGGGTTCTTCATCGGGATATAAGGAACACATAATAGCACGCTCTGGGATTTAAAGGTTACGCCGGCAAGGGGCTCTTTTTCACGTCGGGAAAATTCCGGGGTGATTATATTATTCCGCGATGGGCGGATCGGCCGGTACTGCTGCATCTGGTGAGGGGGGCACACCAGCGCAAGTTATGCCAGGGCATATGGCCGGGGGGAGGTCTCAATTGGGACCCCTGTCAGACACCAGATTCCAGCGGTGCTGCCGACGTAAGTTCTCTGAAAGCGGACTGCCCGTGATGGGGGGAGGGGGTATGAGGGAGACTCCCCCCTGTAAAAAAATCCAGAGAGTAGGGGTAGTTTGAGCGAAGGGAGGGGCGGGCTGGCATAAACTTGTAATGATAAGAGTGGCTATGCCTATTTCTCTTGCACAGACCCTGCGCTTAGGATTATGCCATATTACCTGTACAGGCATTATTTTATAAGGGAAAATTAAGAGATCCAGAAAAAACTACAGAGCATGTAATTCTCATTGATGCTTATGAACGGTAATGATTTTTTACATGTTATGAAAAATACAGGAGCACCACGCAATCCGAATGCCAAAAGTGCAATGCATGTAAATTCCCAGATTATGGAAGGAGGATGGTGTGGATACTTATGGAAGGAGGATGGTGTGGATACCTCCACCAAAAAAAGAAGACTTGAGGGGTGTCATCATTTCACGAGATCCCACTACGGGTTTTATCAAATTATATAATGACGCATCACAAAAGAGCGACGAGGATTGTCGCAGAGAATTGATGGGTGACAAAGGAGTGCCTGTCAACACAATTGTTGATAGAATTGAGAAAGTCTATCAAAACGAAGGAACACGAAAAAATCTATCCAACTTTCTTTTGTCTAATTGTTACTGGACCCATTTACTGAAATGTTGTACATATTCATCTCGAAAAAAAGATATCGAATCAATACCATTCCAGCAAACTCGCAAAGATGGATGTATAGACTGTTGCAGTAAACAATGGTTAAGCCGGGAATTGGACTTGATTTGTGAACAACCAGACGTAGAGGCAATCATTTTACTAGGGGCTGACGTAACAAAATCCGTTTACCGCCTTTTATCAATCGATAATGAGGAAAAGTGGCATAAATCAAAAAGTTATCGGGGTTGTTCATTAATTCCTTTATCCCATCCATCCAGAGCAAATGGAGCATCATGGGCTCCGCCATTGAATTCCACTCTCTTGAACAATATTGAGAAAATAAATGGATTGTGCGGGACTTCTGGATGAAATGGAGAGCCAGTGTATCTATTCAGAAATTGTTACGTGATTGATATCGACTCTCAAGAGCACCCCAAATGTGCATGAAATCACTCCCCTTCCACCCTCACTACCTGCACGTACACGTCCCCGAAGAATTCCTCCTGTCTCAGGAGACACTGCCCGTCGAGGGCGAGAAACAGGAGCGGGATGTACACCTCCGGCAGGTCCCACCCCAGATCGCGGCAGATCTTGGCCAGTGTGATCTCGTTTCCGGGACCGGCACAGTTCAGGCATTCCTCCAGCACCCGGCCCGCAGAGTTCTGGTAGCCCTCGTCATGTGCAATACCGACGATGTCACCGGCATCCACCAGCAGGTCCTCCGAGGGCACGAGCCGGCGGCGCCGGCGCTCTTCCTTCTCGATGTTTTTCAGCTCGATTATCAGCTCGAAGAGCGTGACCGGGCTTTTTCTCAGGTTCTTGCGGTCGAGCCGGCGCTGGATCTCCCGCTCCAGCCGCTCGATTGGGCCCAGCCTGCCGTCACTCTCGAACTCAGAATCGAGGGCTAGGTCAAAATCCTCACTAAAAGAACCGTCATCCTCACCGGAACCCTCAGTTTCCTCCGCTGAGAGGTTCTCCAGCTGTTCGGACTTCATGCGCAGGAGCGTGGCGGCAAAGAAGAGGGTCCGGCCGGAGATCTGGAGGTTGAGTTGCCGGCGCCGCTCAAGTTCGAGAAGGAACCGGTCCGTCACCTCGATGATGTTGATGTTCCACGGATCGATCTCCCCACGTTCCGCCATCCCGACAAGGATCTCGACCGGGTCCTCGACCGCGTCGGGCTGCCTTGTACCTTGGGGTGTGGCTGACTGGCCGGGGGCAGCACCATCCCCCTTACCGGGCTGCCGGCCATCCGGTGGTTCATCATCTGCCAACAGGACAGGAGAAACCGGGGGCATACCCGTCACCGCCCGTTCCTGCCGGATCCCGTCAGGATCACCCATTGGCTTTGACCCCGTTGTTCGCCTTGACGCCAGTCACGAGCGTGCTCTTGTCCGGGCGCAGCGTGACACCCATGATCCGCTCCGCCTCGTCGATCATCGGCTTCCGGAGCGAGACGATGACAAACTGGGACGTGGGGGAGAACTCCTTGATCATTCCCGCGATACGCTCGACGTTCGAGCCATCAAGGGACATGTCCACTTCGTCGAATGCATAGAACGGAGCAGGGATGAACCGTTGGATTGAGAAGATGAACGCGAGGGTGGTGAGGGATTTTTCCCCGCCGGAGAGGGAGGAAAGGAGATGGACTTTCTTGTCCCGAGGCTTGACCGCAAATGTGAGGCCGCCGGTGAAGGGGTCTTCCTCATTCTCGAGGATCAGGTTCCCGCTCCCGCTGGTGAGGCGGGCGAAGATCTCGCGGAAGTTGGCATCTATTGCTTTAAACGCGGTCATGAACGCCTCGTACTTCATCTGCTCGTACTTCCCGATCCGCTCGATCAGGGTCGCCCGCTCGTTCGAAAGCGTCTCTTTCCTGCCCGTCCGCTCCTCGACCTGCCGCTGCACCTTCTCGTATTCCTCGATCGCGAGCATGTTGACCGCCCCGACCTTCCGGAGCATCCCGTCCGCATCAGCAATTTTTCCCTCGATCTCGGTGAGCGTGAGGTCGGTCTTGAGTTCCCCGATCTGACCTTTGAGCATTTCCACCTCGATGCCAAGCGCCTGCGCACGGTCCTCGATCGCGCCCATCTGGATCCGGACCCGTTCGCGTTCCGCTTCGAACTTCAGGATGCGGGATTCGGCCTCCTGCATGTGCTTCGAGACGTCGGCCCGCCGGGACCGCAACTCGTCCAGTTCCCCGGAGAACTCCTTCTGTTTCTCCTCCAGTTCACCGATCCGGGCCTTTTGGGCCGCGATCTGCTCGTTTGCACCGGAAATATCGAGATCGATCTGCCGGTTGCGTTCGTCCTGCCGGTTGCGCTCTTCGGCAAGTTCACCGATCCGGGCGTTGAAGTGCTGGCGTTCGCGGGACGCATCGTTGATATCCGCGTCCTTGTTCCGCAGCCTACGCTCGGCCTCCTCGATCTCCTTCTTCTTCTTTTCCATCTGCTCGGTGAGGGCAGGAATGTTGGTATCATCGAGGCGCTTTTTGATCTCCTCGATCTGGGTGTTGACCGCACCGATGGCCGCCGTGATCCCGTCCAGCTCCCCCTCCAGCGCCGCGAGTTCTGCCGTGCTGCTGCCGGTCTCCTCTTTCTGCCGTGCCACAGCCGCCTCGATCGTTTGCTTCTCCACCGTGATCGCGTCGAAACGGCGCGAAAACTCCTCGGTGAACATACCGAACCGCGCGATCTTCTGGTCGATCTCGTTCCGCTGCGCACGCCGGGCGTCAACCTCCTCCGTGATACGTTTTACCCCGCCTTCCAGCGTCGCCGCTTCACCGGAGAGCTCCGCGAGGTGCGTCCGGATCCTGACGATCTCGTCATCGACTGCGGCACCGAACCCCCGCACCGGCTTTTTCGATGAGCCACCGGTGATGGCCCCGCTCTTTTCGAGCAGTTCGCCTTCCAGCGTCACCATCCGGTACTTACCGATAAGCTTGCGTGCCCTGTCGAGCGTGTCCACGACGACCGTGGTCCCGAGTGCCACTGCAAACGCCCGGTCGTATTTTGAGTCGCACTCGATCAGGTTGACTGCATAATCAATGACGCCGGGCTCTTTGACAGACGGTAGTGCCGGGGCTTTGAGCTTATTTAATGGCAGGAACGTCACCCGCCCGAGCCGCTCTTCCTTCAGGTACCGGATCGCGTCTGCGGCGATCAGGTCGCTATCGCAGATGACAAACTGGAGCTTGTTACCAGCGGCGACGTTCAGTGCCATCGCGTACTCGGCCGGCGCTTTCCCAAGATCCGCGATCGTACCATGGACGCCGTCCATCGCAAGGACTGCTTCAACCGCTTTCCCGCCTGTTTCACCGCGTGCCTGCTGGGCTGCTTCCAGATGGATCGCCTCCTGTTCGGCATCCTTTATCTCCCCGCGAAGGCGTTCGAGAGAGGAACGTTGGGCAAAGAGCGTTCCCTCAAGTTCCGAGAGCGTACGATCGAGTCCCTGTTTTTGGGCGGTGAGGTCGGCAACGCTCTTCTCACTCTCGGACAGCTGCCCCTGTTTTGCCGCATACTCTTCGTCAAGTTGGGATAAGAGGCCCGTCAGCCGCTCGAGCTCGCCCGTGCGCATGCGGCTCTTCTCTATCAGTATATCCTGCCGGTGGAGAACATCGGAGCGCTGTCCTTTTTTTTCCTCCGCTTTCTGGAATAGGGCAAAGAGTCGTTCCCTTGCACCTTCCGTGTCCTGCGAATGCTGCCGGATCTCGGTCTCGATCTTCTCCAGCTGCGCCCTCCCGGTCGCCATTTCCATGGCGATGTTCGTGCGGTCGATCGTGAGCGTGCGGATCTGATCGGAAAGCTCGGTTACCCGCGCCTCGGCTCGTTTCGTATCCATGTAGACGCGATTGATCGTCTCGAGATTCGCTTCCTTGTCCCTGCGGAGCCGCTCGATCGTCTGTTCAGCGAGACGGATTGCACCTTTTGCCTCTTCCAGCCCGGCGATCAGCTTCAGGTAATCGGACCCGCTCTTCTTGGTGATCAGGTCATCGACATCCGCGAGGTCGGCTTTCAGGTAGGAGAGCTCGTTCTCCTCGAGCCCTCGGTCCGCATCGATACGGGAGAGCTGAATCCTGTGATCCTCTGTCGACCGCAGGAGCGTGGCGAGCTCTTTTTCGCGGTCGTGGAGCTGGGCAGCCGCCCGGCACCCTTGGTAAAAGGAGAGTTCCTTCTGCCACCGCTGGTATTCGAGCGCGTGCTCCCGCTCCCGTTTCAGCTCATTTGCCCGTCGGGTCAATTCGATGAGCAGGAGCTCTTCCCGCTCGATACGTTCCCGCACTACATCCAGTTCTGCGAGCGCCTGCTGTTTTTTCGTGTCGAACTCGGAGACCCCGGCGATCTCATCAACGATCTTCCGGCGCTCGAAATCGCTCATCTCCATGATCCGGGTGACATCGCCCTGCATCACTACGTTATATCCGTGAGGAATGATCCCAGACTTCGCAAGCAGGTCCACGATGTCGCTCTGCTTGCAGAGCCGGTCATTGAGGTAATTGTAGCTGTAGTAGCCATTGCCCGTCCGCTTGATCCGGCGCCGGATCTTCGTCCCGTCCGAGAACTCGATCGCGACTTCCGCGGTATTCCTGCCGGAATTAAGGTTGATCAGGTCGGTGAGTTTCTCCGCCCGGAGGTTGCGGGAACTCGAGAGCGCCAGCACGAAAAGTATCGAATCGATGATATTGCTTTTTCCGGATCCATTGGGTCCTGATATGACGGTGAAACCCTCTAAAAAAGGAATTTTTGTCTTTTTTGAAAAAGACTTGAAGTTATCGATCTCCAGCTCTGTGATATGCAAAGATCCGGCTCCTTATTTTTTTGCAGGATCTGTCTTCTCTTCTTCAGCTGCATAGATGAGATCGCTCTGCTTGGGTTTCGCGGACAACCCCTTCTTATTGCGACCATAACCTGCTGAAGCGACGATATAGTCCTTGTCTCCCCGGCGGGGCTCGAGTTTCATCGTTCCGTCAGGCTGCATGATCATGTCCATCGCCGGCTCCGATGGTTTGGCCGGCTCGACCTCCGCAACTCTCGCACCCTTCCGCATGACCACTGTGCTGCCACCAGAACCGGCCGTACCTGGTACCGGAGCACCTTGGACGATCGGTTGCGCCGCCCGCTTGAGCTCCTGCCGGCTGCGCTCCTCGGTCTGTTTGGACATCTTCATCGCAATGGACTTGAGGTCAAGAAGCTCCTGCGTCAGTCCTTTTACAAGCGCTTCCATCTCTTTTACTTTCTTTTCAAGCGCTGCAATACGATCCTCGCCTGCACCGCTGCCTGAACTTTCCATCATTGTAACCATTTTCTCCTTCTCATCGAGTTCGAACTCAAGATACCTGATCTTTGCATCCGGTCGCACCATACAATCCCTAGGATACGTATTGGTGCGGCGCTGCCAATATTAATAATAGTAGTGATCACCTGATAAGGAAAAAAGGTTTGTGCTTTCTTTTCCCTCAAAACCGGTGCGCTGCCACCCCAAAAACGCCCGGGCCCGGCTTTTACGCGCTTTTACCGGACACGGCATCATGGTGCCAGTTCCGCCAATGGCAGCTCCCTGCCCTTTTTTCATTCTGAGAGAAGAAAAGGTATTACCTGATCCAGACGAACCTGATTGCATATGTCGTATCTTTCCCAAACCGATCCGGAAATAGCAGATATCATCGAGAAGGAACGGCACCGCCAGACCTACGGGCTCGAACTGATCGCGTCCGAGAACCTCGTCAGCCATGCGGTACTCGAGGCCATGGGGTCGATCATGACCAACAAATATGCTGAGGGTTACCCGGGCAAGCGGTACTACGGCGGCTGCGAGTTCTACGACATGGCCGAGAACCTCGCCCGTGACCGGCTGAAAAAACTGTTCGGCGCCGAGCATGCAAACGTCCAGCCCCACTCGGGCACCCAAGCAAATATGGCCGTTTATTTTGCCTTCATGAAACTGGGGGAGAAACTCATGAGCATGAAGCTCACGCAGGGAGGCCACCTCTCGCACGGCTCGCCCGTCAGTTTTACCGGGAAATTTTATGAAGTCGTGCAGTACGGTGTCGATCCGAAGACCGAGGTCCTCGATTACGGGATTGTGGACGAGATGGCCAGAAAGGAGAAACCCCAAATCATTGTCTGCGGTGCGTCGGCATATCCCCGCACGATTGATTTTGCGGCATTCCAGGAAATTGCAGACGGTGTGGGGGCATACTGCATGGCTGATATCGCCCATATCGCCGGGCTCTGTGCGACCGGCATCCACCCGAACTCCGTCAGCGTCACGAACTTCACCACCACGACTACCCACAAGACACTCCGCGGCCCCCGCGGCGGTGCCATCATGTGCAATACCGAATATGCGCAGGCGATCGACAAGGCGGTCTTCCCGGGCATGCAGGGCGGGCCGCTCATGCATACCATCGCGGCAAAGGCAGTCTGCTTTGAGGAAGCACTTAGGCCATCCTTCAAGGAATATAACCGCCAGATCGTCAGGAACGCAAAGGCGCTTGCAGAGACACTCATGAAAAATAACCTCCGCCTCGTCTCGGGTGGCACGGACAACCACTTGATGCTCCTCGACCTCACCGACCAGCACCTCACCGGCCTCGAGGCGGAAACGGCGCTCGGCAGGGCCGCGATCACGGTCAACAAAAACACGATCCCCAACGAGACCAAGAGCCCGTTTGTGACGAGCGGCCTCCGCGTTGGCACACCCGCCGTGACCTCCCGGGGCATGAAGGAGCAGGAGATGCGGATGATCGGGAACTGGATCGCAGCGGTCATCAGGGACATCCACAGCGATGCAACCATCGCGAGAGTAAAAAAGGAAGTCACCGAGATGGCGGGGAAATTCCCCCTCTACCCGGAGTAAAAAAGTTCTGGTCGGATCCATGTGCATCATCCTTGACGGGAAGGCTGTATCGGAAAAGCGGCTCGAACTCTTAAAAGAGGCCATCGGGGAATCGGGGCTGTACCCCCGGCTTGCCACCGTGATCGCCGGCGACGACCCGGCGTCACAGATGTACGTGCGGATGAAGCACCGGGCCTGCGAGCGGGTGGGGATCGGCTCGGTCGGAATCGAACTGCCGGGCACCGCGACGACCAGTACCGTGCTGGACGCAGTTGCCCGGCTCAACCGGGATCCGGATATCAACGGCATCCTCGTCCAGTTACCGCTCCCGAAACAGGTCGATACTGCCCGGGTCGTCGCCGCGGTGCGCACGGGCAAAGACGTGGACGGGTTCCACCCGGAAAACCTCGGTCTTCTTCTCGGCGGGAGACCGGCATTTGTTCCCTGTACACCGAGAGGGATCATGACCCTGCTTGCTGAATACCGGATCGGAGTTGCCGGCGCCCGTGCGGTCATTGTAGGCAGGAGCATCGAGGTCGGCCGCCCGATGGCGGCGCTGCTCATCAATGCCGATGCCACCGTGACAGTCTGCCACAGCCGGACAAGGGACGTTCCCACCGAGTTGAAGCAGGCGGATATCCTCATCTCTGCTGTCGGCAGGGCACACTTCATCACGCCTGCCGTGGTAAAGCCCGGGGCTGTTGTGATCGATGTCGGGATCAACCAGCTGGACGGGAAACTGGTCGGCGATGCGGACTTTGCCGCGGTGAAGGAGGTCGCCTCCGCGATCACCCCCGTGCCAGGCGGGGTAGGACCGATGACGATCGCAGCGCTGATGGAGAACACGTTTGCCGCTGCGAAGGCGATGCCATGCGAACCTGTACGGTGAACAAAATTGCCATCGGCGGCGATGCGCCGGTCCGGCTGATGGGCGTGATCAACTGCAGCCCGGAATCGTTTTATTCCGATTCGTTTGTCCCGGTCAAATCCGTCCACGCACGGGCAGTGGAGATGGTTGAACAGGGCGCTGACATGATCGATCTTGGGGCCCGGAGCACAGCGCCCAATACGCAGGCGATCAGCGGAAAAGAGGAGTCGGATCGTATCGACGCAGCGTTGCGCGAGCTTGACGGCAGCGGCATCACGGTCTCCGTAGACACGATGCACCCGGGTGTGCTCGATACCTGCCTGAAGCACGAGATCCATGCCGTCAACGACATCTCCGGCTTTCTCTCACAGATCTACGCAGGAAAAGTGGCCGCTGCCGGCCTCCCGGCATTTGTGATGGCGTCAAAAAACCAGCCGGGCGATGCAGTAGGGGTGGATGCAACGCTTGCTGCGCTCGCCACGGTCATGCAGCGGTGCGAGGCATCCGGCATCGACCAGTATGTCCTCGACCCCGGTATCGGGATATGGACACCGCTGCGATCCGTGGAGGACGACTGGGGACTGTGCCGGCGGTTCGGGGAGTTCCGGCGGTTTGACCGGCCGCTGCTGGCCGCTGTATCCCGCAAGACCTTCATCGGCGATCTCCTCGGACGAGAACCCGAAGACCGCCTGCCGGGCACCCTCGCCGTGACCATGATGCTGCTGGGAAAAGGCGTCTCGGTGGTTCGGGCGCACGACATCCCTGAAACCCGGGACACGATCCGGGTATACGAACGCATGGTGAAGGAGAAATGAACAGCTCTTTCTCCGTTTTCGGGCTTTCGACCGGCATCATCCGCCCGAAAGACTCCATTGCAGACCGCGTTGTTGCCGCGGCGAAAGAGGCGTGCGGCGGTTTTGCTGATGGCGATATCCTTGTACTTGCCGAGACCGCCATCGCCACTGCCGAGGGGAACGTCATCGATCTCCCGACCGTCACTCCTTCGGCCCGGGCAATGGAGCTCGCGGAAAAACACCGGATGGATCCCCGCGTGGCCGAGGTCGTGCTCAGGGAGAGCGACTCGGTTGTCGGTGGTATCCCCGGGTTTCTTCTCTGCATGAAAGGCGGGACACTGCTCCCCAACGCGGGTGTCGACGCGTCCAATGCTCCGCCGGGATGCGTGACCCCTCTTCCCGCCGATCCGGATAAGAGCGCCCGTACAATCAAGGAGGCAATCGAACGCATGACGGGAGCGAAGGTCGGCGTGATCGTCGCCGACAGCAGGACCCATGCAATGCGTCTCGGGTGCAGCGGGGTGGCGATCGGCTGTGCCGGCATCACCGCGGTGATCGATGACCGGGGCCGCAGCGACTTGTTTGGCAGGAAACTTGAGGTCACCAAACGAGCGATCGCCGACAATATCGCATCAGCCGCCGAACTTGTGATGGGGGAGGCGGACGAGTGCATGCCTGCGGCAGTCATCCGGGGGATCGGCCTTTCCATCGGCGACCAGATGGGCATCGACGCTATCAGCGCGGACGAATGCCTCTTCATGGGCGTGCTCCGGAACCGCCGGGATTGAGTGAGAGGGGCATTTGCCGGTTATTCAGGGTCTGCCGCCCGTCTTCCCAGTTCGTACCCGTGGTCAAGCTCTGCCGGCCTGTTTTTGATCTCCCCCCGTTTCGTTACCCCCGGGACGAGTATTGTATCGAGAAGATCCATTTCAAGGTAGGCAACGCATTTTTCAAAGAACGCGATGAGAAGGCTGGCGGTCTCGGGGTTCTTCTCTTCAAACGGCACCGCGAGGATCGCTTTTTTGTTCCGGATTTTCTGCTGGTTTTCCGGGCAGTTGAAATAAACCAGCCGATCGATAAATCCCTTCATCAGGGCCGTTGGCCCATACCAGTACACGGGTGTTCCGAATACGATTACATCGCTTTCGGCAATCTTTTCGTAGATTTCGTTCATGTCGTCATCTTTGGTGCAGGGATTTCCCTTCCAGCACGCATGGCACCCATCACATTCCCGGATTTCCAGATCACCAAGAAAGAGAATTTCGGTCTTTGCCCCTCCGTCCCGTGCCCCCTCCAGGATACTGCTGACTAGGAGATGGGTATTTCCCCTCTTCCGCGGACTTCCCACGATGCCAAGAACCTTCTTCATGCGAATACCCTACTCTGTGTTCTGTCTGGCGGCCTCATTATAGGTGATGATACATCTTTTAGGAGATGGGGGCAGATGCACCATCCTACCTGATCTCTTTTTGGGGTGGAATGTTGGCGGAGGCAGGCGGGCTCGGGCGGCTCTGCCGGAGCGACGGGGCAAATTACTGCTTACCCGTCTGAGCGGTTGGTTCTTGTGGTACCGGGCTGATCTGATATAGACCAACACATGGGTGCCCCGGAAGAACAGACAGGAACAGAAAACGGCCGGCCGCCGCTCCTGACCGGCCCGCCGTTCTACCTTCCGGAATTCGAGAGGTCGTACCGGTACATTATTAACGAGTACGAGGTGGCACCCCGGGACATCGCGATCTTCATGCCCTGTGCGGTCCGGAAACCCTACAGCCGGAGCCCCAGTCACCAGCTCATCCGGATGATCATCTCGCAGGTCCTTCTCCCGTCGCAGTACCATATCGTGATCTTCGGAACCTGCGGGATTGTCCCTGCCGAGCTCGAAGAAATGTACCCGTACGCCCATTACCGGTACATGCTGGGGAAATGCAATGACGAGAGGATCAAAGAGGACTTCCTCCGCATCGAGACGGGACGGGTCGCGGGCTACCTTGAGAAAACCCGGCACGTTTACCGGTACCGTATAGGGTACTGCCTCGGCCTCTTCCGGGAGGCACTGGTCCGGGGATCAGAGGCTGCCGGGGTGCCGATCGATCTCCTGTTCCCGACACGGGACCTGATCGCCAGAGTCATCGAGGAGGATGACCGCACATTCCAGGAAGGAAGCCTCTCGATGGACCAGTATCTGGGAGAGTTCTGCGAGGGTCTGATCCGGTTCCGAAATGTGCAGTTCGGGGGCGGGAACGTGTGATCGCTGCCGCATACTTGGGGGAAATGAGTTTTCCTCGCTTGGGGTGAGTCCTCCCTCCCAAGTATTTTCGACGAGTTTTGCGAACGACTTTTGTAGGGGTTTTTCCCGGTAACTTCCGGCTCGAGTATCCGGAAATTCGGGGAGTTCAGAGCAAGGCATCATAGTTAGAGATAACACCGGCTGAACCGGCGTCTGATAAAGCCCGGGGCCCATGGCAGGGAATGCCCATGCTTGCCCGGTGAAACAACTGATCTGCGAGTTGATCACTCGCCAGAGAAATGTTTTTGTCCTTACGGTATCGAAACACATTATTGCGGCGACATAATCCCATGATAATGGCGTGGTAGCATGAAAAAAATTGGATGGATTTTAGCAGTATTTTTCATGACGGCACTATTTGCTGGATGCGTTACAAAATATCCTATCCCGGAGATAACCGTCAGCGCCGGCACTGAGGACATTACCCCAATTGAAAACGGTCTGGGCTCGTTTGATATATACACTGAAACGTTCCAGATAGAGAACCCGACGAACCGGACATTTACCAATGTCGATGTCCAAGTAACGATCACCCCGACGACAGCATTCTGCCATCCCCAGACAAGAGAGTTAACGATCCCGTTATTATCCCCCCTGCAAAAAAAGAGGGAAGAGGTCTCGTTTTCTGAATTCAGCAACCTTAACTGTCAGTATATGTATACGTTTGATGTCTCATCAGATAACCAGCAGTGATGAGTGAAGGGCATCCTATAAATTCATTCGCTGATTTTTCCGGCACATCCACAAAAAACGGGCGGTAAAGATGCTTTTGGGAACGGAGCGTCGTACAATTCGTGAAGGAACATCCTTTGAGAATCAGAAACTTTTCTGATGAGGTCTCCAGGGCCGGTTTAATCAAAAAATTACTCTATATTGGAACAGGGATGGTAACCCGGTCATTTACCGATATCATGATGTGAAGGAGCCTATGGGCGGTTTCTTTCGTTCCACCCCAACCCGTCCCTTCTCATCGGTCACAAGACCGAACCCGAGCCCCCCGAGATACGCACGGCTCCTGCCGGTCCCATGGATCAGGAGCTCAACCAGATCTTCCTTTTCATCGATATCCGTGTGGAGCCGGAATGAGTCGATCACCTCGCAGGTAAGCCCCGTTTCTTCCGCGATCTTCCTGTGTTTTAAAAAACTCGTGCCGTAATAATCGACGTGGAACCGCGTAGGTTCCTTGAGAAAGATCACGTTCGTGCCCCCGCCGCGGCCAGGTACGACTGCCATATCGCTTTTCGTCGAAACAACACGCGTTATATCGGGGCCGGTAGCGAGCGGCAGGTCTGCCATGATGATGATTATTGGCCCTGCAGCCTGAGGGAGTAACTCGTTTAATGACTGGTTCAGGTCCGCATCCTTGATCGTGATCTGGGTATCCTCGCTGTCATAGAGTTCCGAAGCAACAATGACCGGCGTGCAGTTTGCATCTTTGACCGCATCAACTACGTCTGCCAGCATGGCACGGGCAAACTCTTCCCGTTCCGGCTGGTCGAGAAGACAGGAGAGGCGGGTCTTAGGATTAACAGGTTTGTAGGGAATTAATGCATGGGGACACATTGCATACGCCGGTATGCAGGACGATCAGAAAAAGATACTGATACCGGTTTGGATCCAGGAAGCAGGAGAGAAACGGCCGGGCCTGCACCGGTACTGCCGGACAGCAGCCGTGACGATTCCTTATACCCGGGTGATCTCGTCACCCTCGTACCGGATCGCATCTTTTGGGATGTGAATCTCAAAACGTGCGCCCGAGCCCGGTTCCCCGGTCTCGACAATAGTGATTCCGGTGATGGCGAGGATCTCCCGCACGAGAAAAAGACCCCACCCGGTATACCTGCCAAAGCCACGCTCGAAGATCTTCTCCTTGTCGCCGGCGGGTATCCCCCTTCCATTGTCCTGGACGATAAGCACTGAACCGTCGCTTTCATCAGTTAAAAATATCCTGATCTCCGTAGGAACGCTCCCGTGGCGGATCGCATTGTCTACCAGCTGGAAAACCGCTTTTTCGAAGAATGGATCGGCACGGACGAGAGCGTTTCCGCAGGTCTCTGTGATATGGACTTCTTTGAGGTCGAAGCTCTCGGTCGCGCGGCGGACAACCGAGCGGATCGACTGCCACCTGGGTGGTTCGGTCCCGAGGTTCTGGTAGTCCTTGGCGAACTGGAACTGCCGGCGGATCTTTTCGATAGCAAGCCGCTCTTTTTCCAGAAACGATTTCATCTTGGGATCCTCAATCATCATCCCCAGCAGTTCATTGTAACCGTTGACCGCCGTCAGCTGGTTCACGACGTCGTGACGGGTGACGCTCCCCACAAGGGTAAGTTTTTTGTCGAGTTGTCCCACCTGCTCCCTGAGCCGCTGGATCTCCAGTGCCTTGCTTATCTCCATCTGCAGGACCGGATACCACGTCGCCGCAGGCCCGGACATTACCATGTATTCCGCGCGGTACTGCAGGGCTTCGCTGGAGATCCGTGAATCGTAGTTCGTTGAGACAAGGATGACCGGGAGGTTAACCCCCTGCATCCGCAGGTTCCTTAAAAAGAGCAGGCCATCCTGCCCCTCCTCATGTGCGACGACGATAACCTCTGGTTTTCCGGAACGGCTCCGGTTGAAGGTGACTTCGGGCGATGGGAGTGCGATGACACGGTAGGTCCCGGTGCCGGACAGGAAATGTTCGAGCGCCATCCGCCGCTCCGTGTTTGAATCGATAAGGACTACCGGAATCATGCGAGGTCACCCTTTCCGTTGTAAAGCCGTACCAGTATGTTGAGCCCGTCTCCTATAAATGTCATATAGGCCGCGAGACTGCGGAGAGCACCGCCAGATTTTAACCTCTTTAAGAGGAACGGGTACGCATGGAGCACCGGGTGATCACCTATTCCCGCAATGTATTTCTGCCCCTCACTACAGTCTGCCGCAACAGGTGTGGTTATTGTTCGTTCCGCACGCCGGTTCAGGAAGGTTGCCTCATGGAACCGATGGACGTGGAGCGGGATCTTGGGCATGGCGTCCGGATGGGATGCACCGAGGCACTCTTTACCTTTGGCGAACGCCCTGAAGATGAACCGGGGTTTGAGATGTTCATCCGCCGGGTCGGATACACCACCATCTTGGATTACTGTGAGGCCATGTGCAGGCTGGCCATCCGTCTGGGGATTCTTCCCCACACCAATGCAGGCATCCTCACGTACGATCAGCTGGAACAGCTCCGGCCGGTCAACGCGAGCATGGGACTCATGCTTGAGACCACCGCTGATCTGCCGGCACACGCATCGTCGAAAGGCAAGGCCCCTGAAGTGCGGCTCACGATGATGGAAGATGCAGGAAAACTCAGGATCCCGTTTACCACCGGCCTCCTGCTGGGGATTGGCGAGACAGTGGCGGACCGGGAGGAATCACTCCTTGCAATCCGCGAGATTCACCGGCGCTACCGTCACATACAGGAAGTGATCCTCCAGAACTTCTGTCCCAAGCCCGGTACCCCGATGGCCGGCTTCCGCGTCCCGGATACCGGGGAGATCTGCGCTACGATCCGGATGGCCCGGGAGATCCTCCCGCAGGAGATCGCCATCCAGATCGCCCCCAACCTGATCGATACAAAAAAGCTCATTCCCTGCGGCGTAGACGACCTCGGCGGCGTTTCGCCGGTCACGATCGATTACGTGAACCCTGAACACCCATGGCCGGCAATCGAGGAACTCCGGACCATCATCGGCGACGCAGAGCTCCGCGAGCGCCTTTGTATCTACCCGCAGTTCATCGAGCGGGGCTGGTATGACACTGGTTTGCAACCCCTAATAAACCGGCTCGCACAAACCATTAAGACAGGGAGGGGGTGATCCGTGAAACAGCAGAAACTCCTGTATGCAGGCAAAGCAAAGTCGGTTTACCGGACCGACGTGAAAGGAACACTGATCGTCGAATTCAGGGACGACATAACGGCATTTGACGGAGGCAAGAAAGATGTCCTTACGAACAAGGGGATCTATAATGCCGGGGTTTCCGCGTTCTTTTTTGCGTTCCTTGAAACGCATGGTATAAAAACACATTTTATCAGGATGATTGATGCCAACAGGATGGCGGTCCGCGAACTTGGCATGATCCCCCTCGAGGTGATCGTGCGCAACCTCGCGGCCGGTTCGGTCGTCCGCAACTATCCGTTCATGGAGGGGACGCGCTTCGACCCGCCTGTTATCGTGATCGATTACAAGGACGATTCCCGGCACGACCCCATGCTTAACGACGACCTTATCATCGCACTCGGGCTTGTTACGCCATCTGAGCTGAAGAGGATCAAGGCGATTGCCCTGAAGGTCAACAAACTCCTGTCGCAGCTCCTTGCCGCACGGGGCATCACGCTCGTTGACTTCAAGATGGAATTCGGGAGACGGGGTAAATCTATCTGCCTTGGCGACGAGATCAGCATGGACTCAATGCGCCTCTGGGACAAAAAGACCGGGAAATCGCTTGACAAAGACGTGTACCGGTTTGACAAGGGAGACGTAATGGCGACCTATCACCGGGTGGCGGGACGGATTGCCGGCCGGAAAACAAGGCGGGCCATCCCCAAAAAACGGTGAATGGTAGGAGCACGAAACCATGAAATTTGATGTGAAAATTACGGTTGGCCTGAAAGAGGGCATGCTTGACCCGGAGGCGACGACCATCCGGAGCGTGCATCTGAATCGGTGCTGGGATCCGAGGACGGCAAAAGGATCTTCGAATCAATGATCCTTGCCATCGAGCGCAAAGCATAACGTGTCGGGACGAAAATTTGTTTTAAGCGGGCAAGCAAGGAAACGGCTGGAATATCATGGCAGAAGAGAACGCCGCTGAAGCGGACATGCTCACATGGGCAAAGGCGATAGCAAAGAAGAACGGGTGGGTGCTCAACCCGGATGAAAAACATCTCGGGATCGTGATCCGGGGGCTCGTCCGGAACAAGGGTAAATTCGGAAGGGCGTACTGCCCGTGCCGGCTCCGGAGCGGGGACGAGGAGAAAGACCGTGCCATTGAATGCCCGTGTATCTACCATGAAGACGAGATCGCCCAAGATGGTCACTGCCACTGCCTGCTCTATTTCAAAAAACCGTAAAAAGGAAATCCTTTTTTGATCCTTCCCGTATATGATCGACACTGCTACCTTTCCCGTCCCGGAACGCATCACCGGTCTTCCCCCCATCACCGGCACCGCACCGGAGACGCTCGTCCTCGGGAGCTTCCCCAGCGTCCTGTCCCTTTGCCGGCGGGAATACTATGCCAACCCGCGCAACCAGTTCTGGATGATCATCGGACAGATTTCAGGGATTGATAACCAACTTCCCTATGCAGTCCGCGCCGCCCGGCTCGCGGCCCGGCGCATCTCGCTCTGGGACATCGTGCACTCCTGCCGCAGGAAAGGGAGTGCCGATTCGGCAATCCGTGACCCGACCTTCAACGATATTGCAGGTCTCCTCGATACTCACCGGACTATCCGGTGCATTCTCCTGAACGGGAGCACTGCCGGGAGGTACTTTGCCAGGCTCGACCTGTGCCTGCCGGAACTGGTGACCGTCCGTGTCCTGCCATCAACAAGCCCGGCAAACGCCCGGTACACTTTTGCAGAAAAGGTGCAGCGGTGGGAAGTCATCGACGCACCGCAGTGAAAAATGATTTGGTGCGGGCTTTTACCGTTCGATCCGGAACTTCAGGAAGATGACATGATAAATAGCATAGAAACCGCAGAGCACTGCTGCCGTGTACCCGAGGATGGCGATATACATGACCTCATTTGGCAGGTTGAGCGGGGATGCGAGGAGCACCAGTGACGACCCGACTACCAGTGCGGCCACAACAAGGCCGATCATGATCTTGTCGCTTGCCCGGTCGAGTGCCATCTGGAGTTTCTGCAGGTCGGTCGCGACCAGTTCGATCCTGACCGTGCCGGTCGAGAACCGTCGCAACAACAGGTTTAGATTGCGGGGCATGTCGAATGCGGCATCCACCGCCTCCATGAGGGAATTGGAGGCCCGCTTCATATAGGCAGCAGAGAGTGTGTTGGATTCGGCGAGCTTCGTGAGGTAAGGCGTGACCGCGTCGCCAAAATTGAACTTCGGATCCAGCGTGACACCGATATCGAGCACCATCACGAAGACTTTCAACAGCAGCATCAGGCTCATCGGCACCTTGAGATTGTACCGCCGCATCGCATCGGTGAGCTCGGTCACCACGAGCCCGAAGTTGAAGTTTGCAACCCCACCTTCGCCCCCAAAATCGTGCATCATGATATAGAGGTCGTCACGGAGCGGTTCGCGGTTCTCCTCGGCAATGACGATGCCAAACCCCTCCAGCGATTTCAGGATCAGCTCGATATCGTCAGTCATTATCGCGAAGAGCAGGTTGATAAAGAGCTGCCGTTTCTCCGGCCGGAGGATACCGACGATCCCGAAGTCCAGAAAAACGATGTCGCCCTGTTTCGTGACCAGCAGGTTGCCGGGATGTGGGTCGCCATGGAAGAAGCCATCCTCGAAGATCATCTTCAGGTACGCCTGGAACCCGCGGATGCCGATCTCATGCGGGTCGAGCCCCATGGAGGCGATCGCCTCCGGGTTATCGATCCGAACGCCATCGATGTATTCCATAGCGAGCATGCGGGACGAGGAGTATTCCCAGTAAATCTTGGGGAAATGGATCCCGGGCACATCTTTAAAATTCCTTGCCATCCGTTCCGCATTCCGGGCGTCCCGCGAAAAATCGAGCTCTTTCCTGATCTGGTTGGCAAAGTCCTGTACCATGCCGGTCGGGTTGTAGATCCGGCTCTCCGGGAATACAGATTCTATGCGCTCGGCCATCGATTTGAGGATGCCGAGGTCGTTCTCGATGACCTCGGGGATCCCGGGCCGCTGGATCTTGAGCGCGACCTGGGTCCCGTCCTTCAGGACTGCACGGTGTACCTGCGCGATCGATGCAGATGCAACCGGCGTCTCATCAATTTCGCAGAACCAGTCCTCGACATTGGGGCAGGTTTGGTGGATCACTGACAGAACGTCGGCGAATGGCAGCGGTTTTGCGTGATCCTGCAGCTTCTTGAGCTCTTCGACCAGTTCCGGTGGCAGGATCTCCGTCCTCGTGCTCATGATCTGCCCGAACTTGACAAAAGTCGGGCCGAGCTCTTCGAGGACGAGGCGCATGCGCACGTAGATCGTGGAGCTGTCCGGCTCCTGTTCTGCACCGGGAAGATGGAACCGGAACTTACCCGGGAATATCTTCTCCAACGCAATACCAAAACCGTACTTGCTCAGGATATCGATGATCTGCGCATACCGCCCGATACGGGTGACCATGGGTATAAATTACACGTCCGCATACTTAAGAGGTGTTTTTACCTTGTCACAAACCGGGGAGGAGACAAGACGTGGAAAAAACCTCAGTTCTTTATCAATCTTACCTGCTTTTTTAAAAATTTAGTCGTTCAATCTGCAAATTCTTTTTGTTTCCTTGAAATTCTGATTCAGAAAGTGATTGATTTAAAATATATTTTTTAGATTCCTTACTTATTGCCATTCCCCAATCATGACCGTATATCCCTCCAATTAACAAAAATAGTTCAGAAAAAGTAAAATTTTTAAAATAGTCAGTGAGTAAATGCCGGTTCGAGTTCCTTTTGGGAAAAACTAGGTATGAGCGGGACGAAATACCAGTACCCAGCCTCCTCGAAGAGAAGCGCAACGGGGTCTACGAATCCAGTACTCCCGCAGCTGCCTGAAAAACCGTTCTCCCGTACGACCGGGACAACAAAACGACCCCCGGACTGGATTGGCTTTTGGATCCTGATTTCCGGCTCTGTCATGCTGCTATCCCCGCCGTTCCCCGCCCCAGGAGGACAAGCGATCTCCGCACCGCCGGGTTTCGTATGAGCGCGATCCCTTGGAGGATAAGGACGAGGGGGTGGCGGATCCGAAGGCGCATCGTAATGTCCAGCACGAGTACCCGTTTCCCAAATATCGGTTCAATTTCGATGAAGATCCGTGACGCGTTCAGGGTGAACCGCGACGCCCAGTATCCGCCATATAGCATACCGGTGGCGGCTGGGTTCTCCATCCCAATCCTGATCGTCCCGGTCATCCCGTCAAAACGACTCTGCCGGTAGAGTTCCCCGAAAACTGTTCCCGCATCCCCAATAATAGGAAGAACAACTCCGAGAATCTCAGCGGGCGATAAGCCCAGTCCGCGGGTGCTGGGTTCAGCTGCATCTGTCCTCGGATTTTCATCTGGCTCCGAACGTGACCAGATCTTCCTGCCGATAAAAAGGAGATGCGTGACCCTGCGTTGGGCTCCATGGCTCATCGAACCAGCTACCGGTCCCCACGATGCAGTTATCGTGCTCTCTTCCCACCCCTCTTTCAGGAAATAGATGATCCCAAACCGAACCGGGACTGAGTAGAAGATGAGCGCCGACACGATGAACACCCCGCAGAGGACTGCGGTAACAAAAAGGGGGATCAGGAACGTGTCCATACCATCGACAGATAGCGGTTTTTGCCTATTACAAATCGTTCGGCTTTTTCGTGTCCGGCCCCGCAGGCATCTTCTTATCCATGGATTTGATCGCCTGGATTACCTGTGGCGCGAGTGTCTCGCTCAGAGCCGAGATCACTTGGGCGATGGGGTTTTCCTTGCTGATGGACATGACCTGTACCCCTTCCGGTCCCTTCACGTCCTTGTGGAGGATGATGAGCGCGACCGGCTCGACCCCTCCGCCTGCGCCTGCTCCTTCTCCGCCAACGTTTTTCCCGCTACCCCCGCCTGCGCCAAAGCCAAATCCGAACCGTGCCACGGGAATTACTATCTTGTCACCGATATCGATCGATTCGCCCATGACATTTCTTGCCATCAGAAACTCTTTCAGGCGTGACGCAGTTTCCTGCAACATCTCTTCACTTGTCATACTGCAACGGTCAAGGATGGCCTGTGCATCATAATAAGATTTGCCTGCCTGGGTTCTGATAAGTTGGCGGGACTTTGTGGAGAAAATTAAGGAAAATAGGAATTTTCACGACGGAATAATTTGCAGGAATTATTTCAAGTCCCGAGAAGTTATCAGCACCATTGAAGTAATCATTTCTCTGCCGGTTTTTTGCTATATTCATCTTTAATTCGCATATTTGCCTCGTGAATATAAAGCGGGTCGATCTCAAAACCGATGAAGTCGATTCCAAGGCGAATACAGGCAATGGCGGTCGATCCGATTCCCATAAAAGGATCGAGCACCGTTCTTGTTCTGCCAATACCATGATCGAGAATGCACATCATCGGGAGTTTGACCGGAAATGATGAAGGATGCGGCCTTTTTTTCGATGTGGTTATGGTTTTATATGGGATGAACCAGGTATTCCCCCGGTCCCGTCTGTCGACTTTAACCGATTTCCAGCGTTCAATATTACTTTTATCCTGGTATGCAATTCCGATGGCCAGTTTGTCCAGATGCACGTCTCCCTTCTTTGTAAAATGAAAGATGAATTCATGACAATCGTGATGGTATCTGGCACTGTTAATCGGTTTATAATGACCGACAGCAATATCACCCGTAATATGGGGATAATCTCCCACATCTTCCAGGGGGATCCCGATGGAGTTGATCCAGTGGATCATGTTCTGCAACACGAATTCTTCCTTTAACCGGTACGCAATGTCCAAAGGGATCCAGGGATCTTTCAATGTTCCGCCAATGTTCAGGAAAAATGACCCGTCATCTTTGAGTACTCTCTTACAGCCTGCAGCAATGCCCGATATCCAGTTCAGGTATTCATCACGGGGTTTTCTGTCATTGTATGAACGATAGGGAATACCGATATTGTAAGGAGGAGACGTCACTATCACATCGATGGATTTTGGATCCAGCAATTTCATTCCTTCACGGCAATCCATTCCGTAAATGTTGTTAAACTCCAATGGCGATCCCATGCCTCACCTCAGGCAGATTTTTTCATTTCCCCGTCTAATCATCTGCTATTATCTGTAATAATTGATGTTGCTCCCCCACAAATGTCATAAAATTATCAGCGGGGATCGCATGAGGACTTTTCATGTGGCTATCGATGACAAAACCCAGGAGAAATTATTGAAGCCTTGAAAACGATCCGGAGACGAAAATACCGGCATTATTCGGTTGCGTCTTTCAGAGAGAGCTCATCATCAAAATAGCGCTCGGAGATGCCCTTGAGAGGCAGTTTCCGGATATAATCGTATGAACGTGATATGATCTCTGTCAGCTGGTCTGCATCCGGATGCCCCGCAACCCATTTCTCAATATCGGCTACGCTGGGGAAGTCATCAGTAAATTTATAATAACCGGATATTTCTTCCACCTCAGGTGATGAGATATCCCATTATTAAAACATTATGAATTTTCCGGCTTGGGATGGGTAAGGCAGATCGGGCTTATTTTGAAAATCTGCGAAAAATCTCTTCGGTTTTGAGAAAAGGGGGATAGAGACTGCGGATCTGCCCGGGATTACTTGTGGGTGAAGTACGCCCGGACGCCTTTGTCGTCTGCCGCATCGATCCGGACAAACCCGACCCGCTCGAACTGCACCACGTTGCCCACTTCGCCGCGTACTCCCGGCTCACAGACGCCGGACCGCATGCCTTCCTGCGTGACGAGCGTGCAGGGAAGGGAATTCTGGGTGGGCAGCCACTGGACGATGGGAGCCTTTGCCGCTCGGGCGTCTGCAAGGGAGTCCCCCCCGTAGAAGAATGAAGAGATGTCGCCATCCCACGCGATCTTCACGTTGAAGAGATCCTTGAGCCGGACCATCGCTGGACCGGGCGTGACCTCGCTCTTCGGAAAAACCAGCGTGCCTTTGCTGCTTATAGAGAGGACTGCCATCGTGTTATTCGGCACGAGTTCGCACTTCGGGAGGAATACGGTTCCGGTGAACTCCAGCGTACGTGAGCCCCGGGATGCATCGCCCGGGTGGAGCATTGCGTGTGCGGTGTGCTTCGGTGCACCTTCGATTGTCGCAGCTACCGGGTCTGGCACAAAGAAGTAGCGGTTCGCAACCGGATCGACAATCTTCCTGTTCTCGGCGTACAGGTTGTCCCACGAGAACGAGATATCGGTCTCACCGATACCGATCGCAAGCATCGCGTTCTTCACGGCATCCGGGCTGATCCCCCGCCGGGCGAGCGCCCGCAGGGTGCCGAGCCGGATATCGTCCCAGCCGGTATATGTCCCGGCCTGGATACCGAGACGCATCTGGGAAGTGGAGAGGACCACCCCTTCAATCCCCATCCTGCCGTAGTGCCGGTAGACCGGCACCTCCCAGCCGAAATGGTCATAGATGAAGCGCTGCCGCCGGGTGTTTGCGATATGGTCCTTGCCCCGGATCACGTGGGTGACACCCAGCAGGTGATCATCGGCAACCACCGAGAAGTTCATGAGCGGGTACACGTGCGCATCCACTCTCGGGTGTTTGGGCGAATCGAGGATCCGGAACGCCGGGAAGTCACGCATCGCCGGATCCGGGTGGGAGAGATCGGTCTTCACCCTCACTGATGCCCCGCCTTCCCGGAAGGTGTGGTCCAGCATCTTGTCCCAGAGTTCGAGGTTCTTCTCGACGGACTGGTTCCGGCAGGGGCACGCGGTCTTTGCCTGCCTGAGTTCCCGGAAGTGTTCGTTCTCGCAGGTACAGACATAGGCGCCACCGCGTTTGATCAGCTGCCGGCAGAGGTCGTAGTACAGGGGCAGCCGGTCACTCTGGGTGACGGTCTCGGTGATCCCCAGTTCCAGCCAGGCGATGTCCTCTCTGACCATCCCATATGCGTCGGGATCCACCCTTTTGGGATCCGTGTCCTCGATCCGGAGAATGTACCTGCCGCCATACTGCTTCACGTATGCATCATTGAGGACAGCGGCCCTGGCGTGGCCGATGTGGAGCGGTCCGGACGGATTGGGCGCAAACCGCATGACCACGCCTTTTTCCGCCCGTTCGAGTTCCGGGAGAACGTTTTTGCGCTCATGCTTCAGGAAAAGTGCCGCGTATTTCTCCGGTGAGAGCGCCTGCAGCCGGGCAACCCGTTCGTCTGCGGACAGTGCGGCAACCTCCGCGATGGCTTCCTGCGCGAGTGCCGCGATCTCCTTTGACCGGCTCCGCAGCTCGGGATGCGCACCCATCACCATCCCGATTACGGCACCGCGCTGCGGCACCCCGCCGTGCTTCACCGCGTTCTGGAGGGCACAGAGAAAGAGTGCCTCCTTCGGATCGCCCTCCGCCATTCTAGAAGCTCCGGGTCACGAAAAATTCGCCGATGTCCATCAACAGCTGACGCTCGTCCGATGCCGGGAGGAGGGAGAGAAGGCGGTTGCTGTCCGCCACGAGATCGGCAGCCACATTCCGGACCTCATCGATCACGCCGGCACGGGTGAGCTCGTCGATCGCCGCGCTGATATCGGCATCGGAGAGATCGCGCCGGTATTTCATCAGGTCGATGCCTTTCCCGCGGGCCCGGATCATGATCAGCGTCTGCTTACCTTCCCGGATATCCGATGCACGGTCCTTACCGCTCTGCGCCGACGGTGTCAGGAGATCGATGAGATCGTCCTGGATCTGGAACGCGATCCCGGTGTTGAGTCCGAACTGGTAGAGTGCATTCACCTGCCGGCTGTTGCCGCCGGCAAGGATTCCGCCGATACCGGCGGCAGCCGCGTACAGGGCGCCGGTCTTTTTCCGGACCATCTCCATGTACTCCCCTTCCGTCACGTCCGTCCGGTGCGCAAACGACATGTCCATGTGCTGCCCTTCGCAGATCTCGGCGCAGGCACGGGCGAGCATGCAGACTGCACGGGTCTTCGCGTCGTCTCCCGCTGCCGAACGGCAGATGAACTCAAAGGCACGGGCATAGAGAACATCCCCCGCAAGGATACCGGTCGGCATGTCCCATTTCGTGTGCACCGTCGGGACGCCCCGTCGCATCGAATCGTCGTCCATGATATCGTCATGGATAAGGGTGAACGTATGCGTGAGTTCGAGCGCCAGCGCGGCGGGCATGATGTCCGACGAACTCCCCCGTTTTACCGCGTCTGCGGCAAGCATCACGACGGCGGGGCGGAGCCGTTTGCCGCCGGCAGTCAGCAGGTGGGCGGACGCCTTGTTCAGTTCCCCGGCCGAGTCCCCAAAATACCGGTCGATCATAATATCGATCTGCCGTGCGACCGATTCCAGGTACGGTGAAAGTTCCGGCATCCTCGTTTTTCTCCCTTTCAGTTCAGTTTGAGCCGCTGCCCGTTCCGCAGCATGTGCACGTCGCTCTGGGCCGTGTAGCCGAGGTCCCCCGCAAACTCTGTATATTCCGCCGTCATCTTCAGGTTGCCGTGGGCCGGTATGATATGCTGCGGGTTCAGGAGGTGGACGAACTCGTAGTGATCCTCGCGGTACGCGTGACCGCTCACGTGGACGTCCTCGAAGAGGCGGGCGCCCGCCAACCCGAGATGCGCCTCGACCATATACCGCTGCCCGAAGTTCATGGGATTGGGGATCACGTTGGCCGAGAAGATCACCTTGTCCCCCTTTGCCAGTTGGTACGGGGTATCCCCGAGCGCCAAGCGGGTGAGGATGGACCCCGGTTCTCCCTGGTGGCCGGTGACGATTGGCAGGAACTTGTCCTTGCCCGCCTTCATCATCCGGCGCAGGGTGCGGTCAACCGTCCGCCGGTTGCCAAAGACGCTGGTGTCCGGGGGAAATGAGACCAGTTTCATCTGTTCCGCTGTGACCGAGTATTTCTCCATCGAGCGGCCGAGAAGCACCGGTTTTCTCCCGATCTCGTGGGCGCACTCCGCGATGGTCTTGACCCGTGCGATATGCGACGAGAACGTCGAGACGAGAATGGCGTTCTTGTCGTCCTCGTAACTGGTGATGATGTCCCGCACCAAGTCGCGGGCGATACGCTCGCTCGGGCACCGGCCCGGCCGGCTGATGTAGGTGCTCTCCACGATCAGGGCGAGCACGCCTTCCTTCCCGATCTGCCGCAGCCGCGCAAAGTCCGGCGGTTCGCCGATCACAGGTGTCCGGTCGAGCTTGAAATCGCAGGCGTAGACGATCGCGCCGTGCGGCGTATGGAGCACCGGTGTCACCGTGTCGATGATGGAGTGCTGGGTCCGGACAAATTCCAGCACGAGGTTCTGTGAGATCGTGTAGCGCTGGCCCGGCCGGAGGGCGAAGAGCTTGTTGTTCACGCCAAATTTCTGCTCGCCGGAGATCTGCTGCCGGATCAGTTCCGTCGCGTAGGGACTCGATATGATGGGCGCGTTGTAGCGGTGCGCCAGTTTCGGGACTGCTCCGATATGGTCGAGATGCCCGTGCGAGCAGACGATCGCCTTCACGGTCCCCTCGATCGAGTTCATCATCGTATCATCCGGTATCGCCTTGATCTTGATCAGGTCAAGGGAATGCATATTCTCGATCTCTGCGTCCTCGTGGATCATGACCTGATCCAAGCGGATTCCCATGTCAAAAATGACAATTTCCTTCCCGCAGCGGACCGCGGTCATGTTCCGCCCGACTTCGTCGTATCCGCCCACTGCTATGATTTCTATATCCATTCTTGTTCTCCTGATTGTTGTGGTGTATCTGCAATGAAAAATTTTCTTTGAGAATGTTCGTTATTGCCTGAACCGGTCCGGATCGTTCCTGCCGATCATCTGGCGGGTTTTACCCGTCACGTACAGTCGCGCCTTCCGAAGATCAGCGACACGCGCTGCGCCCGCAAGGAACATTACCACGGCAAGCTCATGGTGGATCGATTCAACCCGTTCCGCGAGCGCCTCGTCGGCAGCAAGTGCCGGCTTTAAGAGTGGAAGCGCCATGCCGCAGAGATCTGCCCCAAGCGCGAGACCCTTTGCGATGTCCAGACCGGTCCGTACGCCGCCCGATACGATCACCGGGCTGCCCGTGGAAAGCACTTCCGCAAGGCTCACAACCGTAGGGATGCCCCAGCCGGTGAGATCCTCGCCCAGCAATTTGAGGCGCCGGTCCTCTTTTCTGCGGCTCTTTTCCGCCCGGACGCTCTCGACTGCCGCCCAGGATGTGCCCCCCCAGCCACCGATATCGATGGCGCGGACACCGGCCCCCCAGCACTGCCGTGCAGTCTCTGCCGATATGCCGCAGCCGGTCTCTTTTACGATGACCGGCGTCTTTATCCCGGCACAGAGCTCCTCAATCGCGGCGAGACAGCCTGCCGCATTGTGATCTCCTTCCGGCTGGATAGCTTCCTGCAGGAAATTCAGGTGGATCGCAAGAGCATCCGCCCCGATCATCTCGACCGCTTCCTCCGCCCATGCAATCCCGTGGTCACGGAGCTGGACGACGCCGAGGTTGGCGACCAGGAACGCATGCGGCGCTTCGTCACGGACAACGGAAAACGTGTCCGCCAGCTGCGGGTTCTCAAGTGCGGCACGCTGTGAACCGACGCCCATTCCAAGCCCGAACTGCTCCGCGATGCGGGCGAGACGGGCGTTTACCTCTTTTGTCCCGGGATGGCCGCCGGTCATCGCTGATATAAAGAGGGGGGACGAGAAATGGTGTGAGAGGAAGCGTGTGGAGAGATCGATGTTTCCCATGTCGCACTCCGGTAACGCGTTATGAACGATCCTGATGTCCCCCATTCCGGCGTCACCACGCTCGATATCTTCCTCGGCGCAGATGCGCAGGTGATCGAGCTTGCGGGACGATGTAAACCTCTTCTTGTCACTCATGCTTCCTTATACTCCCCTGACTCTCGTTCCGCCGTGGTCGGTTCCTCTCATGAAGTCCCCGATCCGCGAGACATGAAATATGTCAGACCCGATACCCGCATCCGCGAGCCCGAGCAGTTCGTTAATTTTTCCTTTCATTCCACCGGTTACATCGGTATGTGACGAGTTGCCGATATGGAGGTCAGACGCCGTCATCCGGGTGATCTCCGGTACGACGCGTCCCCCCCCATCCAGTACTCCCGGTACATCGGTGGCGAGCCCCACGCGGTTGCACTGCAGTTCAACCGCGAAGTACCGCACGAGCTGGTCGCCCGATACAATGCAGGCCCCTTCGGTCAGATCCATCACCACGTCGCCGTGGATCACGGGAACCATCCCCAGCGCGAGCATCCGTTCGATCTGCCGGCATTCAAATGCGACAAGGCGGCCCCGGTCAGCAACGCCGGCATGGAGAGGGTGGATACCGATTGCCGGCACGCCCTCTTTCCGCAGTGCCTGAACGACTGCATCGTTGAGACCGCTGACCGCCCGGCTGGTCACGTAGATCCCATCCGTTCTGCCTGCAACAGCGCCATTATCGAGGCGGTATCGCCGTGCTTCGGGATGACCGCAGGAGCCCGCACCATGGACGATCAGCATATTACACGCCGGTACACCGGCAAGGGTACGGGCAATGGTTCCCAGCTGATCATGGTTGACGGCACAGTCCGAATGCTTATCGGTGATCACGCTGCCACCCAGTTTCAGAAGTATACGGTCAGACATTCCTCTCCTTCCGTACGCCCTCAGTATCGATGCCGGTCACGATCGCCCTCCCCTCGCATGCCTCAATCGCCCGGGCGACCCGGTGCCGGATCGGCTTGGCGCAGAGAGCGACCATGCAGCCGCCCCCTCCTGCACCCGTGATCTTTGCCCCGAATGCCCCCGCCGACCGTGCGGCGAGCACGAGGCGCGAGAGCTGCGGGTGACCGACCCCGAGCGCCTCGAGAAGTGCGTGGTTCATGTCCATATACTGCCCCAGTTCCTTCGGGTTGCTGAGGTGGTGGATCGCTGCGAGACTGACCCCTTCGATCGCATCGAGTATTGGATCGATAATATTCGGCTGCTGTTTCCGGAGATCGCCGACCTGTTCCACCATCTTTGCCGTGCTGTGCGAGACCAGCGAATCACCGATGACGAGGTGCAAGTTCTGGGGCGGGAGCCGCCGCCGCGAGCTGCCAGTGATGAGGACGATCCCCCCGAATGTGGAGACCGTCGTATCGGTGGGGCTTGCCCGTCCTTTCTGCACCTTCTTCTCGATCTCAAATGCCATGTTGGCGACGTCCTCCCGGGTCCGGTTCAGCGCAAACTCGTCATTGATCGCCGACAGCGTTGCGACCGTGACCGCCGCAGACGATCCCAGTCCTGATGAGCTGGGCATCTGAGAGTTGATATAGACGCTGCCGGTTACGCCCGTAGTCTCGAAGCAGTTGTCGATGTAAGGCGATTTTGCTCTCTGGGGGTGCCGGGTCTTTCGCACCGTCACGAATACACGGGGCTTGATCGCCATGGCAATGCCCGGCTTGCCGTACACCACCGCATGTTCGCCGAACAGAAAGACCTTGCCCGGCGCACTCCACGTTGCCAACCTACATCACCGCAACAGCTGCGTACCCCACGACCTCACGCCGGTCTCCCGTCACGTCTCCGCTGGTCGCATACCGGATCAGGCTTCCTGCCGTCGCCCCGAAGCTTCTGCAGGCGGTCACCATGGCACCGATCGGGCCGTACCCGCAGGCAGTCACGCCCTTTTCCTGTATCCGCCGGTAAAACTCATGAACGTCGAGTGTTTCCAGCGCCGCGATGGCATAGAGATCCCCGGCCTTGGCTTTCTGCTCCGGCACATAGTGCGAGAAGTCGCTGGAAGCCACGATCCTGATCTCCCGTTTCGTGCGCCCGGCCGCCGCTGCTATCTTTTCAGCGACCTGCATCACGCTGGCGGAATCCTGCTCGCCCATCATCACCGGCGCGATACGTGCCCGCGGGAACCGGTACTTGATAAACGGCATCTGCACTTCGAGCGAATGCTCATCCCGGTGGGAGGATTCGTCAACCTCGATCTCGAGAGAGTCGACAAACTCCGTGTCCGTGTCGACGACCCCTAGAGGCGTTTCCCATGGTATCGCGGAGGCGCAGGTGATATACCCGCGGTGGGAGGGGCCGATGACAACAAAAGTCCCGGAAAAACCGGAGGGCAACGCCGAAAACGCGTGGGCTGCGACCTGGCCGGAGTAAATGTAGCCGGCATGGGGTGACACGATGCCCCGGGCCTCCCCGCCATGAGCGGTTCCGGAGAAGAATTTCTCCAGCAGCTGCTCGAGGTGTGAGGGATCCCGCGGGTAAAACATCCCCGCCACTGCGCATGCACGCGTCTTCATCGAATCAACCCTCTGGTCGTTCTGTTATATCTAACGATCGGTCGCCCGGCAAACGGGTTATCGCGTCAGATGTCGGTCTCAAAGTCTTCCTGGGTGAGCGCCGTCGAGATGCCCCGGAGCCGCAACATTTCGCGGGTGAGGAGGAAGTAGATCATTGAGAGTGCCTTTCTTCCTTTGTTGTTGGTCGGGATGACGAGGTCGACAAACTTGGTCATGTTATTGGTATCGCAGAGAGCGACCACCGGGATACCGCACTGTACGGCCTCGTTGATAACCTGCGCATCCCCGATCGGGTCGGTAACGACAACGACTTGCGGCTCGATATAGCCATCGAGCACGGGATTTGTCAAAAGACCCGGGATGAACCGGCCGGTCGCTGACATCGCGCCGATCGTATCGGCAAACTTCTTGGCCGGGTACTGGCCGTACTGCCGGGATGTGACGACGAGGATATTGGGAGCCTCGTACTGGTTGAGGAATTTTGCCGCGATCTTGATCCGTTCGTCAGTCTCGCGGATATCGAGGATGTACAGCCCGTCACCACGGACGCGGAAGATGAACTTCTTCATGTCCTCGCTCTTCTGCTGGGTGCCGATATGGACTCCGGCGGCAAGGTATTCCTCGACCGGGATGAGCGGTTCTTTGAGTTCGATTTCCATCTCGTTAACTGTGGTCATAGTTGTTCCTCTATTCTTATGAGTTCGTTCAGTTTTGCAATGCGTTCGCCACTCACGATACCGCACTTAAGGAAAACACAGGAAAATGCGGTGGCAAGATGTGCGATTGTCGTGTCCGTGGTCTCGCCGGAACGGTGGCTCATCACCGTGTCGAGGCCGTTGGTATGGGCGAGGCGGACGGCTTCGGAGGTGTCGGTCAGCGTACCGACCTGGTTGGGTTTGATAAGGACACAGTTCGCGGAATCCTTCTCGATACCCTGCATGATGCGGTCGACCTGCGTGACAAAGATGTCATCCCCGCAGAGCAGGCACCGGTCGCCGATCTGGCTGTTGAGTTCGGCAAATGCATCGAAGTCGTCCTCCCGGATGGGATCCTCGATATAGACGAGCTCGTATTTGTCAACGAGTCCGGCGATGTACGCGATCTGCTCTTCGGTCGTGCGGACCCGGTCGCGGTACTGGTACTTCTCGCCGTTCCACATCTGGCTCGACGCCACATCGATACCCATGTCTACCGTGATATTCATCTCATCGGCAACACGTCCGGTCGCCTCGGCAATGAGCTCAAATGCGAGAGCGTCATCGATCTGCGGCGCCCACGCACCCTCATCACCCTTGCCGGCAGCAATCCCGCGTTTTTTTAAGATTTCTTTTACGGTCCGGTGGACAGCGGCATTGGCAAAGACCGCCTCTTCTGCGTCTGCTGCGTCACGGGGGACAATGAGGAATTCCTGGATCTCCGTCGCGTTTGCCGCATGTGCACCGCCACCGATCACGTTGCCAAGCGGGAGTGGCAGTTCCTTGACAAACGCACCTCCGATATACCGGAAAAGCGGGAGCCCCAGTGCCGAAGCGGCCGCTTTCGCGTTGGCAAGCGAGAGCGCGACCGCTACGTTCGCGCCGATCTCGGAGAAATTCGTTGTCCCGTCGATATCCCGGAGCTGCTCGTCGAAGCCCTCCTGGTCATATGCATCCAGACCGATCAGGGCCGGGACCACGTTTGCGAGAGCATTTTCAATTGCCTCCCGGGGAGCCCGGACCCGGGCCTCCATCGAGCCGGTGCTGGCCCCGCTCGGCGCTGCAGCCCTGCCAAAGCCGGTTGCCGTGTGGACGTCGGCCTCAACCGTGGCGTTCCCCCGGCTGTCCAGGATGGTCCGCAGCTGTATTGCTTCTATGGTCGTCATGCTGTTCTTTAGTCTCCTACTTTCTCTTTACGGTAATGGGGATAACGTTTTTATTGAATTCCTCGATGGCGATCTCCAAGGGATCGATCCGGGAAGTGGTGATAAGTAACGGAGCACCCATTGATATCTGCAGAGCCCTTGCTCCAATAATCCGCGCCCGTTCATACCGGGTGTATGTCTGCGCCTGCATTCCTCGTCCTCAATATAGTTCCATGCGATCTACGGCTGGAAAATGGGGTCGCTGAGATTCGAACTCAGGTCACTGCGTCCCGAACGCAATAGGATAGTCCAGGCTACCCCACGACCCCTCGATCGTATTACTGGTACGGGTTGAGCTCATCGATGATCTCTTTGTGGGTCAGGAGCATGCGCCGGCAGCAGTACCGCGAAATACCGAGATCGTCGAGGATCTTTTTGGGATCCTCGCCTTTCTCCCGCCGCGCCTTGAATTCCTCCCAAGCCGTGGAAATGGGCTTTCCACAGGTGAAACATCGTACAGGTATCAAGATTTTCGACCTCTCATCATATCTTTTATCTTAACGATAAGACTTTTGGAACTTCTTGCGTGCCCCGCGACCATGCGGCTTTTTCGTCTCTTTCTGCCGGGAGTCGTTCACGAGGAGCGTCCGGTCATAGTTGAGGTAGATGTCCTTGATCTGGGGATCGTTTGTCCATTTCAGGATGCCACGGGCAAGTGCCGTGCGTACTGCCTCCGCCTGCCCCATGACCCCGCCGCCGGATACATCAATGGTCACGTCGATACCATTCGCCGCACTGGGCACCAGCAGCAGCGGCTCCGCGATCTTCATCCGGGTCGTCTCGGTACCGAACTTTTCGAGCGGTACGGAGTTGATCCGGATCATGCCTTTGCCGGCCTTTAAGGTCGCCCGTGCGATTGCCGTCTTGCGTTTTCCGCTTGTGTTGATGATCTTTACCATGGTGACCACCTTTAGAATTTTGCTCCGAGTGCCGTGCAGACTGCACCGAGCGTGACAAACTGCGGGTTGTTCAGCCGGTTCATGTGCACCTCTTCGGGGACTTCCATCTCCTTGCCGGCAAACTGGACCGGGACACCGACATAGCACCGGATGCGCCTGAGCGCCTCGACACCGCGGGGGCGCTTGTAGGGAAGCATGCCGCGGATCGTGCGTTTCAGGATGTGGTCCGGCCGCCGGGGAAAATACGGGCCCCAGTCGGCTGAGCCCCGGACGCGTTTGTGGTAGTAGTTACCCAGGACGCGTGCACGGCTGCCGGAAATGATGGTTTTTTCCGCGTTTACGATCGCGATCTCTTCATTGGCAAGCGCACGCCGGGCAACGACGCTCGCGAGCCGCCCGAGAATGAGTCCGTCTCCATTGATTACGGTAACCATGTCAGGTTTCACCTCAGGATCCGGACACCGCTGCCTTTCGGGTTGTCCTGCAGGAGCTGTTCGATTGTCATGCACTGCCCTTTCGCGTCCCGGATCTTGCTGGTCGCCGATTCGGAAAAATTCAGCGCCGCGATCTTCACGGACTGCTCCAGCACACCGCTGCCCAGCACCTTGCCGGGGACGATGATCGTCTCGCCGGTGTGGGCGTACCGGTTGATCTTCGAGAGGTTGACCTCTGCATAATTCCTGTTTGAGGTCTCAAGCCTGCCGGCGATCTCGCGCCAGATTTTTGCCTCATTCTCGCGTGAAGTGTTCTTCAGGAGCGCAATGAGGTTGCTCAGACGGGGGTTTGTCTTCTGTACGATTCTCGTCATTTCTTTTCATCCCCTGAAATTTCGCTTGTCTGTCTCTCCAGCTCGTCTGACTGATCCCTGATAAACATAATTGCCTGCTTCATGATCTCCATGACGGGGAGCGACCCATCGCCCTCGACCACGAAAATGAACCGGTCGGGCTCTGCGGAGATCCTGATCGCGGGGTCTTCCCCGATCCCACTGGCCATGCATGCCCGCTCGCAGAGCCGGCACATGGAACAGTCGGAAAGTTTGCCGCTCACGACTTCGACTTTCCTGCCTTTTGTCGCGAGAACGCCGCGGGGGCACTCGTCCACGCACATGCCGCAGGCATCGCAGGCATCGCTGATGGTAACGACGGGCTGGTTTTTGTACCCGCATACCAGCGTCGGCTGCCACTTTGCATGCACTTTGCCGGTATTGAGGACGGCCCGCGCCTCGATAACCAGTTTCTGCCCCTTCGCGAGTTTCACAATCGGAATATTACCATGGACCGGGACGGCCTCGGGATCCTGCGGGATCAGGTCGCTTGAGAGGACCGTTTTCGGGCCCTCGACGCTCAGCGTGTACGTGACCATGCAGGCCGGGCATCCCGCCCCGCCGCACGTGCACGCGTCCTGGGTCGTATAGGTAGCGAGGTCCGTCCTGATGGGGATGAGCCCGAGCCGGTGCGCCAGCATCTCATCGAAGAGTGCGCTCGTGTTGTCGTAGATGCGCACATCCTCGATGGCAAGGGTCGGCACCTCGCCGATCATTGCCCGCCGGAACGCGTTGGCAAATCCGGGCTTTACCCCGGACAGGGTAAAGCGTGCGAGAGTGTCGTCCAGACTTGCGAATTCGATCTCCATCACACTCTCCTTCCCCGCCTTCCACCCTTCGGACGGCACGAATCGTGCGGAACGGGCGTGACGTCTTCGATACGTCCGATGCGTATGCCGGCACGGGCGAGCGCACGGATAGCAGCCTGGGCGCCGGGTCCGGGGCTCCGCTGTTTAGCCTGGCCGGGCGCACGTACCTTGACATGGACACCGACGATTCCCTTCTCGCGTGCGGTCGCGGCAACGTTTGCCGCCATCTGCATGGCCGCGTACGGGGAACTCTCGTTCCGGTCCTGTTTGACCACCATGCCGCCGCTGCTCTTGGTCACGGTCTCTGCGCCGGAGAGATCGGTAATGGTGATGATCGTGTTGTTGAACGACGCAAAGATGTGTGCAATGCCCCACTTCTCCTTCTCGTTTGCTGCCATCTCAGCTCACCCCCCCGGTTTTGGTGATGCGTGTCCGCTCAGGATGGGACGCATCGGTAAACGGCGACTTCCCATAGTAGGAGATCTCCGGCTCCTCCCCGCGGGTCACGCGATAGCCGGGGATGCTGACGCGCCTTCCGGCAATGGCGATGTGCCCGTGGGTGATGAGCTGCCGTGCCTGTTTGGGCGACCGTGCAAGCCCCTTACGGTATACCAGTGTCTGGAGCCGGCGTTCGAGATGCACCTGAACCTTGAGCGCGAGTATATTATCGATATCCGCGTCCGGGCCGAGCAGGCCGGCCCGTTGCAGGTGTCCGATCAGCTCGGCCTTCTTCGCGTCGAAGAGCGCCTGCTGGGTGCTGCCGGACATGAGGGCGAGCAGTCCACGGGCCGCCTTTCGGTATTTCCTCAGGTGGCTCTGCGCCTTCCAGACTTCGCGCTTGTTCCGGAGCCCGTACTCGATCACGAGCCGTGTCTCCTCCTCGATCCTCGTCTTCTCGAAGGGGCGCTTGGGGGTCTGGTAGGACTTATGGTTCTTTCCCGGGTATCCCATGGATCACACCGTCCCTTCCTTCTTCTTCTTCACGCCGACAGTCGCGCCGGTCCTGCCGGTCGACTTGGTACGCTGTCCGCGGACTTTCTGGCCGGTCTCGTGCCGGATGCCCTTGTAGCAGCGGATCTTCCGCATCATGTTGATGTCTTCGTCGCGGGCAAGTGCGACGTCCACCCCGACGAGGTGCCGGGTCTCGCCCGTGTAGAGATCCTTTGGCCGGTTGGCCATCCATGACGGGATGTTCGCGGTATATTTCTCAACTGTGGCGCGGAGCCGGTTGACTCCCCCTTCGTCAAGGCGGCCGAGCAGCGAGTACTCGTCCACCTTTGCCATGCGGGAGAGCACCGTGGAGGTATGCCTTCCCACGCCCGTGATGCCGGTCAGCGCGACCCTCACGGACTTCGTGCCGTCCAGATCGGTGGTGCCGATCCGTACAAAGTATTTTATCTCTTCGTTCTGAGCCATCCTATCCCCTCGATTGTGAGATTATCTCTTTTGAGCGCTGAGGGAGGGATTTGAACCCTCGAGTCCCAAGGGGACACAGGTTTAGCAAACCTGCGCCATACCAGGCTTGGCTACCTCAACAGAGGAATCTCGCATCTACTACAGACACTCGCAGCGGATACCGCTGCTCCATGAATGGTGCTTTATACTATGGTAAGGATGGGATAATAATGGTTACGGGGATTTTGGCTTTGCACCTAAACTTAATTCTGCACCTAAAGGCAATTATTGATGAAGATGGGTAAATGGATGGATGATACTCAAAGCGGGAAAAGGAGCATTGCAACAAACGCGGGGGCTTGACCGATTTATCAGGTTACAAATCAAAGAAGGGAACTGAGATGGTAAAAATAATATCCATAATCATGGGATGCGCAGCAATCGGATTTCTGGTTGCATTGATCTACATGATGCTTTTACTATATGATGCCGCAACCAACCAAAGCGCTCCTTTATCCTACGAGGTTGGAGTACTTTACGGTGCTTTCATTTTCCTCTTTTGTGCCATGCTTTCCGGTATCATCAGCAATGTTGAAGAATCACGGCCTCGGTAGAAAACCTGCATTTTCCGACATAAACAACTGACAACAAAAAGGAAAATGGGGAAAGCGACCATGCAACCAATCAAGGGGAAACCCCTTCGAACCCTATCAACTAAGATAGAAACACCCCCCCAACCCCCACAAGTCGAACTACCGTCACAGGCAGGCAGTTCTTTGTTGCTGTGGTGGAGTCCATGTCCGTTTATTTAACCCCCCCATTTTGACATCGTTTTTTAATTATTAA
>Ga0326727_10005293_pt1 | contig 37118 bp, 43 predicted proteins | sample MB2enrmetagenome_FD_207643 | JGI IMG/M metagenome (GOLD analysis project Ga0326727, IMG submission 207643) | Lab enriched peat soil microbial communities from McLean, Ithaca, NY, United States - MB29MY | ecosystem: Environmental > Terrestrial > Soil > Wetlands > Peat | place: USA: New York... | reverse complement strand
AACTCTGACATACGCCAATATGAAAGGCAGATCGGCCAGAAATGCTTCGCCTGCGAAGCCAAGGACTGTGAAGCAGTGAAGCATGCCACGCATTGGCATCTCTACCCACTGGGTTTCAGTAAGACGGCACTTGTTCCTCCAGCAGTGCGCTCTGGGCGGGCAGAATACGTCTCCGCACTTCGGGCACTTGGTCCCATACAGTTTCTTTTCGAGTAGTCCCTCAAAGAATTTTGAGACCAGTCCGTAACTGTGCTCGTACATTACGTCCCATGGTCGATTGATGAGCATGTACCTTGCTCTTTCGAGGTTGTCTGGTCTATTGCCCTTGTTCCCTTCGATGATTTTGTAGCCGACCACGTTCCACTTGCCAAGACGGCCCCATTCGTTCCATTTCTCGTCAGGTTTCTTCTCTTTGAGAACTTTGTCAGACTGCAATCTAGTCACCTCTCCATAATCATGACTGAGATCGCGGTTCCGGTCCCTGCATGGCTATGATTGAGTCCAACTTCCGCGCCTTTCACTTGGGTGGCATCGCTCTTGTGTTTCTTTCCAATCTCTTGTCTTAGTTGCCAGAAGAGTTCCACGGTTTGGCCGATTGCTGTGGAACCAACCGGGTGTCCGAATCCTTCCAGACCCCCGCTAGGGTTCACCGGTATCTCACCGTCCACGTATGTCTGTCCTTCCCTGATGAGCGTCTTGCCTTTCCCTCTTTTACAGAAGTCTAGGTCCTCGTAGGTTTGGAGTTCGCTCGAATCGTAGGCATCGTGTATCTCCACTACATCGATCTCCTTGAGAGGCTTCTTGATCCCCGCCATCTTGTACGCGGTTCTAGCTGCGAATTTGCAGGCTCCGAAGTTGGTCAGCTCAGGGTAGGGCTCTCTAGGTTTTAGGGCGTGCTTTGGGTAGGATCGTGCCTCGCTAGGGAACCTGCCGTGAAAGCCGGGGTTGTCAGGTCGGTCCCCAGGCCTCATCATGTCGCTTCCTAGACCGAGGCCTGTTACCCAGACAGGTGTGTCGGTAATCTTCTTCGCCATTTTCTGAGAGGCAAGCACAATTACGCTTGCTCCTTCGCTGAGAAGGCAGCAGTCAAGCACCTTCAGGGGCCATGCGATCAAGCGTGATGATAGGACATCATCAACAGTAATCTTCTTTCCTCCACATTCAATCGGCCACTGTGCGTAGGGGTTGTCGAGGCTGTAGTTACGATTCTTCACAGCAATCATTGCAAGATCCTCCTCTGTCTCGCCAAAGAGGTACATGTGGCGCGCTTCCATTGCTGCGTAGTACCCAGTATAGTAACCACCGACGGGAAAATCAAAATCGGTGTCGCTCGCCAGCGCTATGAATTCATTCGCTTTCGCCGATGGTACCTCTCCTTGCTTCTCGAAACCGCTCACCAAGCAGACTTCGGAGAGTCCAGATGCCACAATCGCCCACGCGGTCCTAATTGCGGTGCCAGGTCCTGCCCCTCCGTTTTCAACCCTGAAAACGGGTTTTGGTGTCAACCCAAGATAGTCGTGCGGAATCCATGAGAACGCAAGTTGTTGTTCGAAGTGATCGCTGAAGTAGGAACAGACATGGTTGTCAATGTCGCCAATCGACAGATTCGGTGTATCCGCAAGAGCCTCCTTCATGGCTTGGGCGACCATCTCCTCCTGGGTTTCATGTCTAGGTTTCTGATACCTAGAGATCCCACCTGCAACTACAGCTACTCTTCTCAAGAAACTTCACTTTGGTGGTGAGCCTGTCGTGCATAAAACAGTTCGTTTTTCCACTCTACATTGTTAAGATCGTTCAGCTTACTCCGTGGGTCATAGCGTGGCTCCGTCTCAGTCCCCGTACGTTGCGGAAACGCTGTTGCTTTCGCCCATAATGATGACCTCTTCACTAACAGGAATCTTCGCGGACAGACAAGTTGATTGCACCGTGATAACCGCCCCCGGCAAAGGTATTCTATCCGACTCTGGTTCCTTGTCGAACCATCTCTCGAACGCACGTGTGACAAAGTGTGCCGCCGAAAGGCCTTGATGGTCGTTTTGAGGATTTTGCTCCGCTCCTGAGGGACTTGGGTTCAACGCCGCGTAGTGGTAAGCCGCATGAAGCGCACACGCCGCGGCTGGGGCCTACTCTATGATAATGTATTGCGCTCGCTCCGCCAGGGAGTCTTACGTTCTTGCGTTTCACGTTTCGGTTACGAAGGGCTCGTCTTGGCAACTAGCTATCACTCATCCCAATTCCGAAAATTCTCATCAGTGGAAGGTTTACCGCGAAGGAGCAGAGTAGGTACCAGTAAAAGAACCTAAGAGAAGTGCCCATAATTGGAAGCGGGAAAGGCGCAAATGCGACCGTGTTGGCACCGAGCACAGCGTTTAGCAAATACCATATCAGAAGAAAAGGAACGAACGTCACGGCGGTAACTTTCATTTGTTCCATGCTTGCTCGAGACTGCTGTTTCATCATGGCTTGGCTTTTCTTCATGAGCTTTGATGTTGTCTGCTCGTCCTTCGCTTTCTTTGCCGCGTTCAACTCTTTCTGCCAAGCTTGCACCTCCTTCATGGTTGACCTAACCATGTCGTAATCCACCAGTACTTTGGCTGCGGTAGACGAAATCAGGGCCATGCAAGCGGCTACTCCGATCGTAAACAGGGTGGAGAGTGGAATTTGAGGAGGGTTGCCGATATAGGGCGCCAGGGCTCCTTTGACCCACGCAACAATTGGAGTAGTAATGAAGCCTAAGCCGAAGGGGGCGCTTGAGTTTGTGGTCGTTGTGGTCGTGCTATTTGTCGTCGTGCCTTGATAAATGTGAATTGCGCCCGAAGGTAGCGTGGGAGCCTGCTGAGCCGCTGACGGCTGCACTAGAAAGAACGCAACTGCGACAGCGATGAGAACCGCTAAGACAATGATTGCTGGTCTGGTTGAAGATTTCAAGATTAGGCCCCAACTAATTTGCGGACGGCTTCGAACAACTCCTGCGCTGCTTGCTTCTGCTTACCTGCATCATTTCTTATAACCTTAACAGGGGCCCCCGTCGCAACCGCAGAGGCTGCTGCAGTAGCTCTCGACCATTGCAAGTCGAATAAAATATCCTCAACTAATGCTTGCTCCCGCTTCCGATCGGTGTCAACCTTTCGTCTCCCCGCAATCTGTTCGGGGTCCGCTTCAATGAGCACGAACAGTCGCGGGCCAAGTCTTTGAAGTACGTTCTGGGGGAGGCCTGCCCACATGCCTACGTTTGTCCTAACGAACATGTGGGTGTCGACCACAATCGTCCCTTGTCCGGCTCGGTTTGATATTTCATTGGCTGCGAGGTCCTGAACTTTCCGCTGAGTTTCGATGCCTTGCTCTCTCATCTTGTCCCTGTTCATCTCTTTGCCAAGCTCGCGCATTATCTCATTCATGATTGTTCCGAAGTTCATGACCGTTAAGTTTACTCTATTTTGCTTCGCTAAGTCTTGTAACTCGTTGAGTACGGTGGTTTTCCCTACGCCGGGAATACCGGTCACTACGACCGTCCGTGACAGCGCCTATTCACCCAAGAACCCTCTCGCGGCTGGGTACAGTTCTGTAATCCTCTCTTGCACGAAGATCTGGTAGTATTGCTCTATGATTCCCACCGTCAGTAGGATGCCTGTCCCCGAACCGAATGCTCCCAGGAAGTTCGCTACTCCAGCGATGATGCCGATCAGGATAGCACCTAGAATTGTAACGATTGGTATGTACCTGTCTAGGACCTGTCTTATTGGGACTTCAGATCGTCTGAACCCTTCGATCTGCATCCCTGAATCCAGCAGCTGCCTGGCAACGGTGCGGGAATCCATGCCTCCAACCTCTACCCATGTCACTGCGAAGAATACACAGCCCATGGTTAACAGAGCCAGGTACACCAAGGCTCTTAACGGGTCGGCAATCGTGAGTTGGAGGCTCTGGGGGGGAACCACGTAGTAGACGAGGCCTCCCGATGGTTGGTATTGAGTTCCTTGAACGGTGAATGTGCCAACCAAGTTTAACCAGAAGTTGGCGTTGAGGTTGTTATACCTCTGCCAGATCAGCTGCGAGATAAAGTAAATGTTACCAAAGAGGGCGGCGGCGAAGATTACTGGAATGTTTGAAACATAGAACAGTTTCAAGGGGAATTTTCCACGGAAGCCACGGTACCTCGCATATGAGACGGGGATTTCAACCCGCATGCCGTTGAAGTAGATTATGATCGCGAAGACACCTAGCGTGGTAAGGAACGCAGTCATATCTGGAAGTCCTCCGGTGCGCGCAAGGACGCTCCGTACACCGGCCAGGCCACCACCGACTCCCTGAGCGAAAGCGATTAATGCGCCTAAGTATTTGCCGTCTGTCATTGGACCCATCGGTGCCACTGAATCCCACCAAATTGTGGAGGCTACACCGGCAGCGATGAAGAGACTGATTCCGCTTCCCAGCCCCCAGCCTTTCTGCAGGAGCTCATCAAGCAACAGTACAATAAGTCCTGCCGCGACTAGTTGAAGCATGATCACGATTTCAGTAGTCACGGGGATGGAGCCATAGGTCCCACCGAGTATGTAAGCTGAAGCTTCAAAAACTGTCATTACGACTGAGAGGATCTTGCTCGCGCTGGTGAATAGCGATCGGTCCTCGGGGTTGCTCATGTCAATGTTTACCATCTTCGAACCTGCCAAGACTTGCAGAATCAAACCGGCGGTGACTATAGGCCCGATTCCAAGCTCCATAAGCGTGCCGCGGTTCGAAGCGAAGATTACCCTAAGCGAGCCTAGAGGATCGTTCAGCCCCGCGTTGCCGATTCCGTAGAGAGGGGTTTGCGACATTACGAAGTAGATAAGGAGCGCCATAGCGGTCCAGAAAATCTTCTCATTAAACGCAACTTTCCTATCCGGCGCTTTAATATCAGGAAAGAACCGAGCAATCGGCTTGAAGAGCTCGATAAAACGGACCATTCAGATTCACTTGGCGACAACAGCGGTAACTAGTTCTCCGCCTGCTTCTTTCAGCTTCTTCGCGGCACCTTCAGAACACTCATCCACCTTTACTTGAATAGGTCGCGAGATGGAACCCGACCCAAGCAGTTTCCTGAAACCAAGCTCCTTCAAATCCACCACAACCTTCTCCCCCGTTAACTGAGCCTTCTTCTCAGCAACAAGTTTGTCAACCAAGCCTGACAATTGCCATAAGTCAATGGTCCGCCCGGGATCCTTGCTTGCGGAAACTGGAGTGAAGCCTTTCTTCCCCTTGTAATGCATATGCGCAAATTCCCCGGTCCTGATCAGGCGTGACCTCTTGTGTCTGTATCTTCCAGATTGGCCACTTCCACCTTGCATCCCGGTACCCCTATGCTGGCCCGACGTACCCCAACCGTGAGTACGTGAACCCCTCAGATGGCGATTTTTCCTCAACCTTGTGGCCAATTGAATAAGCCTTCACTTTATCGTCTGTTGAATCACGCGAGGTTCGGGAGTGCCTAAGATAAATGTTTCAGTCACGCCAAAGTGACGGAAACGAACCGAAGTTCGATTCTTCCAAGCCCACATAAGCGGATAATGGGCCTTCGCGAGGTGAAGAGCGTTGACTGAAGCCTCCAAGGAAGACCTAGCGACATTCCTAGCGATTCCCGAGATCAAGCTATGGCATGACGGCGTAGCGCCTGAACTCAAGCCAAGCACCCGGAACTTATACACGATCTACCTGATGCGGTACTTCGGGAAAGACAATCCCGCCACATTCCTGAAGAACGCTCAAGAGAACCCGCGGCAAGCGGCCCTAGAAGTCAAAGGCAGACTTGGAGAACTCTACCGCCATTCCATGAACGGAGCACACCAGACGAAATACGCGCTTCGAAGCCTAGTCCAATTCCATGAAATCAACCTAACCATCAACGGGAAGATCAAGATTCGACGCACGAGGCAGAAGCCGGAACTAACGTGGGAGAACGCCGACAAGATCATTCAGGAAACCGATGAACCATACCGAAGCATTTTCAGTTTCATGAAGTGGTCGGGATTGGGTGAGGATGAGTTCATGGAAATCCAAGGCTCCTCAGAAATCCAACGCAGAATAGAGGAACAACGGAACAACGATAAGCGATACATCAAAATCCGGCTTAGCCCGAGAAAGAGCAACTTACATGATTTCTTCACATTAGCTCCGAAACAGTACGTTCCAGAATTTCCATTGTACACCAAGAGCTATTCGGGCAGAGGACGAAACTTAATCGACCCACATGACTTGCAGAATGTTTGGCGAAGAGCAGCAAAGAAAACAGCACTCTGGCATGAAGGCCTAGGCCACATCAACTGCGAAGCGTCTTCAAGAGTCAATGCGGAAAATCCGAAGTTACACCCAGTGTTTCCGAGTTCTGCATGGGGCATGGCGGCGGCGACCGGTACGGCTACGCGCGGGAAACCTTGAACGAAGAATACATGGAGAAACAGTTAAGCAAATTCTGGGATCATAGCGGGCCCACATCCGCTGAACAAGTCACCAGTCTTAGAGCGGAGAACGAAGATTTGCGATCTTAGCCATTTTCGGTGCTGGGGCCTCCTACGATTCTGTGCCGTACGTCATCTGGGCACACTCAAATTACCACAGATCATCAGTGAAATCACTGGTATGAGAAGATTCGGGACGTGCTTCCAACGAGTTGCGCAGTAGAGAAAACGCTATCGATACGAAAAGCGAAGCAGAGTGTTCTAGCTTGGTGGCACGGATCTGATGATGCTTACTGTCTTTGAAGACCAGCCCCGTTTTGTGAAATAATCTTCGGTCAGTTTCCCCGGAAACTTCATGGCATTTTTGACGGCGAGATGAGCAGTCACGGATGGATCCGATCACGGAGCGCAAAACTAACGTATATCGCCAGATGTCAGGAAGTCCTGACTTGGAATATTCAGCTAGATTGACCTATGCCGAAGAAAATTCGAGAGGTAGTTCTTCCAGTATCTCACAGCGGCAGATGGTTACTTAGTCCTGATCTTTTCCGAGCATATGATCGTGTTTGGATGCATCCAAAGGATGCCGAAACAATTGAATCGGAAACTAACTTGAGCACGTATAACGCATGGGAGGCTGAGAACCTCGATACGATCTCCGATTACCGAGACGTATTGAATATCGAGAAGCATCCCGCTCATGTCGAGCCATCAGAAAATGATGTGGAGAATGTTGCGAACGATCTCCTCGAGTTGGACAAAACCCTGAAACCATGCCCCGGCTCGTTGAATCTAGCCAACCTGAAGGATGCCGTAATTCATGCCCATCAATGGTGGATTGATTATAACCGAGACAAATTGGTGATCCTGCGAAAAGACGAAGATTATGCCCGAAAGCTGCGATCTGAACTGCTGCCAAACTGGCAAAATAGAATCAAAAGAATGTCAGAGTGTCAACCTAAGGAATTTCCAAAACTAGCTGAGAAAGACCCTGAGATACGCAGCACGTATACACGTCTAATTGCCGCTACTCTTCGGATGGTACATGGAGCTGACAAGGGAATCGACGTTTTCGATCACATGCTACTCGAGTACCTCCCAATGATCACATTCTACGAGCGGTCCCGCTTGGCTAGGGAAGGGCGATTGGAAGCCTCTGATAGGGTTCAACCACTCGCACGCTGGTCTAAGATGAGGAAAGGCACAGGAACTAGATTCGACGATTTGGAAACATTCATGCAACGAGTAAGATACGCTGACTCGGATATAACCCAACTCAAACACGAATTGACGAATCTTGATGAACTATTGGCCGAGATCAGAACTCCTCTGCCGGTCGAGACCCAATGGATTGAGGACTGGTGCGAGCGGGCAAGCGGTGTGCTTGAGCGTAGCGAGAGATCAGTCCGGGCGATTGACTATGGCACGTGGGTGGTAGCCCTTCTGGGTTTCTTTGGAGAATTGACGAGAATAGCAGCCAATGTCGGCATGGTCTCGCATGTAGTCGAGTTGATATCTAGTGCTCCATTTGTCGAACATCGATTCAAGCCGTCACTGAGTAGGTTGGTGTTGGCTGCCCATGGAATGCCGGGTTCCTCAGGGCGTTACGTAGCACTCGCTTCAGACTCTTTGAAAAGCTTGAAGAGCGTCACTCGGAAACGACTCTTCATCTTGAGGAGAGTACCAAGCGACTCTATCGAGAACCATTTCTTGCCGTATCTAAATCGGCTAGAAGGATCGGAGCGAAGCAGCAAAGTTGTCCCATAGTTTGAATGGAATCTGGACGTGTTCAAATACGAGCAGCGACGGTTGGATTAAGTAGTTAGGCCTATTTCGGGCGGGAATCTGCCAGAGTCAATAAACCGTCGTCGTAAATGGTGTGTGTATTCAAAGGTGCGCACAACAACACAAGCAATTCATGTCAAACCGACACACTCTTGAATTCGCTCAGCACATTCAACTTGAAGTAACATGATCGGCTTAGGTGTAGATACAATCTTCTTCTTGGGCGCTGGCGCTTCGGTCAAAGCGGGGGTTCCAGATACATTCGGTCTTGTCGAGACTTTCAAAGCTCACGTTAGCGATCAGGCAGAGACTTCCCAAGCGTTGACTAAGATACTGGAAATCCTTGAGGATTGGAAACGAACGAATGATGAGGGCGGTCAGAGAGTAGACATCGAGTTACTTCTTGAGACATTGGAACGACTCGATCGAAAAGACAAAGATATCCTTCTGAAATTCTACGAGGTGGCTAGGTACAAACTATCAGGTTACTCTGAAAAGCGACCGATCATTACACAGCTGAAGGACTTTGTGAAGGCCGAAGGCATTGTTCCGAGTGAGAATATCTCATACCTCGAACACTTTCTCGGATTTGTGACAGACTACAAACCATTAGACATCTTCTCGGTCAATTACGATATATCTGTGGAACAATTCTGCAACACCTTCAAGACCAGTTATACAGACGGTTTTGATAACAAATGGAACCCAAAACTCTTTGAAGAAAACCGTTTTGACATTAGACTTTACAAACTTCATGGCTCGATAATGTGGTACAGAACCGACCGAGGAGATTACGTCAAAATACCTACACTAAGTAGACATTCAGAAACAGAGCTCATAACAGGCGAAAGGGCAGACACCCTGATGCTCTATCCAATGAGAAAGTGGGAGTATGCTGAACCACTTCTGGAACTTCTCTTGGTGTTGAAGAGGAGATTAGAAAACGCAGGTTTCGTAATAGTAGTTGGCTACTCATTCCGAGACGATCACATTAGGAACATTTTCTGGGATGCAGCGATAAGGAATCCCAAGTTAAACATCATTTTGATTTCGCCCAGTGCTCATAGGATCTATAAAGGGCGTCTAATGACATACGAAGCCACCGAACACCAGAATGCAACGAAGATCCCTTCGGCCTTGAAAGGTCGAGTAGTTTGTCTCCCATACAAATTTGAGGACGTGTTCTCCGAGCTAAGAAAACACTACGCGTATCGCCTGAGAGAAGGACTCAATCTCGAAAGCGCAGAGTCGCGGAAGGAGATTCGGGGGGAAGAGACAAACTGGACTCAGATACTCAAAGCCTACGTTGACTGCAACCATATGGAGAAAGTACAGGACATTGAAACGAAAATAGACATGTCTGCATTCTTCACAGTCAACCCTACAATGATGGTAGACCTTACAGTGGGGGCAGTCGTCAACTATTCCTCGTTGGAGGACTATGAGCAGGCGCGACGCTGGTACGATCGGATGCGTAAATTGATCTTATACAATCCATTGAATGTAGAAATAACGCAGTCAGTTCGCGAATTAGGCGTGAGGGCGGGTTTCAAGATCGGTGGGAACAGTTACTTAACATTCAAGCAGGTCTACGATAACACTCGACACGCCTTCAAAGACTTCGACTTCAAGAAATCGATCATGCCTCTGGACAGATTAGCGGAAGTCGGATCTCAGTTTGAAGCATTGCAACGATTGAATCGATATCTTACGTCATGGAGTGAGCAACAGGATGGCTACCTTACAGCCTCCAAATACATAGAAAAACGACGGCAACATCACGCCAATGACATCGACGAGTTTGGAGATCGTCTGCGGGAATACACTGAAAGACTGGCTCTACCGGGGCGAGATCAAGCAGCTGAAATTCAAACACTGATGTTGGATGTTGCCAAGAGAATAGAGATTAAAGAGATTCAGAATGTGTTCGATGTCGATCGTTGATAAGAGATAGAAACTCGTTTCAGTGTGGGCAGTGATATCAATGGTGCGCGCACAGGCACACTTTTCAAAACGAACGACGACGCTTCGAATTACGATGCTCACACTAAATTAAATTACAACCGATGCGCCAGCGAAAAGTATAGACCCATCTAGCCTCTGCCAATATGTGTGGGCCTTGTTGAGCAGCGTCAACAACTACGTCTTGCTTGATGCCTCCATTCTACTAAGGCACGCTAGATTTCACCTTCGTCAAGGAAAAGTATCTAGGCTCGACCGACGGCTAGCTATTCATCACGCTCATCAAGCTGTCGAACTGACCCTGAAAGCAAGAGTTGAACAGCTGCACGGGCATTGGGATACTTTCCCCTTGGCTTTGAACTGGTTGAACCAACAAATGATGGCAATTCCCTATGAAAGAGAACTTATTGAATTGAATAAAGCAAGAAATCTTGTACAGCATTCTGACATGATACCCGACGAAAGAGATGCATATCGATTAGTCACTGCTGCTGAGAATTTCATGAAGGACTTTTGCTCGAAGGTTTTCGGATTGGACTTCAGCCAATTGTCGCTCGTACAATTCATTTCTGACGTCGGTATACGAACAATGATGACAGGAGCTCAGCTAGCGATCGAAAATCAGGATTTCGATGAAGCTGTAGGATTTTCGGAGCTAGCCATCGAGACGGCGAAACGCACTCTTATCAACAGATTTCGGCCCTATCGGGCCTCGCCGCTCTCAGTTGACGAAGAAAGCACAGCAGATAAACTTGGGCTACCAAGTCTACCCGAATCGATTGAGAAAATTTGGGAGAGCATTAACTATCTCCTGGATCTTGTGCTCTCAGCGCCCTTTGCGACCGATTTGCAACGCCTGCATGAGATAACTCACTCTACCTTCTATGTCGAGAATGGAGAAGTGGTGAGAGCCGGAACGCTGGCAGAATTTGTCCGTCCGCCAGTACAGAATTCGCCCACAGGCGATGAAGCAGAGTTTGCGCTTGAACTAGCAACAGAATACATATTGTGGGTCGAACAGAATTTTGGTCTTAAAGAACCACAGCTGTGATTATTGGAGAACTTGCGCAGACCCATCTCGACTAAGACAAGAAAACTTCTATGCTCGTGCTCGTCTAGCAATTATCGAGATACACACACTTGCTGAACGAACTAAGATAGCTCAGTTCGACCGCCGCGGCATTGATGGGAAACAAATCCTACCCGTCATTTTGTTGTGGAGAATCACCAAGGACAGCGAGACCAAACCTACAATAGACAATCTGCGATTCGTTGACTCAGGTAATTGCCTACGTTTGTGAGAGGACGGCTGTACCGACGTTCAGAGATTCATTGTAAGTACGGCGGACAGGAACAAGGAGGCATCAGCACGCCCGTCGGTCACCCCCTGATTTTGCTGTTCACTGGAAAGAGCGGAGAGCAATACGGTTAGCACGATGGTTGGCAATCTGATGGTTCTTTCAGTTACACCGGAGAGGGCCAGATTGGTGACATGCGTTTCAAAGGTGGCAACACGGCAATTCGCGACCACGCTGAAAACGGAAAAGACCTTCACCTATTCCAGATTGAGAACAACCTAGTACGCTACATTGGCCAAATGATCTACGCTGGTTACGAGTTAGTCCCAGATGTGCCTGACAAGAACGAGGAACCCCGCTCGGTGATCGTCTTCCGTTTGCTGCCGCTAGAGTCTGTAGAAGAAATGAGGGAATCGAAGACGGGCGGAATAAATTCGAGTGGCAAGGAGATTCCTGAAAATTGGTACTGGGCAGAATCCATGGATACTCTTCGTAAAGCCGCTATGGAGGCCCCAATCCAATCGCGAGACGCAACGAGAGCGAGTAGAAATGTGTACCACAGAAGTGAAACGGTTCGCGTCTATGTCTTAAGACGTTCAAATGGGGTGTGTGAGGGATGCGGCAATCCGGCGCCGTTCAAGACCAAGGAGATGCGCCCCTACCTGGAACCGCATCATACTAGACGATTATCCGATGATGGCCCTGACCATCCAGAATGGGTCGTTGCCGTCTGTCCGACCTGCCATCGCCGAGCCCATCACGCCCACGACTCAGAAGAATACAACGAGTTCTTGAAAAAACGAGCGAGCATACTGGAAAAAGAGATGTAAGAGAGCGTGTAGGCCCTCCGCATGAACGGCTTGTTCCTGTGGCACAGTAGTAGCTGCCATCCATAATCTTAGGATGAGCGAAGGAACGGTGTCGACTACCCGTTGGTGAACTAGGCGATGTGCTGATTCATTTCGTGGGTTTCGGTTGTCCGTGTGGAAATTGCGGAGAGCGCATTGATGAAGATTACGTCAGATTTTTCTTTAGTTAAATTGTGACGCTACTCAAATAGGCAGAAAGAATCTCTTCAACACCTATGCCTAAGAAGAGGACAAATATTCGGAAGGTAAGCCGCGAACAGTCTCAACTGATGGATGCTGCCCAAAAGCGTCTAGTTATGATGCGTGGGATAGTAATTCATTCAATGACAGAAATCGAATCTTTGATTGACGACCTTATACTAGATACAGTCGTTCGTAAAGAGGCGCAAGAATTTTTTCTTGAAGTATTGGCTTGGCCAGAACTGACGATGTCCTTGAAAACTCGATTGGTAGAGAATATGCCGGTTCGCGACGAATTCAAGCTGATTCGAAAGCATGTATGTAAGCAAATCAGGGATTTGGCGGCTACTAGAAACAAATTCGCGCATAGGTTGAGTCTGATGATGATGGACACCAAGAAGCGTGAGGTTACCGTATCTCTGATAGTGAAAAAAGATGATCTGATGGAGATAAGCGAGCAGACGCTTACAGATTTCGCGTACAAGTGCGCTGCAACGGAAAGGATGCTAACGAGGTTAATCTACGGACAAAAAGGTCTAAAGTTCCCAGCCAAGGAAAAGAGAATCTGGCTAACGCCTGAAATGGCCTCTAAGATCGACCCGTTTGAATAGGCTGCGCATTACTGCTTATCGCGTTCATGATCGTCGGGGACTTGAACAATTGAGTCTCGGATAGCTCCGTCTTTCCTGCGATCCTTGCCTATTGGATAGATTCTTCTTTGTTCTGGATTCTGTTGAGTTCATTCCATAAGTATTGCAGGGTTCTACAATCAGCTCCGAAAATGCAAGTAGGCACCTGATCCAGATCCTTCCGAAATGGCGTTCTGTAGTTAGGCCCAATTCAAGTACAACACTTAGGTTGCGTCAACTCATACTCGAAAGGCCTCGGGTAGATAGTTGCCTTTCTCGTCGAATAATTTGCAGCGCCATTGACCAAAGTGATTGACCAATTCGTTCATAATGCCGGACGCTATGTAACTGAACCTTGATTCGAGGACAGTCAACGAAAGTTCTCGTTCGACATAGACATCGCCTGGGACTGCGATTGCTCCGAGTTTTAAGTTCCTTGAACTTCGAATGCTTCCGATGACTCTAACATCGCCGAAGTAATTGTATCGTGAATAAACCATAGTCGCGAACTGCAGGGTGTGAAGTAATTTTAGAGCAAATGTCACATAGGCAAATTCAATCGGGTCGTCCTTTGGCTGTGCGAAAGCAGCCAATTCCCGTTCATACTCAACGCACCCGTTCCGATGCAGCTGAAGGTATTGCACGAAGTTAGTTAATTCGCAGATTACTCCTTTCGCTGAAGGTCGGGGCAAACTGCCAAGGTAGCCATTTTTGGGGGCGTAGCTATAACCGGATGGTTGTGGGTCAATCTTGTTTGGGTCAAGCCATGAGAGAGACTTTTCATCTGAGGTATCGAGCAGCATTATGTTGAGATTTGTAGGAATCACGGCGATTTGACCGAGAACGCTGCAGTTTTCAGACGCGCTGTTTTTCCGGAGAATTTGTTTTGCTAGGTAATCGTCAACCTGGCGCGAGACAGAAAATCGTTGAATGTACGCGTCACTTACTTCGCGTTCTTCCATCTCAACAGACTCAAATTCGAATCTTCTGTAGTACTTTCGCGTGCGTAGGTTCATGTGGGGCTTTAGCGCACTATCTGGAACCTGCAAGACTAAAACGCATCTACCAGTAGTTTCGTGGGCAATTTGATTGAACTTCGTTTGCAAACGCGGAGAAATGTTACTCAACAACAATTGTTCCATTCGTTCTTTGTTTACAATCGCCGTTTCAATCCCAGGTACGCCTATAGGTGTACCTCCGCGGCCGGACTCCTCGACGCCGAACACAATGAACCCTCCTCGGCTGTTCGCGAACGCGGTTACATGACGAATGAGTGAATCATCGTCGACTAAACCAGTCTTGTAATCAAGGAGGTCGCTCTCCGGGATTGCGTCTTCCTTCATTTTCTTGATATCATCGAAGACCCAGACGTCCAATGGTTTCGCAAGGCTCATTCTAACTCCCCCTGGGAACTACCTTCTGTTACAGCTGATTTAAGCGCTTGAGATTTGGGCGAAGCAAGGCAAGCCGCAAAGTTTCAGCAGAGCATTTGCAAAGCACCGGGTTCAAACAATACTTCCGAGCATTGGAGTCACGACTCTAGGCGAAGGTGGCACCTTCAGGCTCTGGGTATTGTGAGAATCAAAACGTCCGACATAGGTCTCTAATACAATTTGGTTTACGAGCCAACTTAACGCTCACTGATGTAGCTCGTATCCACGTCCAATTTTGAAGGTGCCATGACTGATTGGAAAGACCGATTAGCGTCCGGTGTACTGATTATCGGTACGGGTGTATGAAAATGAAGCAGTTTAGAGCACACGGAAAGACCGGAGATAAATGTTTTCGGCATCATGGGGTTAGCACGATCTTACCACAATCTCCTGAACCAACTAGTTTCATTGCTTCATCGAGTTGGTTGAGGGGCATTCGGTGGGTTATCAACGGCCGCAGGTCAACCTTTCCAGACTTTACGAGCGCCTCGAGTTTGTACCAAGTCTTGAAGATTTCGCGCCCCACGATGCCTCGAACATGAGCTTCTTTGAAGATTAGATCATCACCAATGTTCAACTTCACCTCTCTCGATGGGAGTCCAAATAGTATGACGGTCCCACCATTACGGACTGCGCGAAATGCATCTCTAATGGCCGCGTCGTTCCCTGACATCTCTAGAACTACTCCTGCGCCGCGTCCTTCGGTATCTGCATGAATCTCCGCAACTGCGTCTTGCTCTTTGGAGTTGATGGTCTTTGAGGCTCCCATCCTAGTAGCAAGCTTCAACCTATACTCGTTAATGTCAACCGCCGTAACTGAAAGGGCGCCTGAAACACTCGTGAGGGCTACCGCCGAGAGGCCTACGGGGCCGCAACCGAAAATTGTTACGTCATTTCCCGCGATGTCAGCCGCAAAGGCTGCATGCACAGCGTTTCCCAAGGGTTCCAGAATTGATGCGGTTTCGGTTGGAATCTCGCTTGGAATTGGCCACGCGTTTTGTTCGGGGATTTTGACGTACTCAGCAAACGATCCGTCGACATCAACGCCTATAATCCGAAGTCTCTCACATATGTGTGCGTTACCAGTTCGACACTGGTAACACGTGCCGCATGCGATGTGGCTCTCCGCAGCGACCATATCCCCTACTCTTCGCGAGGTCACGTCGGGTCCGACTTCCACGACTTCACCTGCGAATTCATGCCCGACGATGCGTGGAGGCTTTATGTGCGCTTGCGCCCACTCGTCCCACCTGTAGATGTGGTAATCCGTCCCACAAACTGAGGTCACTTTCACTTTCACGAGGACCTCACGATAGCCCGGCCTAGGTTGATCGGCTTGGATTTCCTTTAAACCGGGTTCGGGTCGAATTTTCGCGAATGCCTTCACAATCGGTTCGTCGTTCTAACGCAGCGTTCAACCTTTATGTTTTGCTTGCAGGTTCTACGGGCAAACCTATTTTGGCAACTTCGTGGAAGTGGCACAGCGGATGAGAGCTTATGGCACAGTTCTCAAGCGTCAAGAGAGATCCGCGTTCCTTTCTTCGAGAAGAGTACGATAAGTTGGTGTCGCAGGATCTTGATTGGCGAATACGCATCTTGGCAAGTAGCAACGGCCCCTGGACAGTAGTATCAGGTAAGAAGGCTCTGATGCTGTGTTCGAACAATTACCTTAACTTAACAAACCATCCGAAAGTGAAGAAAGCTGCTCTGGAGGCCATTGAGAAATTCGGAGCCGGCTCCGGTTCTGTTCGGCCGATTGCTGGAACAATGCAAGCACACGTTGAACTTGAAGAGGCCCTAGCTAAGTACAAGGGCACTGAAGCATCCCTTGCGTATTCGACTGGGTTTGCGGCTAACGCGGGCTTGATCCCCCAACTTGCCGGGGAGGGCGATTTGATAATTAGTGACGAACTCAATCATGGGAGCATAATCGACGGCGTGCGTCTGAGTCGCGCTGAAAGAACCGTCTTCAAGCACCGCGACGCGGAGGATCTTGGACGTGTACTGAATGATGCTGAGAAGAAGAATTACAAACATATCCTGATCGTTACTGACGGCGTGTTCAGCATGGACGGAGATATAGCACCGGCCGACGAGATCGCTAAGCTAGCAGCGCAACACGGTGCAATGACGTACATAGACGACGCCCATGGGGACGGAGTTCTCGGGGACGCTGGGCGAGGAATTACTTCGCACTTCCATATCGAGGGAAAGGTAGACGTAGAGATGGGTACTTTCTCGAAAGCGTTCGGCGTCGTGGGTGGTTACATCGCCGGTTCTCGTGACCTAGTAAACTATGCACTGAACAAGTCGAGAACTTGGCTGCTCAGTGCGTCTCACCCGGCGAGTGTTGTTGCGTCATGCAAAGCGAGCATCGAGGTCGTTGAGCACGAGCCTGAACATTTGAAGAGGCTTTGGGAGAATACACGTTACTTCAAGGCTGGTTTGCGTAAATTGGGTTTTGATACCGGTGCTAGCGAGACCCCGATTACTCCTGTTATTGTCGGTCAGAGTTCGACTGCGCGTAAGATGAGTGACATGTTATTCGATGAAAACGTTTTTGCGCTGCCAATCGTGTTTCCTATGGTCGCTCGCGATAAGGCAAGGATACGGACGATAATGAACGCTGGGCATTCGCAAGCTGACCTGGATTTCGCACTCCAAGCGTTTGAGAAGACCGGTAAAGCGCTTGGCGTAATCTAGGTTGCTTATGCGACCCAGTCTTTCGGGGTGACGATTCCGTAGGTGCTGCGGAGCGCCTCGTACACTGCGAAAGCCATTGAGCCCAACGTGCTCGTTGATCCGAAGCTTCTTGTCCAGCAGTCCTTGACGCCGGCTAATGTGAGAATGATCTTCGGTGTTTCTCCACCCACGAGGCCCAGCCCCCTAGGTCCAGGTAGAACTTCGATTCCTACGCTACCACACTTGCCCCTGACTTTGAATGGGATCGAGTGAGCTTGGCCGCAACCACACTCCCAACTCCCGCATCCACGCCGTATTGGGACGACACCTAACTTGGCGGCTAGAGTCGCCTTGTCAATCGCACTCCGCACCTGTCTAGCCTTACCTTGGCCAACACCAAGGAAACCAGTACCGTTCCCAACTGCGACCACTGCTTTGAATCTTGACTTCTCGCCTGCGTCAGTTTGTTTCTGTACGAACCCTATGCCGAGAACTTCCTGCCTTAAGCCTGGCAGGAGTACGTCGACTATCTCGGGTTCCTTTATCTTCAGTCCCTGCGTGAAGATATCCTCGAGCGAGACTATTTCTCCGCTCTGGACCATTCTGCCGACTTTGGTCTTGGGAACCCAGCCAGCCTCAGCTCTCTGGGTTTGCGCGGTCTGCATCTTATCGTCTCCTCGACAACTTGTGCGTGTCTATGTATTCATCCAAATGTGCCCCACTCCTGAAGGTTCCGCCCTTCGCCATGAGCGATAGCTTCCTGTAAACCTGTGTGGTTATGAACCGTTTGTCACGCAATGTCCTGAGTCTGCTTCTAATCGACCTTATTCGAGCCACCCATCGCCTCTTTCGGTGGGTAGCGCTTCCCTTGATGCTGCCTGGGCCTTTGTGACGCCCAGCCAACAGTTCCTTTCGCCTTGCCCGTTTTCTTCCTCGACTGATTCCGATTTGTGGAACTTTCTTGATGCTACCCTCGTGAATGAGTTTCCGGATTTCCTCGCGGGTTATTGCTGATGATACTTTATCGGTGTCCTCTGGGTCAACCCAGACTCTAGTGGTGCCGACCTTTAGGAGTTCAGCCGCCAATCGCTTCTGGCTTACGACGCTCATTCCTTATCCCTCTTCTTTCCACTCTTGGCAGTGCGGCGTTTCTTAGATCCTTTCTTAGCGGGTTTTTCTGCTCCTTTCGTGTCTGATTTTGGTGCGGATTCTTCAGTCGCTTCTGTTGTAGTTTCGGTAGCCGATTCGGCTGGAGCTCCGGTTTCAACGGTGGGTGCCGTGGGTTCCGTGACTGTTTCGGGGACGATTTCGGCTGGTTTCTTCAGCCCTGGGTTTAGAATCCTGATGTTAGCTTTCTTTGCATCTTCCAGAATCTGTACTCGCTTGTTTTCTCCTACGGTATGAGCTATTCTTGCGGCCTGAGTCTTTGAATCAATTCCCTCTAGGTCTTTTGGTCGCCATACCATGACTTCTTTGAGGCCTGAGGGGTGTCTGCCGCGTGTTGCCTTCGGTCTCGAGTACCCTATCTTTACTACGGGCGGCCATCCTTCTTTGCTGCGTCTGACTCTGCTTGTCTTGCCCTTCGGGCTCCGCCATGCTTCTTTAACTCTCTTGTATCGCCAACTCTCTTCCCGAACGAAGCGGGGTCTTCTGTATGACATTTACGTGCCTTCCTTCTTCTCGAAGACGTATATCCCGTCTAGGAATACACGCTGGTCCTTGTCAGGTATCCTAGTTCCGTCTTGAATGTTCGCGGCGGTTTGACTAACATCGCTGAGGCTGTTTCCTTGAACGTGTATTTCGTCGCCCACGACTTTCACCTTGGCGTTTCCAATGATTTTAGCGACACGCGGAGTCTTCTCGCCCGTGAAGTTGTCTATTGTGAGTTTCTTTTCCTTCTCGATTACCTTAACCGTCACCGGGAAGTGTGCGTAAACAATCTTGAGTTTGTAAGTAAAGCCCGATGTCACGCCGCGGATCATATTGCGAACGTGCGCTAGGGCCGTCCCAACTAGTGCGACTTCACGTTTTCTAGCCCATGGTGCATAGATTCTTAGTGTTTGATCCTTTAAGGCAAATTGAACGGGTAGGTGTGCGAAGTCTTCTTCCAGCGTTCCTCTCGGTCCAGTAGCTTTGATTCTCCGTCCCTCGACGCTGAGTTGAACTCCTTCAGGGATCGGGAGGTTCCTTTCTGCTAATTCGACGCGGGCCATGCTTTCCCAACCTACATGTACTTCTTGAATCCTAGGGCAGGCGCTAGTTCCCGAAAGCATTGTCGGCAGAGGTAAAGGTCGTACTTTCGGATGACGGGTCCGTATTGGCCGCATCGTCTACATGGCCTGCTGCCCTTTCCGTACTTCCGAACTTTCTTCGGCTTTATTTTGGCCACTCTACCTAGGCCTCCCTAATTTGTACCCCAAAGTTTTCTGTGACGAATTTGATCGCGTCATCTCGGCTTACCCTATGCGACTTGCCAATCCGGGAAGGCCTGATCCTCCTTCTCTTAACCCGGAAACCGGGCCGTTCAAGCGTTACGATGACATCCATGCCGAAGATACCTAGTTCAGGCACGTACTTGGTCCCGGGAATCTCAATGTGTTCCTTTATGCCAAAAGCGAAGTTTCCATTCTCGTCGAAGCTAGATCGCTTAACTGAGTTATTTATCGCTTCAAGGCCGCGCTTCAGAAATGCAGTGGCCTTCTCACCCCGTAGGGTCGTTAGGCAGGAGATCGGTTCTCCTTCGCGTATACCAAACTCCTTCAACGTCATCTTGGCCTGTTTGGTGCAAGGTTTTTGGCCGGTGAGCTCGGTAAGTACTTTCTTTGCTTTTTCGAGCATCTCCCCGGATTTCCCTACTCCAATATGCACTGTGACCTTCGTGAGTTTGATAGCTCGCATCGGATTATCGTGTACCGTTTCGGTTACGGTCTGCATAGCCTAAGCAGCCTCCAGTTTTATGGCTGGCTTATCGGTCCCAACTACGAACGTGTAGTCTAGCACCGTATCGAACTTGTTTCCAGTATCGTCTTCTATCCTCACCATAGCAGGCCGAGTCGCGGTACCGGGTTGCGTTTCCACAATTTTGCCGCTCTTCCCAAGGTTGCGTCCAGCCGTGACCAAAGCATAGTTGCCCTTCTCAAATTTTATGTGGTTTAATACGCGTTGGGTAGGTATACTGATTCGCAATGTGTCGTTAGTTGAGTACCCAGTTGCCTGCGTGTCTGTCGGTTGGAAGCTGAGGCTTCGCCCATCGTGCGTTCCATACTGTATGAGCCCTTTCGGGGCTGTTCTCTTTCGTAGAATCTTGCAGAGTTTGAACTTGGCCTCCTCTTTTGAAATCTTAATGAGGCTAAGACCCTTGCCCTTCACCGGCAACATTCGGTATGCTAGGTTCGCGTCTGCAAACTCGACGACATCCATTAGACCTGTGGGGTGATTTTTCTCAAGTCTCGGCCTTCCGTCTACCTTCACCTTTCCGTTGGCGAGTACCTTCGATACTTCTCGCCTGTCCTTCGCGAGGTTCAGTTCGTCTCTGACGATGAGTTCGAGTGGGAGGCACAGTGAGGATTGATGTGCCCCAGGGTTTGGTTTGGGCGCCCATGGTGATTCCTTTCTATGTATGGGCCAGTAGGCCGGAGAGGCCAGTCTCTTGAGGTGGCTGTGTCCGCCTTTATGTGCCATTACTAGGTGCCTTCCTTGGTGGGTTTACCCTGCGTTAGTTTGATGGATTCTGATCGCCATTTGTCGTCAAGGTTCAGCTTTGTAATCATGACTTTCGAACTGTGAACCGACACATTGGTCGATGTGCCTGACGTCATCTCCCGCGTGACCCCTTCGACGAACAAACGTTGGCCGCGGGTGTCGATGTCATTTACCTTTCCTTCAACCCCCGCATAATCTCCTCGTAAAATTTTCACCGTGTCGCCTTTCCGAACAGGATACGCCCTTCTTCCCTGGATCATTTGCAATTCTTCGGAGAGAGATGCTGCCAGCAGCTTTCTGAGACTTTGGCCTTGGGCCTCATAGATTTTCTTTCGCTGCTTTGAGGGCCGGCGTACCTTCATTCATGTTCCCTCAAATGATTATGCTTGCGAGGTTGGCGACTCTAGGCCATCGCTCTGCGGCTTCCTTCGCCACAGGTCCACGAATCTCAGTGCCCTTCAACTCGCCCTCCGGGGTCATGATAACTCCTGCATTGTCATGGAAAGAGAGTCTCGTTCCGTCAGGGCGCCTAAAAATCCGAACTTGACGAACGACTACTGCAGGGAACATTTGCCTCCTCAAGTCTGGGGTTCCCTTCGATACCGAGACCATGATCATGTCCCCAACGCAGGCTGAGGGAACTCGTCTAAGGCGACTGTGGTAGGCGAGTACTTGAATGACTTTGAGTTCCTTGGCCCCAGTGTTATCGGCGCAGTTGATGCGGCTTCCGTTTGGCAACCCCCGTGCAATACGCGGTCGATACTCTACCATTCCCTTGGCGCTGACAGCACGAGTCTTGGGGGCTGGCAATTTTCTTTCACGTAAGGCGCTGCTGAAGGTTGCTGCAACAAATTAAGGTTACGTTGTTAAGATTGTGTCCTTATGTCAAGATATTCCTGTTAGTTTCTCGACAACTACGAAGGCGACTTCTTTGCTGATTGGCCTACATTCAGCGACTTTAACCCTGTCTCCCTCCCGCACCTCTAGGCACGGTGGGCTGTGCGCTAAAATTCGGCTTCGACGTTTTTCATACCGCGTATATTTCGGATCGTATTGTTGGTAGTCTCTTTCTACGGTTACGGTCCTCATCATCTTTGCGCTTACTACTCTGCCGTCCAAAAATTTTCTTCGCACTGATAGGCCTCCATGGAATGGGCAGTTGCGATCCTCACAAGCTTTCTTTGGTGCACTAGCACCGATTCCGAGGTCTGACATTACCATCGCCTCACTCTAGTCTTGAGCCTGCTCTCGGGCCGAGCAACCAACCGCTCTCCGTCGACATCAACCCGGATACCGCTCGGGAGGTTAAATCTAAAAGTTGCAATCTCCTTCGGGATCATAAGGGTCCTCTCGGACGCCAGTAACTTGAGCATGTTTTTGGTCTCGTCCACAACTGTCCCTCGAATACCATTGACGGAAGGGTCTGTCGCTTGGGTTACACGGACAGTCAACCCAATCAACTCGTGCCTAAGAATGTTCTGCGGCGTAATCGGAGCCATGATTAACTTGCACCAGGCGACGCTTTTTCGTGTTCGATGGTAAGTAAACGTGCCACGGTCCGTTTGAGTTCTCGAATCCTTCCGACGTTTTCAATATTGCCACCGGACTTCACGGTCGTGCGCAACTTCACTAGTTCGGTTCTCAATTCTGCTAGCTTCTTCTCCCTCTCCTCCGGAAGGAGCTGCCTTATCTCACGTTTTCGCAGTATCGGCAACTTCGGCCACCTCTTCTATTACTGCAGCTTCCGCCTCGACTTGTGCCACCACTGGCTTCGGCGCCTCAACGGGTCTCTGTGGGACGTCCCTGATTACGGGTCTGTCTGGTAAACTAACATTTGGCGGCATAATGCGAACTCTAATCCCGAAAAGCCCCTGTTTCAATTGGGTGTCAACAACTGCAAAACGGACAATTCTGTCAATTGCCTCTCCGACAGAGGGCAGGTAACCGGCTTTGTATTTCTCGTAACGTGCCCTGTCAGTTGTAAGTTTTCCGCGAATTGCGATCTCAACGCCTAGAGCTCCGGCTTCTATCGTTCTCTGCAGGGCCCAATATGCCGCTCGCCTAAAATGTATTCCGCGCTGTAGCGCCATTGCGATTTGAGAAGCCACGACTTTGGGGTCAAGTTCAGGTGCTTCCAGCGTCGCCACTGAAATCTGTGGGTTCTGAACGCCGAACTGTTGCTCAAGGACCGCGGTTAGGTCCCGAATACTTTGGCCTCGCCTACCTATTACGAGGCCTGGTTTCGCCGCGTACACCACAACCCTTGTTCCCAGTGGGGTCTTGTTCATCTCAACCTTGCTGTAACCTGCCCGTTTCAATTCCTGAGACAGGAATTCGTCGATCTCGGCTCTACGTGCGTTTTCCTTTACGAAATATTTGTGAATGGGCAAATCACTCTGCTACCTCATAGCCCATTAGCTCAATGTGAACAAGAGTGTCTCGGTAGGGCGTCGCTCTGCCATGCGCCCTCGAAATGACTCGTTGTGTCTTCATTCCCCTCTGAGAGGCCGCGTGCACGATTCTTAGGCGGTCTACGTCTAGGCCCTTGTACTCTGCATTCGACTCGAGTTCCTCGAGCAGGAAGAGGAACGCCTTCGCAGCCTTCACTGGGTAACGGCCAGCGTACCAGCCCTCATCCAGACTCCTGTGCGGAACTTCCTTATGGTAACGTCGGAAGGCTATGGCCCGCTTCTTTTTTGTTACGCCTTCCAGAAGGTCCTTTGCAGAGTCTAACCTCATTCCTCGGAGCTTTCGACAGATTTCGGTTGATGCCTTTGGGGATATTTTCAATTCTCTTCCTGAACATTTGACCGCTCGGTCAGGGTCGAACTCCTTAACCGAGTATCCCCAAGTTGGCATTCCAATTGCACCGTGCGCAGCCGCATGTGCGCAGTAACCCTAAAAAACGTTGTTTACCCGCGCGGCGACAACAAAAGCTAAGTCGCCATCGACTCGACACCCCCTTGGTCTGATAATTCTCCATTAGCGCCTCGAGTAAGTTCTATCTAGTCTCAAGCACGCTTTCTTTACGATCCAACATTGGAGCCCAACAACTCGGAACCGTCTAGGGAAAGCAAGATTCATGGGACAACGCTCAGGGTTTACTGGTACCTCTTCAAAAGTTCCAAGTCCGTCGGCGTGCGCGAAACGCAAAGAGCGCTATCCATGTCGAGCCCCAGCATTGCCTTATACCACCTTGAAAAACTTCGCGAGCTAGGAGTAGTTGACAAGGATTCGGGCGGCGACTATTTTCTGAAGCAGCAGGTTCAGGTAGGAACCTTGAAAGCGTTTCTTAAAGTTGGCCACCTTATACTGCCCCGCTACCTGTTTTACGCAATCTTCCTAACAACAGCCACAGTGGTCTACTCTGTGGAAGCGGTTCTTCAAACCGGCACGGTTGAACCGGCTGGTATAGTACTTGGGGCGGCCGGCGCGGGTATCTCTTGGTATGAATGCCTGCGTATGTGGAAGGAACGCGTCCTCTAGAGAGGATTGTTTGTTCGAAAACGTAGAGTTATCCAAATTGAAGGCTGAAGTCTAATTGGATCAGATGAAGAGGAGAATCTGGTTAGCCGTCTTACTGGGCATTCTCATTGGCGTAGCATTAGGGTACACTCCGCATGTTTCACCAATTGCTGCCCCGAGAACCGAACTCTTGATGCAACAGACTGGACAGCCGAACGTTGCGCAAGCTACCCCCCAACCTACAAGCGACGCTCTATCAATCGTCATCGCTCTAGCAGCGGGCTTAGTAATCGCTATCCCAGCTTTCGCTTTCGCGAAAAGACGAAGCGGGTAAATCTGGCACACACACTGGGCTGTAGCGAGAAGGTCAGGCTACTTGAGTGGCACGTACATGCTTGATCGTGATGCGCCGATGCCTGGTGTTCCGTGTAAAACTTTCTTGTTCGTGATTATGAATTCTCCAACATAGTGGCCTAACATTTCGGGTTTGATATCGAGCGATACGAATTCCTTCCCGCTGTGAATCAGGAGGTTCAACCCTACCATTTCTGGGATGATCACCATGTCCCTGCAATGTGTCTTGATCGGCTTGGCGTCTTTCGCCTTGGTTCTACGGTAATTGCGGATAAGCTCCATCAATGTTCTTTGGTCAGCAGTCAATCCCCTGGTAAGCGAACGTCTCTGCCTCGACGGGAGCATTCTAATGAATTCGTCCATTGACATCTGCTGCAACGATTCGAAGTTATGTCCTCTGTAGAGAAATTCACGAGGCAAGGCTTAGCACACAAGCGTTCGTTTGGTTCTGATCTAATTAATGTTGCCGCTTCAAGGTTTCTATAATGAGTATCGTCTTTATAGTATGCCCAACCTGACCGCAAGGTCAGAAGCCTTGAAATCCTGCGTAAGTCTGACAAACGCTTTCTTGTCGCCCTCGGGCGTAATCAGAGTCTTTACGTCTCGAACCCTAACTTCATAGAGTTCTTGAACGGCCCGCTTGATGTCGTGTTTGTCTGAGCGTCTGTCAACAATGAACGTGATCTTATTCTCCGCTTCAAGCAGGGTGACTGAGTCTTCCGAGAGTAAGGGGTACTTGACTACGTCGTTCGTCGCTAGCTTCGTCAAGCCGGAGTTCCTCCCACGCGGGTCTCAAGCCCTTTGATAGCTGACTCGGTCCAGATAGTTAGTCGGCCAGGCTGAGTACCAGGGGCCAAGTCACTAACGTTCAAGCTAGATACCTCCACGACTCGGACACCACTGAAATTGCCAAAGGCTCTTTCAGCGCCCTGGCGTTTCGACACAACAATCAAAGCGCTGACCCGACTCTTGTGAGGACGCCCACGCACGCTACCTTTTCCGCTGCGAATCTTTCGCTCAGAAGCCCGTTCAACATCCTCCCACACGCCCATGTTCTTGAGAATCTTCTCTGCTTCAGAACTCTTCGTTAGTTTCTCCGCCTCGTCCGAAACCACAAGGGGCAACTCCAAATCGGCTGCAATCCTATGCCCACGAGCTTGAACCAACGGCCTGGATGAAGTGGCCGCGACGGCGGAGAGCATTGCCAACCTAAGTTCCTTTTTATTTATTTTCTTATAGGGCCGCTTTGCTGACGTTGGTGGAAAAGTCAACCGGCCCTTAACCGTGCTCGGCGCAAACCCAGCCAAGCCACCCCTAGCGTATCGTTCACCCTTCACGCGTGGAACTCGAGACATCCCCCGTCCAACTCCCAAAGATTCAGCCGTCGTCCTTTTGCCGGCCATCAAATTTCGCCCCTGAGGTTGAAAGGTGTGACTCTGGATAGCCACGACCGCACGTCTTATGAGATCGCCGCGTACGGGCGCTTCGAAACATCGCGGAAGCGGAACCTGTCCCGCAGACTTTCCCTCTGCGTCATAAAGTGGAACCGTTTTTGCCAAGAGTAATCACTCCTTCATTGCGTCAAGAATGCTAAAGGTTACGAATAAGGCCGCTCCCTTTCAACCATGCTTGCTAGTGTACATTTTGCCGTGTAACTCGGTAGCCCTAATATATGCTTATCTTGAAAGCTTCGAGAATTTCTCCGCGCAATTCCTTCCCAAGGTCAATGAATCTACACCGTAAAGGAGAACAGAGATGCTCGATGTCCATCACGTTCCGGCAGCCCAATCACCCCGGCCACCAACGATCCGCCAAGAAAAGCATAGATGACGGAAATCACAACTCCCGGTCTGAACTGTCCAAGACTGCAAGGCGTCGGTACGAACGCTGTAGTCGCTATTGCCACCGTGTAAAGTGCAGCACAAGTTGCCATATTCAAGTTGCTTCGATTTCGCGACCGACATTTAACGTCTCGTTCCCCTCAAACGTAACCTAACTTGAGAGTCCCCTCTTCTGCGAACTGATTTGAAGCCGCAACCGAGAAGTGCTCAGAATTCGAATTAGCCCCATTTCCTTATTGGAGGAATAGCGCAGGAATGAATTACTCTCTTAGCCAATCGCTTGATGTGATGTTGCCAGCGCCTCTTAGACTGGTGATAACAAGAGCAATTTGGAAGCAGAAACTACCATTAGTACAACAGGCATATGGCCTACTGGGAGTGAATTGCGTTAGCTTTCCATATGAGTGATGTGGGTTATCCGAAAAGGTAGTGTTTTGGATGCGTTTTGATGGAAAAACCGCCGTGGTCACAGGGGCTTCCCGAGGGATAGGCCGGGCAACGGCCTTAGCCTTGTCGAGGGAAGGCTGCAACGTGGCCGTCGGCTATGAGAAAAACAGTCAGAAGGCAGACGACGCCGTTCGTGCGATCAGGAGTTTGAAAGCACAGGCCATCGCTGTCAGGTGCGACGTTTCAAAAAGGAGTGACGTTGAGGCCATGTTCAAGGCCGCCGCAGCCGAGTTTGGAAAAGTGGACATCCTAGTTAACAACGCTGGCATCGATTTCGGAAGACCCATGTTAGAAACGACTGACGAAATCTGGGACAGAACTTTAGACGTGAACTTGAAAGGCGTATTTCTTTGCACACAAATAGCCGCAAGGTACATGGTGCAGAGAAAGTATGGTAAGATCGTGAACATCTCGTCGAACTCAGGATTCGGGATCGCTGTCTGGGGCGAAACCGCCTACGCTGCGTCGAAAGCCGGCGTCATCCAGTTAACAAAAACCGCAGCTTTCGAGCTGGGGCAATATGGGATTAATGTAAATTGCATAGCGCCCGGAGCAGTTCATACTGACATGCTCAAAGGGAAAATGACAGATCAAGAGTACGCCAAGTTTCTAGAGGACAGGAAGAGGATAACCTCGCTAGGCATAATCGGTGAGCCCGAAGACATTGCTGCAGCGGTTCTATTCTTGGCCAGCGACGATTCACGATTCATCACCGGCAAGACTCTCCTAGTGGATGGTGGCAGAAGAGACTTCCTATAAAACAGAAGAAGCCCCAGCCGTCCTCGCACCACTGCGAACTACTGCGCCGACTCATCGTTAACTATCATGCCTAACGTTACCCAGAAGTAAGTTTTGGTAACTTGTCGGCTCATGCCTGAAAAATGGTTTAGGTCTTTGTGGCTGTTAACTCTCGGCTCCTGTTTCGGTTCTTGCGAAAACGAAAACGGAGAAGACGGGCGTCCCATAGATGCAACAGATCGAAAACGGAGACGGTGTCAGATCCTCGTCGGTCGGTTTTGCCCTGTAAAATAGCGTCGGATGAGTAGTTTGGTTCGTTCTGAATCCATGCGTCGGCCTCAATTTCTCTTAGACCTAGCGATAGGAGCCGTTTCTTTACTCTTTCTTTCTTCTTCGCTTGATCAGCTCCACGTAGATTGTTAAACCAAAGAAAACCAGCAAATATCACCAAAATTACTCCACCGACATACTCCCACCCAAGAACATAGCTACTCGTCAACATCGGCCAAGAAGCCGCTCCAATCGCCGCGAAGACCGCCGCACATAAACCGATAATCGGTCCGAAGTACCGTCGCCAGCTCGTCAAAGGTAAAGACCGGGAACGTATTAGGAGAACAAGCCCAATTAAAAGAATGATCGAGCGGGCGTATCCGACGATTACTTACAGCCTCCAGCGTCCGACAAGGACTTTACAGAGCCAAAAAAATGGACGCGAAACGCGCCTGAAAGCGGGAACAAGGCACCGGCCCAAGTTCTCGATGCTTCAAATATCAGGCGTATTCCTTTAACGTGTTGAAGCAGACGCAAGTATCCGTTCTCATGACGCCTTTCATAGCTCTAAGCTTATCAAGTACCAATTTGCCCAACTCGTCCATTGACCCAGCCCTAACCTTCAACACGATATCCCACTCTCCAGTGATCAAGTGAACCTCGTCCACCCTCGGTAAGTGGCTTATCTGCTCGCCAAGCTCCCTCTGGGAGACAGCGCCCGGCATGAAAGAGACAAAAATGAACGCGGTCACGGGCCTTCCGAGAAGCGAGTAGTCTGGTATCGCAACAAATTTTCTGATAACCCCACTCTGCTTCATCCTTTTAATCCGTTCTTGCACAGTCGCTCGCGGAATCCCCAAGTCGTTCGAGATGTCTACGACAGACTTCCGAGCATCCTCCATCAACTCGTCTAGAAGCCTGCGATCCTTCGCATCGATCATAAGCCGAGCAATATGCCAATAAATTATAGGTTTTGCGGTTATTTTCCGGCGAATCACCCGGATTTGCGGCAAAATGCTTATAGTGACAAGAGAGAACGCCATCCGCCATGTCACTTCAGACAGAAACGCGCCAGTCGATACTGGAACTCCCTAAACCCTTGGATCAACTGTCCATTGACGAACTTGAAAGAAAGCGTCAGATTTGCGCAGTAACAACGCGGCTACTAGGATACCTCACTGAAAAATTCACACGGTTCGGATTCGAATGGGCACTTCCCGTGATATTCTCGAAATGCACTGACCCGCTGTGGCCGGATCCAGGGGCCTCGATAGAGAAACGGATCGAAGTCGAATTGTACGATGAGAGAGTGCGGACGACACTTAGCATGATAATTCATAAGCTCGTCGCGTGCTCCCTGTTACATCCGAAGCTGTTCATTCTCTCGCCCAACGTACGGGTCGAGAGAAGGGAAAGAAAATCGACTGGATGGCACATCTACGAGTTCACACAGTTAGATTTTGAGGCAAGGTCGGCATCTTCCAAGGACATCATGCAGCTATGCGAGGCGATCCTCCAGGGCTTGGTGGAAGATTTGAACGCCAACTGCAGTCAAACGTTAGACTCCCTCCGAAACGAGAAACTAAGAATCCGAACGACGCCTTTCGAAGTTTTCGACAGGGAGGAGCTCGTCGCCAAATACGGCGAGGAATGGGAGTCGAGATTGCCGTTAGAAATTCATGACCCCGTATGGGTTACGGATATACCTAGAGAGTTCTACGATTATCAAGATCTTCAGACCCAGAGGTGGGATAACTACGACCTATACCTGCCGGGATATGGTGAGGTTCTTTCAGGGGCTAGGCGAGAATGGGAATACGATAAAATCCTCACCAAGATGCAGAGGGATGAGGTCGCGAAAGAAAACTACACACTCCTTCTCCGGTTAGCAAGGGAGGACAGGTTGATGCCGTCTGCCGGCGCAGGAATAGGTGTCGAGAGACTCGTAAGCTGGATAGTGGGTGCGAGACACATAGGCGAAGTTCAACCCTTTCCCAAAATACCTGGAACTGTATACGACCTCTAGAAGATGACCAAGAACGGTTCTGACAAAGCCAAGATGGCATGGAACATAATTGCCAACTTAGAGGCTAGAGCGATTCTCAATCTGCATCAGGCCGCTAAATCACTTCATTTTTTGGAAGGAGAGTCAAGGCGAAATTTGCAGCAACGTTGTCAAGAACAGTATCGTAGGCCGATCGAGAGAGCAAAACTCATTCTTGAGTCGCAAGAAGCTCCCTAAAGACCCCTCCCAAGCGAAAAATGTTAGAAAGAGAAAGAGGACGAAGTAGGCAAGGTTTCTTGTCCTTTTTCGTTCTGAAGACGACACCGACCTCAACCCGTGAGTGGAGAAATTCGAGGCAACCATGGCAAATTCAGTAAGGTCTGACGATTTCGAACATGAACACAAGAGTATGCCAAACTTGAAATGTCGCTATCTGTGAACCTCCTGCTTGGACGAGCTTTCAACACGGAGGTGAACAACACATGACCGAACAGACAAACCTAGACAGACCGGCTCCAACCCGAAGTGGCATTCCTTCCAACACAATTTTCGTCGGACAAAAGCCCCTGATGAGCTACGTAACAGCAATCGTGATGCAGCTCAATAGCGGCAGCAAGGAACTCTCTGTGAAGGCCCGAGGCCGTATGATATCCCAAGCTGTTGACGTGGTCGAGGTGTGCCGCAGACGGTTCTTTGCAGGCAAACTCAACATCAAGGAGATTGCGATCGGAACCGAAGTGCTAGGAGATGAGGGTGAAAAGCGAAACGTTTCCACGATCGAGATTAAGCTCGCGAAGACAGATTAGCCCCGACGCCGTGGATCAAATTGGAACCCTCACCCTCACCATTTTTCTTTTCTTGTGCAATGCGCACTGCTAATATCTCGTACCAGAACTCTCGTCAATTTTAGGGCTGCAAGTAGGGAACTCGTCCTGACGCCGAGCTACCAAGGAGTTACATCGAACAGCCGGAGTCTTTCATGTGCACGTCAAGCTACTTTGCCTGTTCCGACCTTCTCCAAGGCGTGAATTCTGAGCCAAGCAGCTGAAGTGCAATCACGATCTTCTGGGTGTTCCTAGTTCCTTCTGCGATTGCTTGTTGTCTTGCCATTCTAAATGCCTGTTGTATCTCGTAGTCGGTTGTCGTTCCCATACCGCCGAACCATTCTACTGCGTCACTGATAGCCTTCATACAGCTCTCTGAGGCCACGAGCTTAGCGCAAGACGCCGCCATCATGGCATCCTGAAAGGGCGCTTTGCCTTCATGATATTTGTCCACAATGTATGCTGCGCGATAGCATAACCATCTTGCCGCAAGGACATTCGCGTAGTCCTCCGCGAGTTCGAACTGGATCCCTTCAAAGCCTGCTAGTAGTTGGCCGAAAACGCGACGTTGTTTCATATAATCCATGCCAAGCTCAATGCACTTCTCAGCAATCGCAACAAGCGTCATTGCGGTTGGGACTCGAGCGTGAACAAAGGATTCGTATGTTAATTGACGCCCCCTCCCCTCTGCTCCGATGAGGCAGTGTTCTGGAATCCTGGTGTTCTCGTATCTGACTCCACCTACGTCGATTCCCATGCCCTCAAAAACCGTTGTACTGATTCCAGCCGAAGTGGCGGGAATGTAAATGAGGCTCATCCCCTTCGGTCCAAGTTCAGGCTTCGTTTTTACGCTTGTGATGAAACCGCCGCCATACTTCATTGCTTCTGGAATGCAGCTTAGGATCTGTTTCTCCCCGTTGACGACATATTCCCCACTGTCCCTCTTGGCATTGGTGGTGATGGCAGTGAAGTCGGTGCCGCATCCAGGCTCTGTGCTATGAAGCGGGGTTATCCACCCATCCTTCACGACTTTTGGAAGAACTTCCTCTTTCAGCGCGGAGGTGCCGTACACCGAAATCATACGAGCACACGCCGCGGTGTACCACACGGGAATTCCGGCAATGCCTGTCGTATCAGCTTTCATCAGTTCCTCTACGGCTATGTTGAAGGTGACATAGTCCGCTTCGCTTCCGCCAAATTCCTTTGGAAGTAGTAGGCCGAAGAACCCTTGACTTGTCAGGGCCTTATGCACATCGGGTGTGATCATCCTAGCTTTCGTTATCTCCTTGGTCTTCGGTGAAATGGTCTTCGCGTAGCTTTCTTTGATAGTCCGTCTGAAGAGCTCTTGCTCCTCAGTGAAGTTGAAGTCTAGTGGCATTGAGCTACTTCCTCCTCAACTCGGGTTTTTGTTAGGATATGAAAGCGGAAATGCCGAAAGTTATGGACTGGAACTTCATGCCTATATCCCGTCGCCTTTTGGTTGCATAGCTGAAAGCATGCTTTTTCGATCAAACCGAGCTTACACGTTTCTTCCTCTGTCAAGGATCTTCCAAGCCCGACGAGCTCCTTCGCCTTCATAAAGCCCACTACGCAGAGCCATCCCTGGGCTAACCAAGTCTCCATGGTTCCTGCAGAAAGTGAAGGAATTGCCGGAAGATCCTTCCAAGCTAGAGTAACGCGATTACGGTAATCGATCTGGCGACTGCGCCTAGTCGCCGATCGCTGACCAACAGGCTTAAGCACGTCAGGATGCTCGGTAGAGCTAAGATACTGAAGCGATCTTCCGAAGAGGACTGTTAGCGGTTTTCAATTTTGCGCCAAGTTGCAATTGTCGGCGTTGGACAAACCAAGTTCGGCGATCATCCTGATCTGGGTGCGGGCGACCTATTCGCGCAAGCGTTCAATGAGGCCGTCGCCGACGCGGACAAGGGATTTGATCCTAAATTGATCCAGGAAGCATACATTGGAACATTGGGCGTCGGAGGGGGCCAATTGGGCAATTTCGCGGCAGTCGTTGGCGAAGAGACCAAGATCACGGGCATTCCGATAACGCGTGTTGAAAACGCATGTGCTTCCAGCGGTTTCGCTTTCAGGTCGGCATTTCTGGCGATTGCCTCAGGGATTTGCGACGTTGCGCTTGCCGGTGGCGTTGAAAAGATGCGGGATCTTGCTCCCGACAGATTGCGCTATTGGCTTGGAGTTTCAGGAGACACTGAATGGGAACGGCTTGCCGGCATGACTTTCGCGGGAGTCTATGCTCTGATGGCTCAGAGGCACATTCACCAGTATGGAACGAAAGAAGAGCAACTACATATGGTCGCGGTGAAGAATCACAAATATGGCGCAGACAATCCTAAGGCCCAACTTCAACGGGCAATCACGCTCGATCAGGCAAACAAGTCGGCAAGCGTTTGTCATCCCCTTCGACTTTTCGACTGCTGCCCTACATCGGATGGAGCTTCTGCGGCGATCCTTTGCGATGCAGAGATGGCACGAAAGTTCACAGATACTCCAATCCGAATTCTGGGTATCGGAGCCGGCACGGATCGCCTAGCTCTGTTTCGGCGTGAAGACTTTACGACGCTCAAGGCCACTGTGTACGCGGCCAGGCAGGCGTACGACATGGCAGGCTTGAAGCCAGGGGATATCAGTCTCGCAGAGGCTCACGACTGCTTTACGATTGCCGAGATCATGGCCTACGAGGATCTGGGTTTCTGTAAGAAAGGCGAGGGAGGCAAGTTGATCGAGGAGGGCCAAACCTACGTTGGAGGTCGAATCCCAGTGAATGCAAGTGGCGGCTTGAAGGCTAAGGGTCATCCCATCGGAGCTACTGGTGTAGGTCAGATCTACGAAATAACAAACCAACTGCGCGGAAAGGCGGACAAGAAGACTAGACAGGTTCCCAATGCAAGAATCGGATTGGCGCACAATGTTGGTGGGTCGGGGGCTACGGCGACTGTTCACATTCTAGGGAGATGAGGGGACCAGCAAGAATGTCGGCCCGGATCGTAGGTTGCGGCATATATCTACCCAGACTACGAATCAAATGCGATGAGTATCGGAAAAACTGGGGATTCTTTGCTCCAAGATGGCTCGAGGAGAAGACAGTCGCCGACTTCGACGAGGACTCAATCACTATGGCTGTGGAAGCTGCCTCGAATGCTCTCCGAAATGCTGATCTCGACGCCTCCCAAATCGACGCTCTTTACTTCGCCTCCACCTCACCGCCATACGCTGAAAAACTGAATGCAAGTACTGTCGCCACCGCGCTGAATTGCAGGAGCGATATTGCAACGGAGGACATCGCTTCGTCAATTAAGTGTGGCATCTCGGCGCTGTTGAGCGGCTTTGACTACGTGAAATCAGGACGAGGCAGGCTTTGCATTATCGTTGCCGCTGACGCGCCCATCGCAGACCCAACAGGATCACTTGACCAGCAAATGGGTGCGGCCGCGGCCTCAGTAATCATTGGCAGTGAACAGGTGGGCGCACTCATGGAAGGTTCTTCCTCTATTACAAGAGACAGTCTCGGAGAACGGTTCAGGAGAGATGGGCGTAGATACGTCCAAACAGTGGATCTGGGACGCTACCAGGAAGCCTCAGCGGAAGAAATAGTCACGTCCTGTGTGACAGACCTCATGAAGAAGTTGGAGCGGACTGGGGGGGATTACGATTTCTTCGCCCTTCATGGATTTGAGGACTGGAGAACCATTGATTTGGCGAGGAAACTTGGATTCGAGGACGGTAAAGTAACTCCGGCAATGTTCTCCGCGAAGGTTGGGGATGCAGGAGCGGCCTCACCGGTTCTCGCTTTGTCTAAAGTTCTCGAATCCGCCATGTTAAAGCAACACATCATTTTGTGCTCCTATGGACCAGGCGCCGGAGCAGACGCATTAAGTTTGGTAGTTGAAGCTGAAATGAAAACCAATCCCGGCCTTAGGTTCGAAGACTATCTGGTCAGGAAAGACTACGTGGACTATTCAACATATCTGAAGCTTCGCGCCTTTCTCGGAGGAAACTAGTATGGCCTATGTTTCAATCCCGACCTACTCACGCTCACTTCCCCAAAGATACGCACTCGTAGGCGCGAAATGCAACTCCTGCGGCATAGTGAACATCCCCAGAACGCTGAACTGTCTGAAATGCGGAGCCACGCAATTTGAACCCGTAAGGCTGAGCGGGAAAGGAAATATCTACTCTTACACGACCATCTCGAGAGGCGCCTCCCCACCGGAATTCGCAACTCAACAGACTCTCGTCGGGTCTTATCATGTAGCGGTCGTCGAACTCGAGGAGGGCCCTAAGATCGTAGCGCAGATGGCGGACTGCAAATCTGAAGAAGTCAAAATCGGCTTGCCGGTTGAAGCAACCTTCAGAAGAATTTACGAGGACGAGGGTACGATCCGTTATGGCGTCAAGTTCAGACCCGCGAGAACAAGATAATCCGAACTCCGCAGCTTAGGTGGATTAAGAAAAACTTCAGCCATGTCAGACCGCAGTGGTGCCGTGGTCGGGTCAATTAACGGACAAATTGGTGCAAGTGCACGGAAGCGACACACACTTACAGAGAAACAGTGTTCTGGTCTATCAATTGCCTATCTGGAGCCATACCCAGGCCTGGGCTTGTCGGAACCTTCAGGGCACCATTTTCAAGCTGCAGAGATTCCTTTACGGCCATTCTCTGGAAGGCCAATTCCGTAAATTCACAGGCATAAGGCAGGTTTTCCAATGAAGCCGCGAGTTGCAGTTTCGCCGCGACTGCGACGCATGATTCGAGTTCGGTTCCAACGATGCACGGGATGCCCACCGCTTCTGCGGTCGTGTAGATAGCCAGAGAGTTCTTCAAGCCGCCAGCCTTAGTGATCTTAATGTTGATTATGTCCGCGGCTTCTGCTCTTGCGATCTTAATCACGTCCTTTGGATTCCAGACGCTCTCGTCAACCATTACGGGGACACCCGTTGCTTTCCGTAGCCATGCAAGGCCTTCCAGATCCCAGCCCGGAAGCGGTTGTTCGATGTAACTGATTTCCTCACGCGAAAGGACCTTGAGGGCTCGGAGAGTGTCGAGGCGTGACCACCCTCCGTTTGGGTCGACTCTCAGTTCGATGTCTGAGCCTGCCGCGTCCCGAATCGCTTTGATACCCTTGACCTCATCATCGGCATTTCTGCCGGCCTTGACTTTGATGACTTTGAAACCCAACTCAATGAGGCGGCGGGCTTCTCGAACCATTTCTTCGGGATTAACTATCGCTATCTCAGACGCAGCCTCTATACTGTTTCTTTGACTGCCACCTAGCAAAGTACTTGCGGGAACTTCGAGTGCTTTGCCCGCTAAATCATAGAGTGCTGTATCGATGCCTGTCTTAGCGATGAATGCAGCTCCATGGATGGAATTCATGAGTGAAGTAGCCTTGCGTATGTTGAGCGGATCCTCCCCCAACAACTTTGGTCCAAGGTAATTCCGAATCGCAGCAGTTACCGTCTCCAATGTTTCTCCGTAGAACCCCACAGTGACTGTGCAGGGAGCTTCACCGAAGCCAACTGTACCTTGGTCAGTGTCGATTTCGACGAGCACAAATTGCCCCATCGGATAATCGGAATATGCATCACTGAACTGTCGCATCGGCACGCGGACAGGATATGCTTGAACTTTCGTGATTTGCATAGGCAAATGCTTGTGCTGTGAACGTAAATTGCCTTTCGTTAAAACCAAATCGCGGTCGTTTTGCGCAGCCTCTGTTTGATTTCAGCCTATCAGGTTATATCTTGTAGTGAACGTCACCCCCTATTAGCGGATTAGCGTCCTGCTGCTTACACGTAAAGTGACAGGTAGGTATCGATAATCCTTCTCCGCCTTCTCTTCCTCAAGGCATTCATTCAATGAAAGATGCTACTGAGGACGTAATCTTCACTGAGCTGTCTTACAACTGGAAGAGGTTTCTATCAAAACTGGTCAAGAACTCACTCCTTCGAGACCCAACCAAGACCACATCCTCCACACGAAGGTAGTATTCACCGACGCGCCAGATCTTCGGTTCCAAGGCTAAGACCATGTTGGCACGGAGGGATTCTTTGTTGTTGTGTGGTGTGTAGTTTAGTGGTTAGCGGTGTGCGCCGTCTATCGTTCGCGCGTTGGAAGCCAAAATCTCAGTTCAATGCAGAACTCCCAACACTGGTGTACTAGTTATCTTCTCCCTTTT